>Ga0172371_10000498_pt1 | contig 60632 bp, 52 predicted proteins | sample Lak12m_FD_114543 | JGI IMG/M metagenome (GOLD analysis project Ga0172371, IMG submission 114543) | Freshwater microbial communities from Kabuno Bay, South-Kivu, Congo - kab_022012_12m | ecosystem: Environmental > Aquatic > Freshwater > Lake | place: Democratic Republic of the Congo: South-Kivu... | reverse complement strand
TTTCTTATTTAATTCCGGACCGGATGGCTTTCTTCTCTCCGGCGGTCTCTGCCTGTTCCTGGATAGCTTGTAGAATAACCACCGGATTCTGAAGGGGGATGATTTGACCACTCCGGATGTGTTATAACTGCCCGCGAAGCGGAGTGTTTGGTTCGGCCGGTTTCCAAAAGTGCAGGATGAATACTTCACGTTCGGAAATATCAAGGAAATTCGTTTTTTTCAAGAGGGCTCCTTCCGCCAGGCAACGGTATTAAAAAAACTGGCGCCGGATCTGGTGCCAGTTTAGCAAACGAGTATCAATATCTATCTCAATCGCAAGGCAAAGGCTCAAACCTTGGGCTCATTATTTGGATCTCCCCCGGCTTCCACGGGTTAAAATTTGAGCGCCGGACTCCCGCAAGACGGCCAAATCCCTTTTGATGGTGGCGGGGCTGACTTCCAACGCGGCGGATAGATCAGCGACGGTGGGCGCGGCACCCTGGGAGTGGGCCTCATCCAACAAACGATGCAGGCGGTGTTGGCGGCGTTCGGTCTTCCCTTTGATCGTCTCGTCTTCAGGAGCCCGCGGAGTCCAGGAGACCTCCACCCACTCATCAGGGCGTAATGGTCTCCCCGTAGGGATTTCGAACCTAGGCAGGTGGGCAATCACCTTTTCTCCCCGTGTCTTCCCAAAAGCCAACAAGATTTCCCGGTTGACAGCCACATCTTCCAGGAAAGAGCGCTTCAAGGTCTCATCCCAAATACAAGCCCTCTGGGCCATCAAGCATGTGCAGGCCGTGTTGATAATCCCAACCGCACGGGAATCCTCAGCGGCTTCGAGCACCTGGTAGCAGGTCAGGTAAATACGGAAAGGCTCCTTAGCACCGCCGAAGCCTCGGGTTTCATGGACTTTCAGGAGTTCTTCGACCCGTTCCAGGGCGGCAGGCATATCACCCCCCGCCAAAGCCAGTCGCGCCAGCCCGGCAAGTGATTCGGCTCTCAGGTGAGGTTCATCCATCTCCCTGCGAAGAGCCAGGGCTTGCTGGTAGGCTTCTTCAGCCTGATGCCACTCACCCAGCGCGGCCAGGGCATGTCCCAGGGTATCCAGCAGCCAGCCTTGGCCCAGGCGGTCGTCAATCTGGCGGGCGATCTCCAGACCCTGCCGGCTTTGCTCGCGGGCCGTTTGTTGATCGCCCAGGTGATGAGATAGCAGACTAAGATATGACAAAATTTGTCCCTGGTAATAAGGGATACCCGTCTCATTGAAAATGACTTGCGCCTGCTCGTAGTAAGCTTTGGCATGTTGATAATCACCCAAATGATGGTAAAGTCTACCCAAGCCGCACAGTGTCATACCGTAATTATCGCGGGCATGGATGACTTTCTGTATTGTCAGGGCCTGCTCCAGGTAATTTTTAGCGGCAGAAAAGTTTCCCTCAGCCAGGTATTCATCAGAGATATTTTCCATCACCAATGCGGCGCCGCGCTGGTCGCCGATTTCCCGGTAGATACGCAACGCCTGTTCGTTATGCACCATGCCAATGGCGTGATCACCCTGGGCTGTGGCAATATAGCCCAGGTTGGCGTAAGTGCTGGCTTCCCGGGGGCGGATATCAATCCGTTTGCAAATTTCCAGGACATGTTTGAAGCGGGCTTTCGCCTCGTTATATTCACCCGTCACCAGGCTAATCGTTCCCAAACCATGCAAGCTATCGGCCTCCAAGCGGAGGAGGGAAGCAGGGCGTGCCAAATCGTTGGCCTGCACGAACTGCTGCCGAGCTCCGGCATGATTTCCTTGCATAAGAAGAGTCCAACCCCACTCGATGCGGCTTTCTATTTCAATCGTCACATCCTGAGCAGCGTTGGCCAGTTGGACAGCCCGATCCGCAGCGATGATTGCCGCCGGGAAATCACAAGTCAGTTCGGCTTGTCTGGCTCGCCGCAAGGCTATCTCAGCCCGGAGGCGGTCATCGTTCAAACTTTCGGCCAGAGAAGCCAGGGCTTCCAATTCACGGGTTTGTGCCTCCCGCTCTCCCATCAGGTCATACACTTTTTCACAAGCCAGCCGGATGGCGTAAACCCTGCGATAATCAAGCGCACCTGTCAATTGGAGCAGTGCGTCCAGTGCTTTGTGGAAGTGGTCGAGGGATTCAGCATTGGCATAGATCCGCCAGGCTTGCTCCCCGGCTCGCTGGTTATAATCAGCAGCTTTTTCCCACTCTTCTGCATTGAAAAATTGAAAAGCCAAACTATTGACGCGCTCGGGGAAACCGCTTTCCAGCATCTGAGCGGCTTTTTTATGCATTTGCTTTCGTTCTTCCGGGCGGATGGACTGATATGTTACCTGCCTTATCTTTTCATGCGTGAATTGGTAGTTCTCGGCTGCCTCCGTGATAAATTGACGCTGCCCCAATATCCCCAAAGCTTCCATTAGAGCGGTGGAATCCCGCCCGCCCAGGGATTGTAATAAGGAAAATTCGACCTCATATCCCAAAATGGCCGCGGCCTCGAGGACAGAGCGAGTTTCAGGTAGCAGACGATCAATGCGACGGGCGATCACCCGCTCCACGGCTGTTGGCAATGGCAACTCGGCATAATCAACGGTGGTCTCGTCCCAGGGGGTGCTCCAATCCCCATTTTTATCGCGCGAGAGCAAGCCTTCATCGTGAAGAGCGCGCAAAGTCTCGAGCACAAAGAGCGGATTACCCTCGGTTTCCCGGTACAGCCGGGATGCGAAGATGAGAGCCTCCCGTTTTATTCCCAAGAATTGGCGGATCAGTTCGCTGGTGGCGGTGGCATTCAAGCGAGCCAGGATGAGGCGCTGGCTTTTCCCGGCGGTATCAATCGCCTGCAGTTTCTCCAAAAGGGGCGGGTAGGCACGCGCTTCCTCCCCGCGATACGTGACGACCAGGAGCACGCCCATTTCATCCACCCGGCTTGCCAACGCGGGCAATAGATTCACAGTGTCCCGGTCGAACCAATGCAAGTCTTCCAGGATCATAACCAACGGCGTGATCTTCCCCCAGGCTTTCAAAAAACAGACAAACGCTTCGAGCAGGCGTACCTGTTCCTGGTCATAATTTAGTGGAGGAACCGGGAGGTGTTCCGGCAATATGGCAGCCAGTTCCGGCAGCAAAGGCGCGAGGACTTCCAGCCAGGTCTTCTCAACCACCTGGCTTAGTTGCCGTGCCCGCAAGGGGGAAAGCGCGCTTCGGAGCGCCTCGATCAACGGACCAAAGGGTGGGAGAACCTCCATCTCGCGGCCTCCCCCTCGAAGGACCTGTCCGCCTCGCCATTGGATGTCGCCAGATATTTCCTCCATCAGGCGGGTCTTTCCCACCCCGGCCTCCCCTTCGACCAGAATAACCAATCCCTCGCCATCGAATACCCTGCCCGCCCCATCCAGTAAAATTTTGCGCTCTGCCTCCCGTCCGACCAGAGACGGCTTCCTCCAAAAAACATCGCGAACTGCCTCGGGCAGGGAATCCGAACCTTCCTGCCAGGTATCGGTCGAAGCCGCGGAAACGTGGCGGGATATCTCCGCTGCCAGGTTCAGTGTTTTTTCATCCGGTTCCGTTTTAAGTTCCGCTCGAAGAACCTGGCGGCAGGTTTGGAATTGTTTCAAGGCAGCCGCTGGTTGCTCGAGTGCCAGGTAAAGGCGCATCAGTTCGCAATGCGTTTCCTCGCGGTGGGGTTCTTCATGAACGAGACGTTTAGCATAAGCCAATGCTTCGTCGTAACGTCCCCGTTTTTTCTCCAGAATGACGACCCGATCCAGGGCATTCAGATATTCTTCCCTTAATCGCTCCCGCATATCGAGCGCCCAATCATCATAGAATCCTTCCAAAAATCCCCCTCGGTAGAGGTCAATCGCTCGAAGCAACGAAGACAGGGTTTCGATCTTGATTGACGTTTCAAAATCTTCCACATCCATCCAAATCGGCACATCCCTGACCCAAACGAATTGGCGATCTGATTCGACCAGTTCCGGCAGAATGTTTCGAATCTGCCATAATGCCTGGGACAAAGCCCGCAGGGCCAAGACTTCCTGCTTCTCCGGGCAAAACTCCCCAGCGAGGGCTAACCGCGATTGAGGCTTTTTTTTCTGGACAAGCAAATAAGCCAGCAGCGAGCGCGCCTGAATCGAGGCAGGCAGTTTCAGGGTCACATCGCCTCGTTGAATGCGAAGAGCGCCAAAAAAGAAGGCTTTATAACTCATTTCATTCCAGGTAGATACCGCATGAACCAGGAGCATTCGATAAAATCAGTGTGGAATGTTCATGTAGAATGAAACAAATACATGCAGATTATCAACGAAAAGTATTTGCTCTGCCAGGTGGATATCCTGAACCCCTGGAAATAAAGTTAGTATACCAAACGTTGGAACTGTAAGGGATGTTATTCGCATGAGACCAATCAAAGGTTGGGCGGGAGGTCAGGGCAGCGCATGACGAGGCGGCGGCAAGACCTGGAATGACTCCACCAAACACAGCAAAATCTACTTTGGATGTCAAGGCTCACAGGTTTATAACACCAGGCATTGCGATCGTGATGTGCCAGTGGCTCTTTTCTTACAATTCCATTTTCACGCCTTCTCGAAAAGCAGCGAATACCAATCCAGCTCTTCCGCGGTCTTTTGCAGGCGGTGATCGTCGTCCACGATGCGGTATGTCAGACAGGTGAATAGCCTCTCGGCCAGCGGGCGGACAACTGCCAATGGAACCACATCATCCCGCTTGCCGTGAATGATGACGGTGGGAATCTGGATGTCGGTAGGTCCAGCGCGTGTCCCAAGTAAATTCAAGGCTGGAGCAAGCAGGACCAGTTTACGAAGCTGAGCTGGGGCTTGCATGGCAAAGAGGGCAGCCATCAGCCCACCAAGGCTGGAGCCGACCAGAGTCCAGCTGGAGGTTTCACCGATGATCGCAGCCAATTGCGCCATGCGCTCGTCGAGCGGACCGGTAAAATCAGGTGTTACCATCCCCGGAAAGAGGCCGCGAAGCAGGGTTGCTTTATAAGTATGACTGCTGCTTTCGGAGCCGTGGATGAAGAGCAGGCGGGAAGCATCCATGATTAAATGATACCATGTTCGAAGTAATAGATAGTCAGTGAAGAATGTATCGCTTCAAGGATAGCGTTCCATTTATAAAGGCTTCGGACGGGTAGCAGGTTGCCTGGGAATTGGCTCCTGATCGGTTTTGGTCTCTTGAGGAGGGATTCCCGATCGGTTATGGTCGCCCGTGGGCGGTTCCCTCACCGGTTTTGGTCGTTCGAGAACGAGCTCCATATCTTCATACAGCGCGCTGAAGACCAATGCTTCTCGACCATCAGCGGTTCGCAATGACATTGTGACAGGCATTTTTATACTTGACAATATAGACAATATAGGTGTAATATATGTAATCCCACCCCCCAGGGGGGGAGGTAGAAAGAGAGAGAAGGATGACTGCCATGAAAAATGAAGGGGCGCTGAAAAGGCTGAAAATCATCGAGGGGCATCTGCATGGAGTGATCCGCATGGCGGAGGAGGACGCTTATTGCATTGATCTCATCCGCCAAATCCAGGCGGTGCAGGCGGCGCTGAACAAGGTAAGCGCCCTTATCCTGGAAAAACACCTGAACTCGTGTGTCACGATCGCAATCCGCGGGGAGGAGGCGAGTGAGCGCGAGAGGGTGTTGAAGGAAATCACCGATGTGTTCGAGATGGCAACGAAAGTGTAAAGATTGGAGAGTGGGGAATAGAGGTTAGTTACCGGATTAAGCTAAATCCTATTCTCGAATTTCCAATCTCTCAATTTCAAAGGAGCAGATCATGTCTACCGTAGTTTATTCCGTTCCCAATATTTCGTGCATGCATTGCGTGCATACCATCCAGACAGAGGTATCAGACCTCGTGGGTGTCCGATCCGTTAAAGCGGATCTGAACACAAAGAAGGTCGAGATCGTCTACGAGGCGCCAGCGACAGAGGAGAAGATCAAAGCGCTGATGGCAGAGATCAATTATCCTGTCGCGGCGTAAGAACATGTTACGATCTCCCGTATCATGTGTCAAGAATCACGTAAATCGTGCATGATACATAATACGCTAGTAATGAAGAACTTGGAACAGATATGTCCGAAACCAAGCAACTAATATTACCTGTCACTGGCATGACCTGCGCCAACTGCGTGGCAACGATCGAGCGCGGATTGAAGAAACAGAATGGTGTGCAAGGAGCGGTGGTCAACCTTTCATCCGAACGCGCCACCGTGATTTTTAACCCATCCGTGGTTGGTTTGCCGGACCTGATCGCGCGCGTCGAACGCGCAGGATACGGCATCGCCACCGGTGAAGCAGACCTGGTCATCAAGCGGCTTGCAGACGATAACGATGCGCGGAGGCTTGAGAAAGCATTGCTCAGGCTGGATGGCGTACTCGAGGCTCAGGTATCGGTAACCACCGAACGGGTGCGGGTGAGGTATGTACCCACGGTGGTGAGTCAGTTCGAGATAAGGGAAACAGTTGCCAGGTCGGGATTCGAAGCAGTTGAAATGGGCGGTGCGGCAGAAGATGCTGAGGCGAAAGTGCGCGAGAAGGAGATCCGCTCCCAGCGTCGCCTCCTCATCACCGGTTTGATATTCACAGCACCTCTGTTCATCTTTTCCATGGGAATGGACTTCGGTGTGCTGCCGATGGCTTGGATGGAGCAACAGTGGACGATGCTGATCATGTTCGCGCTTGCCACGCCAGTGCAGTTTTACGTGGGTTGGGAGTATTACCTTGGCGCGTACAAAGCACTGCGTAATGGCTCGGCCAACATGGATGTGCTGATCGCGATGGGTTCTTCGGTGGCGTACGCCTACTCAATGGTGGTGTTATTTGGATTGCTGCCAGGACACGTATACTTCGAGACTTCAGCAATGATCATTACGCTCATCCGGATTGGAAAATTCCTGGAGGCACGAGCGAAGGGACGCACTTCCGAGGCGATCAAGAAGCTGATGGGTCTGCGCGCCAAGACAGCGCGGGTGATCCGTGACGGGACCGAGATGGATATCCCGATTGATATTGTACAGATTGGAGACCTGGTGCTTGTCCGCCCGGGTGAAATGATCCCTGTAGATGGTATGGTCCTCGAGGGTCGATCTTCAGTAGACGAATCCATGCTGACCGGTGAGTCAATGCCGGTGGAAAAAAGCCCCGGCTCGGCGGTCATCGGCGCGACGCTCAATAAACTGGGTCTGCTCAAGTTCGAGGCGACCAAAGTTGGAAAGGAAACCGCCCTGGCGCAGATCATCCGGCTGGTGGAGGAGGCACAGGGCAGCAAGGCGCCCATCCAAAAACTGGCTGACCAGGTTTCAGCTTGGTTCGTTCCAGGTGTGATCACTGCAGCGCTGCTAACATTCCTCAGCTGGTATTTTCTCGCACCGGTCAATGCGGAAGTTTCGCAGTTCACTCGTGCGCTCATCAACATGGTGGCGGTGCTGGTCATCGCCTGTCCGTGTGCGATGGGACTTGCCACGCCAACCGCGGTCATGGTTGGGACAGGCAAGGGCGCGGAACTGGGCGTGCTCTTCCGCAGCAGTGAGGCGCTGGAGCGCGCCGGGTGTATCTCGGTGGTGGTGCTGGATAAGACGGGGACGATCACGGGTGGACAACCTGCGGTTACGGATGTGGTTGTGAGGGGAGAGTCGGGAGGCGGGAGTCGTGATCAGGGAAGCGCTAGTGAAGATCTTCTTCGGTTGGCGGCGTCGGTAGAGAAGGGGAGCGAGCATCCGTTGGGTGAGGCGATCTGGGCGGAGGCTACTACACGCGGGTTGAGTCTATTCGAGCCAACTGGTTTTCAAGCCGAAGCAGGGCTTGGCGTTTCAGCAGATGTGGGTGGGCAAATTGTCTCGGTTGGGAACCTTCGCCTGATGGAAAAACATGGTTTTCCCCTCAACGGTCTAGAAAAGGACGTGGCGCGACTGCAGTCCGAAGCGAAGACGGCGATGCTTGTGGCAGTGGACGGCTCGGTACGCGGCGTCATCGCCGTGGCGGATACCGTCAAGGATGGCTCAATTGAAGCGATTGCCGAGCTGCACCAAATGGGTCTCCAAGTTGCCATGATCACAGGTGACAATCGAAAGACAGCAGAGGCGATCGCCAAACAGGTTGGGATCGATATCATCCTGGCCGAAGTTCTCCCGGATAGGAAAGCGGAAGAGGTCAAGAAGCTTCAAGCGGGCAGCGGTCAGCGTTCAGCTGCCAGCGTAGTGGCCATGGTCGGTGACGGCGTGAATGACGCACCCGCTCTCGCCCAGGCTGATGTGGGCATTGCCATCGGAACCGGAACAGATGTGGCCATTGCCGCGGCACCGGTCACGCTCATCAGTGGTGACCTGCGCGGGGTAGGGCGTGTAATCGCACTCTCACGCAAGACTCTGGCTACCATAAAGCAAAACCTATTCTGGGCGTTTTTCTATAATGTCATCTTGATCCCGGCTGCGGCACTCGGCTATCTCCAGCCGATGCTAGCGGCGGGGGCGATGGCGTTCAGCAGCGTGTTCGTGGTAAGCAACAGCCTGAGGTTGAGAAGGATAAAGATATAAACACAGTCAGAGTGACCGACCATCCAAAGAACTGGATTTGCCATACTACCTTGGTAATGGAATGCGCGAAGCGCGGTGGATTTACTCAGCGAGACAGGCTCTATCAAGTAAGCCCCATTTGTAACAGCTACTTCCCTGCTTTTGCCAGCCGGGTCGCTTCCTGTATCGCAGTTATTACAAAGAAGAACAACAACAAGAAAGTAATGAAGGAGAGGATCAGATCGTAGGGGCTGAAGGTGAAGCTGACAGGCGTTCCAAGCTCCAACGAAATAACCTTTATTCCCCCAAAATACATCCCGCTATTTAACAGGATAGCCAAGAGGCGGATCTCGGTCGGTCCAAGTTTTCCATAGGAGATTTTAAACTCCCCGACTACATAAGTTCGCAAGAATACAAGCACGGAGAGGAGCAGGTAAGCAATCAAGGTCAGGCAAGCCAGATCGAATCTGATGTAAGGCGTCAGACCCATACCCAGGAAGATGATCACCTCGTTAAACGCATCGGTGACGTGATCCACAAAGAAACCAAAGATCGGGCGTTCAGCGTGCCTGTGGCGCGCCAGAGTGCCATCCAGACTGTCGCCGAACCAGTTGACGATAAAACCAAAGGAGGCAAGCCAGAGGAAGTTGTGATTGACCCTGCTCAATGCATAGCTAAGCATGATCAACACCGCACCGAACACGCCAATGATGGTGCAAGTATCGGATGTGACCCAGGCGGGCATGTGGGCAGCCAGCCATTTCAAGGCTGGTCTCTCCAGAGGACCAAGCAGGATGTCATTCACCCTACGGTGATCTCCAATTTTGTTCATCACAATCCTTTCAATCGGTAATGGACAGCTGCCTACGATTCATCTGGGTGGCAGGTCGACTATCTCCGGCCAGACCGGCAAGGGAACCGACCATTGCTCTGGTGTTTGCCTGATGAACGTCTCTGCTATATATAACACCTTCTCTGCATTTCGGAGTGCGCATATTTCCCGATCCGGGTAAGGATCCATCTCGATCAACCGGGAGGCCAGGACGTGGTACTTTCCATCCGGGTCCAAACGCGCGGCCAGAATCAATACAGGAACTTGAGCTTTAATCGCCAGGAAGATATGGTGCATGGGCAGGGCTGCCGGCCTGCCAAAGAAACGCGGAAAGGCTTTAAGTCCCGGGATGGGACGATCGATGCCAGTCAGTACGAATCCGCCACGCTGGAGATGCCGGATCGCCTGCATCAGCGCGCCGACGGAGGCCGGCAGGATGTTCATGCCGGTCATCCTACGCATCTCGAATTCTGTTAGGTGGCTTCCTCGCGGATCGGGGATGGTAAGCACGAGAGGTTTTATTCCCTGCTTGCACAACCATTGTAAAACAAGATCAAAGTTGCTGAGGTGCAGTCCAGCGACCAACAAGCCTCGATCATTGAATTCTGATTGCATGACCAGTTTTTGAATAAGCGGGGGCAGGATGACCATGCGTTGAATCGCTTCCGGGTTTTGGATGTAGTGATACAGGTCGAAGATGGATCGAGCCGAATTACGGAGGGTATCGCGCACAGCTTGGTCCAGTTCCTCTTTTCCCAGAGATTCTCCGCGCACAACCCACTGGTTGGCGCGCACGGCGCGCACCAGATTTAAGCCTTGCTGGTGGGCGAGCCAGACGGCGACCCCATCTGCAAGCTGGTGACCAAGCCGCGGTGGGAGTCGGCGCCCCAGCGCAGAGATCAACTGGAGGATAAATCGGTTGTCGGCGAGTCGCTGGAGATCAATGGTCATGGAGCAATAGCTCCCAATGGTTAGAGGTTAAATAAGCATACAAGAAAACCTTCATCCGCGCAAGGGTCGAGGGTGAAGTGCATCAAATCCTAATTCACAGTATACTTACTGTTTACCCGTATATGGGTGGATAATAGAGTATCCCCCCTTTAACTCATGGAGGCGCAATGAAGAAGGGCATCTGGTACGCGGTTGGAGCTTATTTTTTATGGGGGCTGTTCCCGGTATATTGGAAGTGGTTGCATAATGTACCTGCACTGCAATTGTTGGCCCACCGTATCGGTTGGTCGTTTTTGCTATTATTGATCGTCATATTCATCACCAAATTGTGGTCAGCTTTCAGAGCTGCCACGCTGACCTGGCATGTGCTGAGTATATATCTCATTTCAGCAATCTTGTTGGGTATCAACTGGCTAACCTATGTCTGGGCAATTAATGCAGGATTTATCGTGGAAACCAGCCTGGGTTACTTCATCAACCCATTAATAAGCGTTGTAATGGGGGTAATCTTCTTACGCGAGCGACTGCGTCTCTGGCAGTGGCTTCCCGTTGGGTTGGCGGCAGGGGGTGTGCTATACCTGACCCTAGTTTACGGTTCGCTCCCCTGGATCGCCCTGACATTGGCTTTTTCTTTTGCGCTTTATGGCTTGATCAAGAAGGTTGCACCGCTCGATGCACTCTTCGGCCTCACGCTGGAGACCGGTATCCTTTTCCTGCCAGCGCTCGGATATTTATTATTCACCGAGGCAACCCGGAATGGTGCATTCCTTCAGGCTGGATTCACGACGGATATTTTGCTGGTTGGTGCGGGGGCGGTGACGACATTCCCGCTTCTTTTATTCGCTGCAGGCGCGCGGCGCATACCGCTTTCAATGGTTGGAATCCTGCAATACATCACCCCCACGCTGCAATTCCTGCTTGGAGTGCTGGTTTATAAAGAGCCGTTGCCAGTGACACGTCAGATAGGCTTTGGCGCGGTCTGGATTGCCCTGCTCATCTTTGGAATAGAAGGATATTTTGCCCACCGTGGCAGGGTTATGGCAGCAACTGATTAGTTCATTGCGGTATAATCCTGCGAAACCGTTTTTTTTGCTGGAGGCAGATATGTCCAAGAAGAAACCTGGCGTGATTGCCATTCTGACCGGCGGTGGTGATGTGCCAGGATTAAACCCAGCCATCCGTGCGGTGACGATCCGTGCCCTACGCGAGGGATACAAAGTAATCGGCATCCGACGCGGCTGGGGCGGGTTGGTGGATATCACCCGCGATAAAGAAGCTGACAATAGTGATAACTTCCAAGTACTGACCGAAGAGGTAGTCAACCGAGCCGGTCGGACGGGGGGAACATTCCTGCATACTTCACGCACCAACGCAGCCAAGGTGCGCAAGGAAAGCGTCCCAATAAACTTGCGTGAAAAATACCACGACGAAGTGAACGACCTGACACCCGAAGTATTAAAAAACCTGGATTTCATGGGTGTGGATACGCTCATCCCAATCGGCGGTGATGATACCCTCAGCTATGCGGTGCGTTTATACCAGGAGGGGATCAAGGTAGTTGCCATCCCCAAGACGATGGATAACGATGTGCCCGGCACTGATTACTGTATCGGTTTCAGCACCTGTGTCACCCGCACCATCGCCCTGATCAACAGCCTGCGCACGATCGCCGGTTCGCATGAGCGCATCCTGGTAGTGGAAGTATTTGGGCGATATGCAGGGTTTACCGCGCTGCTGCCAGCCATGGCAGGTGCAGCCAACCGCTGCGTGATCCCGGAGTGGAAATTCAACATCGATCACCTGACCGAACTGTTGGTCTACGACCGGGACCACAATCCCAGCCATTATTCAATCGTGGTTGTCTCAGAGGGAGCGATGTTTGAGGGCGGGGAGATGGTCTTCCAGGACCGCACGACAGATGCCTTTGGTCACGCAAAGCTCGGAGGCATTGGAGACCTTGTGGCAGCGGAGGTGACGGATCGATCAGCGAAGTTCAACCATGGGATAAAGATCAACAACGTTAACCAGAAGCTTGGTTACATGGTGCGCGGCGGTGACCCGGATGCCATCGATTCCATCGTTCCCATGGCCTTCGGAAACCTCGCACTTGATCTGCTGCTAAAAGGGTACCATGGACGCCTGGTGGTACTGAAGGATGGGCGATACGATAACGTGCCGCTGGATGTAGTGACCGGCTCGAAGAAAACCGTCAATGTGAAACGATTCTACGATACCGACCGTTACCGGCCAATCTACGAGAACTTCCAGATGAAGCCACTATTCATCATGACCAGCGAGCTATAAAACGAGACTCCCGGTTTTTTTATAGCCGGGGGTATGTATGGAACCTTACCTTGCTCTATCCCATGGGGAGGAGGGGGGCTTCGAGTATAAGGGCATAAAGGATGGGAAACCTTTTTTTCTCGAAGGAAAGGGAGCAAGTTACGCCCTGGCGGCAGCCAGCTCCACCTGGGTATACTTCAATCTCTCCAGCACCGCAGCGGCAATGTTGCGCATCAACGCGTAACCCAGCTTGCAATCCATCTGCATCTTTATTCTCAGGGCATTGGCGTCCATTTCGATGACCTTGATCGACGTGGTGCTTTTCGCGGTGGAGATGAACCTGTACGGTTCGATCATCGAGGAGACGCCCAAGACCTCACCTGGCGCAATAGAACCCACTAGCACATTCATCACCGCCCCTTCGCCGCCACCGCTGTAGACCAAGTCCACATCGCCTTCCACCAGCAGCCAAAGCTTATCAGCAACAGCATTTTCCTTAAGCAGGTAGGTATCTCTGGGGAAGGTTTTTTCTTCTGCGATGAGGGCAATCGCTTTTAACTGTCCTTCTGTCAATAAACCAAAGAAGGGATAACGACGGAGAAGTTCAGAGGAAACCATAGATTAATCTCCTTCCGGCATTCTAAGAGAGCGCCATCCAGCAAGCGTAGGTTATCATCCCGGGTTGGATGAGATGCATCTTCGTAAAGTGCGCCGCCTAGCACGGCAGTTCTTTATCAGAATGAAGTAATTCCAAGACAACCTCCACCGCCTGCGGTACGGCAGCTGCCACGGTGGGAGAAAGCTCTTCAGAAAAATCATACACGTTTTTCGCTTCGATCGCGACCACCAACACCTGGTCATCAGAGGGGAGGGGAAGGTTCATGCTGCGTCCCACGTTCAGCGCAGTGGGCAAGGATGTATCATGTGCCGAGGCTGAATGACCGCTGGTCAGGTCTGGCATCAAACTGAGTGGAAAAGTCCTCACACTCCCGATCGGTTTTTTACCTGTGAAGATGGAATCGACCAAAATGACGCGTTGATAACCTGAGAGACGTTCCATCAGACTGAGCCCGCCCAGCGCAGCGTAATCCACCTCTATGGATTGGAGATCATGGAGCAAGGATTGCGGATCGTCAAGTTCCTGTTGAATCTTATCCGCAACCTTCCAGCCAACACCATCGTCGCCCAGGATAGGATTGCCGAGGCCGATGACCAATGTCTTCATATTTCAGGGAAACGGAACCAATAAGTCGAACAAGTCGGACAAGTCTGACAAGTCTGACAAGTCTGACAGGTCGAGCAAGTCTGACAGGTCGAACAAGTTGCAAGCGACTCGTTAGACCTGTCAGGACTGTTGGAATTAATCAACGAACTGCTTCAATACTTTAACCGGATTACCGTCTGCATCGTGAATTGTAACTTCGAGTGGCATCTGACCGGGGAGCGAGTGCGTTGCGCAGGAGAGGCATGGATCATAAGCACGGAAGGCCATTTCGACCATGTTGAGCAGGCCCTCGGTGACCACCGTACCTTTTTTGATCAAGCTGCTGGCTGCCTTGTTGATGGACATGCTGATCGGGGCATAGTTGTTCGTCGTTCCAACGACCAGATTGACCTTCGTGGTCACGCCGCGCTCATCAGTCCAATAGTGATGTGTCAGTGTGCCGCGCGGTGCCTCGACGATGGCCACACCTTCAGTTGGTTTTTCAGTGGGGATGGTATGGAAATTATCAGAGGTGATCTCCGGGTCGGTAGCCAGCTCCACCCAGCGCTCAGCGGCGTAGAGCAGCTCAATCAGGCGTGCCCAGTGGGTTGCGAGGCGCTGATGGACAGGCTTGCCGCCAAGGGTCTTGTAGAATTTATCGTATTCTTCCTGGGCGCGCGGTGTGGCCATGCCATCCGCGGCGTTGAGGCGCGAGAGAGGTGTGGCGCAGTAGACGCCTGAGTCCTTACCGTCTGTGAAACCCTTCCAGCCGATCTTTTTAAGATAGGGGAACTTGAGATAGGTCCACGGTTCGACATGCTCGGCGATCCAATCGGTGTACTCAGTGGGTGCGTACTTACCCAGCCGCTTACCATCCGGGTCCACAACACTGACCTTGCCGTCGTAAAAGTTGATCTTATTGTTCTCGTCCACCAGACCGATATAGTGGGTGCGGTGGGTGTAAATATCGCCCAGGATCAAGTCGACGTAGGTTTTATTTGCCAGCACAATATCAGCGAAGAGTTTAAGGCTGAACTGGGCAAACTCAACCGCCCACTTGCCCATCTCTTCGATCTCTTTCTGTTGGTCCTTGGTGATGCCCTTGGTCAAGCCACCTGGGATGGAGGTGCAGGGGTGGACCTTCCGTCCGCCGATCATCTCGATGACGGTATGGCCATACTTGCGGCATTGCAACACCTTGCCGCCGATCTCCAAACCGACCTTGTGGATGATACCCAGGATATTTCGTTCCGCCACGGGTGCATCGGGACCCATGACAAAGTCAGGGCCAGCTAAAGCATAAAAGTGGGTTGTATGGTCGGTGACGTAGAAGGCACTATAGAGCAGCTCGCGCAGCATCTTGGCTGTGCGGGGTGGATCCACATGATAGACCATATCCACCGCCTTTGCGCCAGCCATATGGTGCGCCTCTGGACATACACCACATATGCGGTTGGTGAGCAGTGGAACCTCTTCCACCTGTCGCCCTACGCAAAATCGCTCGAAACCGCGCAACTGAGGCACCTGGAAGTAGGTATTTGCAACATTTCCCTCCTTATCCAGGAAGATTTCGATCTTACCGTGGCCTTCGAGACGGGTGATGGGATCAATAGTTATGCGTTCCATAGTTCGTTACCTCCTACTTCCCTTGCCAGGCGGCTTTAGACGCCCGTAACAAAGAGCCAGCCATATTGAAACGATAGAGTTGACCGGCGGGATCGGGTATGCCATCCAGAATTTGATCTATCACATCTGGATCGTTACTATCAATTACCGAGGCGATGGCGGTCATCAGGCGAGCGCCGTAATCCACCACACCCTCAGCCGGTCCATAACAGCCAATGCATGGTGAGCCGGCGCTTGGGCATTTAGCTTGGCAGCCGTTGCGAGTGGCAGGGCCGCTACAGAGAATGCCCTGCTCCAAGAGACAGAGCTCTGGATCTGGCTTGATGAACTGGATGCGGTTGAATTTCGTGATCTTTTTGACATTGCGCTTGCGCGGGCAATCATCGCAAACAGTTGAACCTCCAGCGCCGATCACGCTGCCAGCGGGCGGTAGTTCAGCCTTCCCTTGCAAAACCTGGACCACGAGATCAATCACCGCAGCGATCTGATGCGATTCGGGCGGGCAGCCGGGCATATAGTAATCCACCGTCACGATCTGATCGAGGGTTCGTACAACAGAATACATTTCAGGAAGGGTGATCACACCTTCCGGAACCGTCACGGATGTTTGCGGGCGGATATTATCCGGATTATCAGTGGACAACGTGCTGAACGCTGTATCGAACATTTCTGTCCTGTTGCTCAAGTTTATCAGCGCGGGTATGCAGCCTTCGCAAGCGCAGGAGCCAAAGGCGACCAGCAGCTTTGATTTCTTGCGCAGCAACTTGGCAACATGGGCGTGTTCTGCGGAGTGGATGGCGCCGTTCCAGAGTGTCAGCAGGATCGAGGCATCCTCCATGGCCTCAACATCTTTGTACTTGGCGTCCATTGCGACGGGCCAGAATACCACATCGAAATTTGCGTCCACATCCAGGATTTTTTCGTGGATGTTCAGGACGGCGATCTCGCACCCGCCGCAGGAGTCAGCCCAGTACATTGCGAATTTAGGTTTTTCATTCTTAGTCATGCCGCCACCTCCTCTTCAACGGGAGCAGAGAATAATTTTACTTCCATGGTAGGCCAGTTAAGGGGGCCAAGGGCACGGACTTCCTCGACATACTTATTGATTGTGTCGGCTAGAATTGCTCCTTCTGCCGCGCTGGCCCAGACCAGCTTGACGCGTGCAGGTTCGATGCCCATTTGAGTCAAGTAGCGCCTGAGCAGGTGGAAACGCCGCAGAGCCTTATAGTTCTGCTCAACGTAGTGACAGTCGCCGGGGTGGCATCCTGAGATCAGTACCGCGTCTGCGCCGCCAGCGAAGGCCTTCAACACGAAGGTAGGGTCAAGGCGCCCGGAGCACATCAGCCGGATCAGACGGATGTTGGGCGCATATTTCATTCGGGCGGTGCCAGCCATATCCGCGGCCCGGTAACTGCACCAGTTGCAGGTGAAGCCGATGATTACGGGTTCAAATTTTTCACTCATAGTGTTCTCCAGTCGTTAGTTGTCAATCGTCAGTCGTTAGTCGCCAGTCGCCAGTGGATTCTTTTCATCGATGGCTGAGAACTGAACTCTGAACAATATCTCACGCCGGGACTACCTCCGGTTTTACTAGATTCAACAGCAACAATCCCTCGATCTGCGAGAGGATCTGTTCGTTGCTGAAGCCGGTGCCACTGATGGCACCTGCCGGACAGGCTGCCACGCATGTACCGCAGCCCTGGCAAAGTGCCGGGTTGACCTCGGATACCATTGTATCCTCGTGGAAGAGGATGGCGTTGAAAGGGCAAAGGTCGTTGCAGATGCGGCAACCGGAGCATTTGTCCGAATTTATGCTGGCGCGAACCGGTTCGAGCGAGATCTCCTTCTGCTGGATCTTACCCAAAACGCGTGCAGCTGCTGCCGCTCCCTGCGCCACGCTGGCGGGGATATCCTTCGGCCCCTGGGCACAGCCGGCGATCAACACGCCTTCGGTCATGGTAGCTACCGGGTCGAGCTTGGGGTGACGCTCAATGTACCAGGCATCTGCGCTGCAAGAGATGCCGAACAACTTGCCGACTTCCTTTGCGTCGTGACGTGCCTGCAAGCCAGCCGAGAGGATGACCATATCCACCGGGATGCGCCGCTGTTTACCGATGAGCGTATCTTCCACCTGGATAACCAGCCGGCCCTCCTCCATGGGCGTGCGGGCAATGTTGGAAACCTCAGCCACTTTACCGCGCACAAAGTGCGTTCCTTCTTCGAGCAAGCGCTGGTAGAATTCCTCGTAGCCTTTGCTTGGCGTACGAATGTCAATGTAGAAGTTGTAGACCTCCGCGCCGGTCTTTTCGTGCACCAGATGGGCAAACTTCAGGCTCTGCATACAGCATATGGCTGAGCAGTAAGGATTGTAGTTCTGATCACGGCTACCTACGCAGTGGACGATGCCCACAGTCTTCGGGACAGTCTTCCCGTCGCGCAGAACGATATTACCGCCTGTCGGCCCGGCGGCGTTGCTGAGACGCTCGAATTCCAGGTTTGTGAAGACGTTGGCAAGCCGCCCGTAGCCATATTGCGGGATGCGCCTTACATCGAACAGATCCCAGCCGGTGGCAAGGATGATGTTGCCCACCTGGACGGTGATATCCTGATCCTGCTGATTGAAGTCAATTGCTCCGGTTGGGCAGAACTTCTCGCAGGCCTTGCAGGTGCCTTTAATGAAGTAGGTGCAATTTGGGCGGTCTATCACCGGGTACTTGGGAACAGCCTGAGGGAACGGGACGTAAACCGCTTTGCGATTACCCATGCCCGCCTCGAAAACATCGTCCACTACTTTCTTGGGGCATTTTTCCTGGCAGATTCCGCAGCCGGTGCAATCGGCCTCTTTGATATAGCGTGCTTTCTTTTTGATGGTTACCGCGAAGTTACCCACATAGCCATCCACCTTGGTCACCTCGCTCCAGGTGAGCAGTGTGATGTTTGGATGGTTACCCACATCCACCATCTTTGGGGTCAGGATGCAGGCCGAGCAGTCAAGGGTGGGGAAGGTTTTATCGAACTGGGCCATGTGCCCGCCGATGGAGGGCTCGCGCTCCACCATATAGACATGGTAGCCAGCATCAGCGATCTCAAGAGCCGCCTGGATGCCGGCAATGCCACCGCCGACCACCAGTGTATCGGGATGGATGGGCACGCGCAAGGGTTCGAGAGCCTCATGATGTTCCACGCGCAAAACACCGCCGGAAATGATGGCCTTGGCCTTCTCGGTGGCAGCCACCTTATCCGTATGCACCCAGGAATCCTGCTCACGGATGGAGACCAGCTCGCAGAGGTAGGGGTTTAACCCCGCGCCTTTGCAGGCGTTGCGGAAAGTCTTCTCATGAAGGTGTGGCGAACAGGCAGCCACCACCACACGGGTCAACCCCAACTCCTTGATGTCTTTCTGGATCAGCTCCTGCCCCAGACTGGAGCACATGAACTTGTAATCGCGGGAGATAATGACGCCATCCGCGCCAAGCTTTTCTTTCGCCCATTGACTGACCTCGGCGACATTGACGACACCCGCAATGTTCGTGCCGCAGTGACAAACATACACGCCAATTTTTTCACTCATAGAGTTTTCTCCTCTTTATTTTCCTGTACTTTGAGCAAGGGATAGCATGGAGGCACCAACGCCAATCCGCTTAGGTTCGATACCCATCGCCATCCCCATGAGCTGCGTGAAATACATAACGGGAATCGAGAAGTTCGTGCCAAATTCCCGATTCACCTGGCTCTGATACACTTCCACGTTGACATCGCACATCGGGCAAGTTGTTGCGATCATGTTCGCTCCGCTATCGACGGCGTTCTGCAGCAGCTTGTAGACCATATCCAACGCGGCTTTTCTATTGGTGATGATCAACGAGCCACCGCAGCAACGCGTCTTGGAAGCGTACTCTATCGGCTGGGCACCAATCACCGATAAAAGCTGTTCGAAGAATTGAGGATTCTCGACATCTTCCTTATCTTTCCTCGGGCGCACAATCTGGCAGCCATAATAAGGCGCCACGCGCAACCCCTTAAGAGGATTCACCACCTTTTTTGATATCTCCTCCAGACCCACATCCTCGATGAACACCTCGATCAGGTGGCGCACCTTCATCCTTCCTTCGACCTGGAGATGATCCTCCTCTAGGGCGTAGTTGATGTGTTCAGCAAGGTCGGGATCGGCTTTTAGATATTTATTCGTGGTGTAGGCATTCTTGTAACAAGCGCTGCACGGAGCAACGAAATCTTCCAACCCGGTCTTTTCTGCGATTGCCAGGTTACGAGATACGAGGGTATACGCCAGCAATTCATCCACGGGGAAGTAAGCGGTGGCGCCGCAGCAGTTCCAATCCTCCAGCTCTTTCAACTCCAGACCCAGCCCGGTGGATACCGCCAATGCAGAGATATGGTAGTTCTTTCCCAGGCTCTCGAGAGAACAACCCGGATAATAGGCATATTGTTTCATTTCGTCTCTCCTATCGGGATGATCCGCCTTACCATCCGCTGGACGTTCTTGAGCCGCTTGACTTTCTTGGGAAGCAAGGGCATCTTGCCTGTCAGGACCAGACCGGCGGCGGTGAGGCCTTCCTGGATTATGTCACCCGCGCTGTACTTCGGGAGGTATGTGGCAGCAAGGATAGGCTCGAAGGAACGCCCGGAATTGACGATCATCTTCACAAAGGCTTCGGAGAAATCAGGTCCAAGGAGACCTTCCTTGTATTTACCCTTCCACATTGAGTAGCGTTTCAGTGCGTACATCATATCGGCGATATCAATCCCAGCAGGACACCTCACCGTGCAGTGATAGCAGGAAGCGCAAGTCCAGTAGGTGTTACTTGCCAGCACTTCATCTTTCATGTCAGCGTGGATCAGGCCGATGATCTCACGCGGGGAATTATCCATAAACTCGATCGCCGGGCAGGTGCCGGAGCAAGTGCCGCATTGCAGGCAGTCCTTGATCGGCTTGCCATGGCTGGCGTACATGATATTTTCGATTTCTTTGTTAAAAGAGAGTTCAACAGCCATAAATCATCTCCCATTACCCTTTCTTCTGGGATTTCTTTTCTTCGGCCTGTTTGAGCAGGTAGCTCACCTTCTCCAACAGGAGCTTTGGTTCCACTGGCTTCTCAACCAGTTCATCCAGCTCGACGAAGTGGGGGTGGACTGGCTGGCCCGGGAAGAGAAAAGCGATTTGTTCGCGGATGCCAGTGATGATAAGGACCGGAAGACTTCTCAACTTCGGGTCCTTCCTTAGTTTACGGGCGACAGCGACGCCCTCTGCACCTCGTCCCATCATGATATCGAGAAGCAGCAGGTCGTAAGGTTTAGCTTGCAACGCGGCAAAACCGTCCTTGGGATTGTACGCCACGTCTACGTTGTAATCGGCCTTTTCAAGGATGGACTTGATCCCTGCAACGTAGTCGGGGTCGTCATCGATAATCAGCAACTGCTTTTGAGTGGTCATAACAAATCTCCTTCTAAAGGTAATCGAGGCAGTTTTTCGTTTATTTCTATGTTACTACAACACAACAGAGCTACGAAACTATTGTACAGGCAAGTTTATCGTAAAAGTAGTGCCTTTGCCTAATTCGCTTTCTACAGAAATCGAACCGTAATGGGCTTCCACAATGCGCTTCGAGATGGCCAAGCCCAAGCCGCTGCTCTTCTGGGCAATCTGACCAGTATTGCCGGTATAAAAATCCTCAAAGATATAGGGAAGGTCTTCCTTCGAAATCCCAATACCGGAATCAGAGATGGTGATGGAAAGATTTTTATCCTTTTCTTCAGCGTTGACCAGTATCTTGCTTCCTTCCCGGGAGAATTTAATGCCGTTTCCAAGAATGTTGACGATAACTTCCACAAGTGTGCCTTCATCACCATTCACCATACAAAATGGCTCTTTTATGGTTGGTGCGATCTCAATATTCTTGCGGACTGCCTGCGGTTGGACATTCTCAACTGCTTTGGCGATCACAACCGCCATCGAGATGGGCTTGAAGGTTTCCTGGAGCTTCTTAACATCCACCGATATGACTCGCAGCCAGGTGTGTATCAGGTTGATCAAATCGTTAATCTTCGCCTTCATGCGTGCAACGGTCTCTTTTTGCGCTTCGGTGAGCTTATCTTCCAGTTCAAATTCCAGGTTGAACAGATTCTGCTGCACTGCGCCAAGCGGGGACTTTAACTCGTGTGAAACAATTGCAGCAAAATTCTCCCGAAGCATTTCTTTTTCCCTGCGGAGGGCGATGGTTTCCAAGACCAGGCTTCTACGGTCGAGACCACGTTGGGTGATCAGGCGAAACTCATCCGGCGTGAAAGGTTTGGGAAGAAAATCGTAAGCGCCATTCTTCATGGCTTCCACAGCCGAGTTGACCGTGGCATAACCGGTGATGACGATGGTTACGATGTTCGGGTCGAGGTTGTTGATCCTTTCGAGCACTTCAAGACCTGAGATGCCGGGCATTTTCAGGTCAACAAAAACCAGGTCCGGTTGGATATCCTTCACCAACTCCAGTCCAAGATTACCGTTCTTGGCTGTGGCGAGTTGATATTTTCCGCCAGCCAGGATAAGCGAACAAGAATCCAGAACGACTTCTTCATCGTCGATGATTAATATCTTATACTTTTTAGCCATTTTCGAGATGCTCTTCTTCCAATTTTACAGGCAATCTAATAAAGAACGTGGTCCCTTTGCCGACTTCGCTCTCGACGGAGATCGTTCCTTTATGTTCCTTAATGATCCCATAACAAATGGCAAGACCCAGCCCATGACCGGTATCCTTGGTGGTAAAGAAGGGATCAAAGATCTTCTCCAGATTTTCCTTTGCAATGCCTGAGCCAGTGTCAGTAAATTCGACTTCGATGCAACCTTTGTCCTTATCGAAGCGTGAAACGATCGTCAAGTCTCCGTTACCTTCCATGGCTTCGGCAGCATTGATGATCATGTTCATGAATACACGTTCGATCTGTGAAGGATCGATGACGGCATGCGGAAGATCGATTTTCAAGCTGCTTAATATACGGATATTATGGAATAGAGCCTGGTTTTCCACCAGTGAGATACATTCCATCATTACGTTGTTAATGTCACAAAGAATCTTATCAGGCTTCTTTTGGCGAGAGAAATCCAGCAATCCTTTTATGATCTCTTTGCAACGGTTCGCCTGGTTAACAATCTTTTGGAGAAAATCCTTGCTTGGATCCTCGTCCTTGGTCTGTTCCAGGAGCAAGTACGAGTAGGTTATAACGCCTGTCAGCGGATTATTCAACTCGTGAGCCACGTTGGCAGCCAACTGTCCAATGAGCGCGAGCCGCTCGGATTCCATCAATTTACTTCTGGTGAATTCCTTCAGCATGATATCTCTTTCTTTCAGTGCAGATGCCATCATGTTGAAAGAATATGCCAGCTCGCCGAATTCATCCCTGGAACGAACTTCAACTTTTGTATCCAGGTTTCCATGCGCCACTTCCCTGGATGCCATCACCATTTTGTTGACCGGTCCGGAAATCGAGCGGGAAAAGAAATAAGATAACAGCAACGATACCAGGGCACCTGCCAGGGTGATGACCAGAAATATGACAATGGTTTGGTTTTTAATATCCATGTATTTCTGTTCTAATATGCCAACGTAAAGGATGCCGACAACTTTATCGTTGATGTTCCTGATCGGTTCGTAAGCTGTAATGTACCAGTCATTTACGACATAAGCACGCCCGATATATTGTTTTCCACCAAGAATTACCTGATCGTAAACGACCTCGCTTACGCGTGTTCCGATGGCTCTCGTGTTATCGAGGTTCCTCACATTCGTTGAGATCCTTACATCGTCCTGGAAGATCGTGGCGGTTCCGATCTCTTTCCCTTTGTACTTCATGTTCTCGAAAACGGTCTGCTTTATTTCATCAACGATCTCGTAATTCCTGTTCAACAAATCGCCACCGTAGAGGACGCCAATCAGGTTTCTTTGATAATCGAATATAGGAGAAGCAGCTTTGAGCACCATACCGGTTGATTCTTCGGTCTCGGGGCGGATTCTTGCCTTTGGCGTATCTATGAACTTGAGATAAGCCTGTTGAGCCAGGAGAGGTGATTCCAGAATCAACTCATTTTCTGGCACGATCTCTGTGCCAAAAACGGGCAGCCTACCACTGATCGCAGCTGAAACAAGTTCATCGGTGCTTATGTTTTCACCAGCGCTGCCAGGGTTGCTGGCGCGGAAGAGGACAATGCCATTGGCATCTGTGACCGTCAGGATATCGAGGTTTTCTCTCAACCTGACGCTGGATAACTCGGCAGCCGCCTGGCTGGCATCTCCGGCGATCAGTGCGTCGATCAGGAAGAACCTAGTCGCCGTTAGCCGGACTAAATTGTTAATGTGCAGCAGCCTGTTCTGGTAGATCTCTCTTGCTGAGTTAAGATCCTGGCGAACCATCTCCTGGGCTTCGGTCACAACACGATCGCCGATGAGCTGGATGCCAACTGTCGTGAAAATTGCACTGCTGACAAGGATGACCAGCAGAAAGCTCAAGATGAGTTTATTGGCAATTGGTATCCGCGCCCCCTTCACATCTGCCCGGATATCCTTGCGGGAGTGCTTCTTTCGGGTCGTCGCAGATGCCACTGCCATAACAATTACAATGCTTCGTGGACGAGTTCGATCAAATCCTTGACCTGGAGCCGGCTCTCGTTACCTGTGGTTTTAACCGCATCCCGGAACATGGTTACGTCCTTTGGACAGGTCACGATGAAGACACCAACGCCTTCGAGCGCCGCTGCTTCACGGATACGTGACTCGCTGGGGCGTTCCTTGATCTCGCCTTCTGCCATCCAGATGCGCCCGCCTCCTGCGCCGCAGCAGAAGGCGCGGTCGGCGTGGCGCGGCATCTCGACCAGATCGCAGCCGATCGCCTGGATGACACGGCGCGGCGCGTCATAGACGCCGTTGTAGCGACCCAGATAGCACGGGTCGTGGTAGGTAACTTTATAGCCCAATTTTTTATTGACCTTTAGCTGACCCGAGCAGATCAACTGATCGAGCAACTCGGTGTAATGCAAAACCGAGACTTCTGAAGTCTCCAGCTTGTACTCGTTCTTGAGCGTGTTGTACGAGTGCGGGTCAGTGGTGACTATCTTCTGGTATTTGCTTTTGCTCAACGCGGCCATGTTCTTTTCGACAAGCATCTCAAACAAGCCCTCCTCGCCGATGCGGCGGACATCGTTGCCAGCATTACGCTCGGCGTCGTAGAGCAGGCCAAAGTCCAGGCCAATTTTACGGAAGACTTCCGCGGTCATGCGCGTAACGTCGGTCAGCGTTGGGCTGTAAGAGGCGTAGTCGCCCACGAACCAAAGGTATTCCACCTGCTCACGGCGCGCGTCCTTTATGGGCGGCTGGATCGACTGCGTCCACCTGGCACGCATCCGCTCGGATTGGCCAAAGGAGTTTCCATAGCGGCCAAAATTCTCCAAGGCTGTTTGCAGCTCGGTGTCCATGCGACCTTCGATGACCAGGTAACGGCGCATATCCACGATGGAGTCCACGTGCTCGATCAGCACAGGACACTCGCGCACGCATGCACCGCATGTGGTGCAAGACCACAACACCTCGTCTTTGATCTTCCCGCCCACCAGGAGCAGCGGTTTGGAGTCTTTGGACAGGAGGGCTGGTCCTTCAGTGTGCAGTGCGTCGCGTATGCCCAGGATGATCTGCTTGGGGCTGAGCGGACGCCCAGCGACGAAAGCCGGGCAGGCATCCTGGCAGCGTCCGCACTCGGTGCAGGCATCACCATCCAGTAGCTGTTTCCAGGTCAAGTCGCGGAGCGTGCTGGTGTAGAGCGGTTCGCCCTTTTCGTTGACCGCCATCGCTGCCAGTTGTCCGGTGGGGTGATCCAACTTGGAGAAAAACTGGTTAAGTGGTCCAGTCAGGATGTGGAAGAGGGTTCCCACTGGCAAGGTCACCAGCGTTGTAACCACAATAAGCAGGTGAAAGAGCCATATACCCAGATGCCAGTAAAGCAGGGTCGCATCCGAGGCACCGGTGGCGATCCAAAGCTTAGCAATCACCCAGCCAACTGGCGACCACCACGCCCAGGCAGGTTTTTCCACCGCCAGGCGCAGTGACTCAGTCAGAATCCCGCCCAGCACGATAAGGATGATCATCACCAGCGAGAAGGTGAAACCGGCGGATAGCGTCAAACGAGGTGGCTTTTGGATGAAGCGGCGATAAACTGCCAACCCCGCGCCAATAAAAAAGACGATAGTGAAGGTATCCATCAACAGCTTTTGCAGCAGGAATGGATAGCCGATTAGAATCTTGACGAAGTGGGTATCAATGGTGGCCAAGGCCGTGCCAAAAAGGAATACGAAAAACGCCCAGGCAATGCATACATGCATGATGCCAGGATATTGTTGACCCAATACCCTGGTTTGGGCTATGGCATACTTGATCAGGTTCCATAGCCGGATGTGGATTTTATTCCAACGCTTCTCAGGACGCCCCACTTTCCACCACAAACGTGCGTGCAGGAAGAAACGGTACAGCACGATAACCGCCGAGGCGAACATGAGGGTATAGACAAGGATCTCAGTCCAAATCGCTGGAAAGGGAATGCCCCAAAAATCAACTCGCTCTGGCATGAGGTTTGCTCCTCTTCGGCAGTGAATGGCAAGTTAAATCGTTTATTCCAATCGAACGGTATAAGTCGTTACTACGGTTCTCTTTTAACCTTTTACAGTCTTTACTTTCGCGATCAACGGGTCGATCAGGTCGAAAAGGTCAGTTTCAGTACCATACTTGGCGAACTCAAAGATCGGTGCCTTTGGGTCGGTATTGACAGCGATGATCATGTTGCTATCGGTGATGGCCTCGGCATGTTCCGGCGCGCCGCTGATACCCAGCGCCAGGTAAACTTTGGGTTTAACGCACTTGCCGGATTTGCCCACCAACCGTGAAGTGGAAAGCCAACCCTGGTCAATGACCGGGCGCGAACCGCATACCACCCCACCCATGGCCTGCGCCAGGTCCTCAGCAAGCTGGATGTTATCCTGTTGCTGGATACCACGCCCGACCGCAATGAGCAGCGGCTCCTTGGCGATATCGACATCACCAGCTTCTGGTTCGATGTACTTTACGATGCTGACGCGCAGCGCGTCGAGAGCGGCAGCCTCGATGCGGGTGACGGCAGGACTCTTAACCGCCTGCCCCATTTCCGGCTTATACCCACCCGGTACCATGGTCACCAAGGCATTGGGAGCGGGCAGCTCGCCTTCCGCATAGATCTTGCCGCCGCAGATCTGGCAAACGAATTTGCCATCTGCGGTGAACGTGCGGCAGGAGCTGACCAGTGGTAATCCCAACCTGATAGAAAGTTCACCAGCCATATCCGAACCGATGGAGGTACTTCCAAGCAACAAGAGGCGCGGCTGCTTCTCACTGATCAGACCAGCCAGCACCTTTTGATAGGCGTCGGAGGTGAAATCGGCCAATGCCGGGTGATCGATGTACAGCACCTGGTCGGCAGCCAGGTTGCCTGCCAACCCTTCGGCTTTACTGCCCAACAACACGGCAACCACCTGCCCGCCGATGGTTTTCGATAGCTCGCGTCCAGCAGCCAGCATCACATAAGAAATATCTGCAACCTGCCGCGCAGGTGTTCAATGACGACAAAAATATCCTGGCTCATGCCATTCCTCCTCTAAAGGACGCCCGCTTCTTTGAAAATGCTGACGAGTTTATCGACCACCTCGTCCACACTGCCGGTGATCATCTCGGCGTGGGTGGCTGCCTCAGGCTGGAACATACGCCCGACAACCGGGCCACCACTCCCATCCAATGTGCCAGCATCACGTGTCTCGATGGTGACGGTTTTCATAACCATGCGCACCTTGCTGACAGCCACATAGCGCGGCGGTTGTTCGGCTGCCTGGATGCCCAACACGGTGGGAGTCTTTACTTCCATCTCAGCTTTCAGTCCGCCGGGGTATTCCTTTATCACAGTAACCTTGCCTGCGCCTGCCGCCACGCCGGAGACGTAGCCTACAAAGGGCATGGCAAGGCATTCGGCGAGGGTGGGTCCCAGCGGGCCATCCAGGTCGTTGTTCGCCTGGACTCCGGTCAACACCAGATCGGGATTGAGTTCCTTGATTACATCAGTGCAAGCGCGTGCCAGAGCGTGATTGTTCGCACCGATGAAATCACCACCGAGCTTGATCAGCTTATCCGCACCACGCGCGGCTGCTGTGAAGAGCACTTCATCCGCGCCTTCGAACTCGGGGACGATAACTGTCACCTGTCCGCCACCGCGTTCCTTGAGCAAGATGGCCTGTTCTTCAGCGTGATCATCGAATTCGTTGATGATCAGGCGTAACCAGGACATATCCAGCGCTGCACCACTGGGGTTGATATTAAGTTCTTCCACCAGATCCGGTACGAGTTTTACCAAGACAACGATGTTCATTAAAATGCCTCCTACATCCCCATCGCTTCGAGCAGCAGCTCGGAGATATCCCTTACTTGTAGTTGGCTTGCACCTTTGACCGTCTTGGCGGCGTCCTCGAAGCGTGGCGTCTCATAAGGACAGGCTACCGCGAGGGTATTGGCGCCGGCAGCCATCGCTTCCTGAACACGCCATTCGGAGAGGCGCACGTGAGCTTTTTCCCATTGGAAGCCATCGAGCCACATGCCGCCTCCACCTCCACCGCAACACAGGCTGTTCGTGCGGTTATGAGCCAACTCGACCAGTTCCACGCCATGGATGGCCTCCAAGAGGGTGCGCGGTTGATCGAAGATGCCGTTAGCGCGACCCAAATAGCACGGATCATGGTAGGCCACCCTGGTTTTGCTCTCATTTTTCAGGAGTGGTTTAAGCGCATCCAACCTTTCGGCCAGGAATTCTGTATAATGACGAATGGGGTAAGAGATGCCCAATCGAGAATACTCGTTCTTGATCGCGTTGTAGGCGTGCGGGTCGGTGGTGATGATCTCACCGAACTGGAAACGGCTGAAAGCTTTGGCATTCTTTTCAGCGAGCATCTCGAACAGACCACGTTCACCAGCCAGTCGTTGGGAATCACCATCGCTGTTCTCATCCGGACCAAGGATGCCGAAGTTGACCCCCAAGGCGTTGAGAATCTTAGCCAAGGCACGCGCAGTCTGCTGGACACGCGGGTGGTAAGATGGGTAATCGCCAACGAACCACAAAACATCCACTGGTTGACGGAATTGCCCCATCACCTTTACCGATGGCTGGATATCTTTTGCCCAGTCGGCCCGCTTCCGCGGGGATTCGCCGAGCGGGTTGCCGTAACGCTGTGAATTTTCAAGCGCGCTCTGCAGCTCAACAGGAACATTACCGGCCAGAATAAGCTCTTCTTTGGTTCGAGCCATCAGGCCGGGTGTCAGAGGTATATTTGAGGGGCAGACCTGGGTGCAGGCGTAGCAGGAGACGCACATCCAAACCGTATCTGTCTCAAGGACCTGTTCAAACCTTTCTGCGCGCAGGTAGGAAATGATCCTGTGCGGCGGGTAGGCCATCAAGTAACCAAAGGGACAAATACCGCTGCAGTTACCGCATTGCAGGCAGAGCCGCAGGCGCTCGCCTTCAGGTGCGGCTTCCAACATTTTGTCATAAATGGAAAGCTCGACAGGCGCGATGGTTGCCATGAATCACCTCTCTCTTAGATTATGAAGAGTTAAACCTTGAGTGGTCGAATACATTGAACTGCTCCTCCTTGCAATTATCTATAGCCTGGTTGGCGAATCCAAGCCTAGTATAAAGAATCTCATTAGTTGGTTACAAAAAATATTATTCAGTATGGTTTTGTTGGTAAAAAATTGCCAGTGGGAGAAGTCACGCTTTGTCGTGATAAACATCACAAGAAGGAGAACAGGATTCACAGATGATCATATGGAATATGACATCATATTTCCGGGTATAATCGGCCAGATTTTCTTATTTCTTTTTATAGAGGGGTATGCAGGTGGTTTCGCACCCTGCGGGTGTGCTGCGCGACCTCCAGTGCATCCCCCATTTTACCTTAATACTAGACAATCTTTCTATAAAAGGAGTTTTACCAATTGGACTTTGCGATGTGGCGTAAGGCTTTACAGGTGATCCCGGAGGTTTCCAAGGATGAGTGGGATCATCTGGATATCATCTCGAAATGGTTGATAACAACACGAGCTGCAGTGCTGGTGATGACATTGCTATCGGCGGGGTTAGCAGGACTTTTTGCCCTACACGACCACGCAGCTGTGAATCCACTGACTTGGCTGATCCTTGGGCTTGGTCTGGTACTTTCGCACGCGGCGAACAACATCTTCAACGATTACACCGACTATGTGCGCGGCGTGGACAAGGATAACTACTACCGGACAATGTATGGACCTCAGCCAGTGGCAGATGGTTTGCTAACCAAACGCCAACACCTAATCTATTTTGCCATAACGGGTCTGCTGGCGCTAGCCTGTGGTGTTTATCTACTCATCGTCACCGGGGGAAGCTGGGTCGTATGGTTGCTGCTCGGATTAGGCGCGTTTTTTGTCCTTTATTACACCTGGCCATTGAAGTATATCGCAATGAGCGAGCTGGCGGTGCTGATCGTCTGGGGGCCTTTGATGATCGGCGGCGGCTACTACGTGCTGTCCGGTTACTGGGGCTGGAATGTAATCTGGGCCAGCCTGCCCTATGTGCTGGGTGTGACAACGGTGATCTTTGGCAAGCACATTGAAAAATTCGCACTTGACAAGGCCAAGAAGATTCATACCTTGCCGGCGTTGATCGGTGAAAGAGCAGCCCGTAATGCTGTAATGGCGATGATGATCCTTCCCTACCTGCTTGTAATATATTTGCTCGCGATCCACTACTTCACACCGGTGATGTTGGTGGTCTTTGCCGCGCTGCCCACATTTCTGAAGCTATATCCGCATTTCCTCAAGCCAAAGCCAGAGACACATCCTGAGGGTTTCCCGGAGGAACAAGGTGGCTGGCCGCTCTACTTCGCTCCAATCAGCTTCGTCAATAATCGAAAATTCGGCACCTGGTTCATGCTGGGGTTGATCCTGGATATCATCCTTCGAATGGCGTTTCCCCACTACTGGGTGATGTGACAAGGAGAACAACAAAAAAGATGTGAGCGGCGAACCCGCTCCCATCTTTATTATTTTATATGTGTTAGCCTGTAAGCTCTCTCAAGCGCTGGTACATCAGGAACGCGCCGATGGCGAGTAAAGCGGAAACGACGATCCATTTCCAAAAATGAAAGAAGAGGATAAGCGCGGTGACCATCGACAAGATGAGGGTGATGCGGGAGACCGTCTCAACGAAGGCGCTACGCAAGATAGACTCAGCAACGAGGAACAGGAGGGAGATGATCCCTAATCCGGCCCATAAGTAACGGGGTGCAAAGAAGATCAGCGCGGCAATGATAAAAAGCAGCAGACTCAAGCTGATGGCAGCCCACATCTCGGCAGCGCGGTCGAATCGAAACACATCATTCATTTTATCCGGCGTTGCCAGATGGTGGATATGGGCGCGCGGGTCGTCCTTTACGCCGGCCTCCATCCGTTGGCACTGCTCGGACAAACCCTGTAAAAGAGCCCGGTTCTCGGATTGCTCGCGACGCAACCCCCTCACCTCTTCAGCAAGTGTCTTGACCTTTTTTTCCAGCGCAGCGTACTGTTTTGCCAGATGTGGGTTGCCTTCCATGCCCTTCAAATTTATACCCATTGATTGCAAACTACGGGCTCCCTTCGAAATCACAGCCTCCAGTTCTTCCTGACGCTTATCAATCTTTTCACAGTTAGTCTTGAGCATTTCCAGTGCGTCCGGTGGGGGTGGAACTTTATCCAATCCGGCGAAACCGAGCGGGTTATACCAAGAGCTACGCGGCGAACCATCACGGTTGTACATCGGCCCGGCGGGAGCATTTTCGCCGGAGATCGGGTCACGGGCAAACAATCCCCACAAGCCGCGATACTGACCAACCCAGGGGGTGGATTCATCTATCAGCACCGGCGACCAAGATTGGTGCTCACCCGGTCCAACGCGCAGCCCATCACCGCGGGCAAAGTCCACGAAGGGGATGTGGAAGGGATTGCTGGGTGGCTGGCCGAGGGTTTCAACCCAGAACTTGTTCCAAGCCTGTACAATACCGAGAAACCAATTAGGCAAGGGTAAGTTGACCTCCGCCTGATATTCACCCTGGCGAAAATAGGAGGCGTGCGAGCCGGCACCGACAAAGATGACCGGGTGGCAGCCATCAATCTTTTTCAGTTCCTCCTCGTCGTCCCAGCGGCGGCGCAGGTCGTCACCTTTGAAATCATGCGAGGCATAAGCCACCCACTCCGGTATCAAGCACCCATCCGCTTCGTAGAGGTAGACAGCTATCATCTCCCAGTCGGATTCGTGATCATTGACTCCATGGAAGCCGGAACGCCAGTTGTTGAAATAGTAGAAAAACCAGTATTGGAGGATTGTCCAACCGTTCTGGCGGACAACGCGACCATAGTAGACATAGCGCGGGTCTTCCTTGAACATTTCGTGGAAATCAAGCTCAGCCGCAGCAGCGGTAGCTGCGGAGACGCGGCCGCGCAGTAAAAACGAAAGCGTGAATAAACCGTCAACAATGCGCGGCAAGAAGCCACCGCGAGCGAGCCGCCCGATACCGGCGGAGAAGTGATTACGCTTGCGAGCGCGCAGGCGAGACAGGGCGGCCAGTACCTGGGCAGCTTCGGCCAGATTGAGGTTCTCGATGAAGCGTAGGAAGCGGACAGTGCCGAAGGCGGCTGGACGCGGTTCGACCAGCTTATCCAATGTCAACTCGCCTTCTTTAACGAGCAGCTCCTCATGACCATCGGGGTAATGTTCCCACAGGCTGCAATCGTGAACATAATGGATTACATCGGTGGGGGTGAAGGGATCGCCCTTGGTGAAGCGGGCAACGGGCTCAAACTGGCGAAGCAGATCAAGGTCCCGCGGCGAGGGATGTGCCGAGTCACGCGATGCAGCAGAGGAAACGACAGGGTAGTCAGATGCCGAGGACATTTTCGTCGCTCCGAATCCCAAAAATACGTTTAACATCGGTTATATTGAGAGCAAAAGCGATGATCATATTTGAAGCCATCACAACGTAATTAGGCTGGCTATAGAAGTAATTTACCAGGGAGATAACGAGCGAGAGGCCGGTCCAGGCCATCAGCAGGACCCAGCTCCAACGGCGCAGGCGCAGGAAGCCGATGAGGACGATGATACTTGCAGCCGAGAGTAAAAAGTAGAAGAGACTGGAGAGTAGCTCGCGACCGAAGAGGGTTAACTTCCAGCCGACGAGGAGTGGACTGGTGAATCCCAAGCGAAATACCTGTTGCCGGATCAACGGTTGAAGCACCTGAACCAGGCGGATCAGGAACAGCACCACGATTGCCGCGGCGATGACGAGGATTGCGATGGGATTCTTCTTCCGGTTATGATTCTTTTTCCTTCTAGGCATGGTCACCTCTTTCGAAAGGTTTCATTGCAGAGAGGGCGAAGGGTGCGGGGTTAAGAATATTATAGCTCCACATTCTTTTTTGGATAAGCTGAAGAGGATAATCCCTTGCGTGAGGCAGGGAGAAATATCCGCGTATTTTGGATGAATTGTCATGAATTATGTTTCTTAACTCAAATGAATAATGTCATTCGTATCGGATACTAGGATGTGCCATTCAAAATTGCAAAACGTGTCAACAGAAGCACTTTCCGATTTCGGGAGGTACTCATTAACCTGCCAGAGACAGCGGGGTATTTTGCTTGCTGCCACATATCTGCCACCAGAGGAGACCCCCGAGGGTACCCAATCCGGCTTTCAGGGTAACATCGAAAAAGCCCAGGCTAAGGGTGCTGCCGACAACGCCGAACCAATATACGCATGTCAATTCAGTGGAAGTGCTTCCCACCGGCAATAGTATCCCCAGCTGGCGCAGAAGCTGGGTGACACCATCCGGGCCGACCAACCGGCTGTTAATGACCGCGCTGAAGCCCTGTCAGAGCAGCGCGCCGATGCTGTTGGTCGCAATTGCAATACGCTGATAACCACTATCCTGCTCTTGGAAAGGTCGATTCATCACATACTTTCACCTGCTCCACCTCCATCCAAGAGTTGGGATTCGTAAGCGTGCCAAAGCCAAGACGGCCGTCTGGCCGCCAAGCGGCGTACTGGTTGTCAATCCAGATCACCAGTCCAAGCGGGGGTCTCGGCGCGAGGGGTGAATGCAGTATCTCCACACCGTCCACGAAGAAAGTGACTGTCTCGGGTTGCCAGCCGAGGGAATAGGCGTGCCATCGGGTGACATCCACTTCCACGAGCCGGCCATCCTGCCGGATAACGCGCCCCGCCAGCCGCCGCAGGAGACGGGAGGCTGGACGCAAGGCAAGGAACGGCAATGCCAGCAGCGCAGGCGTGAGGATGGGGAGAGGCCAGCCCGGCGAGAGGAACGTGCCGGCGAAGAAGCCGTTGGGAGGCGGGTAATCGAGTAGTTCTCTTCCCGGCAACGAACCCGGGGCGGTGTGCGTATCGAGACCACCCGCCAAAGGAGCCTGCCGGGTTTGCGTGGTTATTGCTTCGTCGGGTTTCGATACGGCGGATGAATTCAGCCTACTCGACCCTCCTTGCAATGACAGGAAATTCTCCTTGGAGGCGTGGAAGAACCAGGCCGCGTTAGGTAAAGCGGGAAGACGGCGGGCGGTGCCGCCAAATCCAATCGCAAGACCAAACGGATCATTCCACAAGCCGAAGCCCCACGTGCCGGGCAGGTTGGAGGAGGAAAGACGGGCACGCAGGCTCAGGGTGGTGGGTGGATCCCAGCCGAAGAAGCGGCGCGGAAGGGATATGTAATCATCCAATTGAGCCAGGCGATAACCACGAGGCGGCCCGGCGGGAATCTGCAACCGCCAGCCATCGGTTGTTTCCTGCACGCTTGCGCCATGGGTGTGGCGCGGGATCAATTCGATATTCATCAATGTGTATATGGATGCCAAGGATTATGCGGATTTTATGGAGATTTAGGTAATTATTGTTTATCGGGTGAAACCGTGAAATCCGAACACACATAGGATTCGATTCATCTGTCAAAATCTCCAGTCAACCGCGTCCAAAACCCAAGCCTATATTATACGGGTATAATTGATCCCCATGGAGGTTTCATGGAAATAACCTGGTATGGACATTCCTGCTTCCGCCTAACCGAGCGGAACCTGGCAACAGTGGTCACAGACCCGTACGACTCCGATGCGGTGGGATACGAACCGCTCAAGCTGCGGGCGGATATCGTCACGGTAAGCCACGAGGCAGCAGGGCACAATCACCTCAGCGCGGTCAAGGGTTATGCCCACGCCATCACCGGGCCGGGCGAGTTCGAGATCGGAGGTGTTTTCATCACCGGTGTGCAAACCGACGGTCACAGCAAGAAGGCAGACGAACAACCACGCAACACACTATACGTGTTCGATTATGATGGCTTAACTGTAGCTCATATGGGCCACCTTAGACAGGTGCCCACCCAGGCCGAAGTTGAAGCGCTTGGGACCGTTAACGTGGTGTTGATCCCGGTGGGTGGAGGCGGGGGTTTGAATGCGGCCAAGGCAGCAGAAGTGATCAGCCTGCTGGAACCGAACATCGTCATTCCCATGCACTTTGCCACAAATGGGGGGAAGATTCCCCTCGAATCGTTGGATAAATTCCTCAAAGAAATGGGCCTACATGGGCACGCCGAGCCCCTGCCCACTTTAAAAGTGGGCAAATCGGGTTTGCCATCCGAAACAAATGTGGTCGTGCTGGATTACCAGCACGGTGGGGAAAAGTGACCATGCCTGTCAAATTATTGATGACCTGGGATATCGCCGCTGAGCGTGAGCAGGATTATGTCGAGTTTGTCCTCGGCGAGTTCGTGCCGGGGGTGCAGCGTCTCGGGTTCGAGCCGGTGGAGGCCTGGGCGACCCTATATGGCGACTACCCTCAAATCCAGGTAGGTATGCTGGCACCTGACCTTCCCAATGCACGTCACATGTTGGATTCGGAAAACTGGGAGCAATTGCGGGAGAAGTTATTCAGTTTCATCAAGAATTTCTCTTACAAGGTTGTGCCGGCACGCAACGGTTTTCAATTCTAGCATGTCCCCCCTTGCGGACAAACTCCTCCGCTGGTATCGAGAGCACGGTCGCGATCTTCCCTGGCGCGGCGGGAAGAGCCCGTATAAGACGTGGGTGGCGGAGATCATGCTCCAACAGACGCGCGTTGGGACCGTCATCCCATACTTCGAGCGATGGATGAAAAGCATCCCAGACATTCGTGCACTGGCCATGGCTTCCGAGCAGGAAGTGCTGACACTCTGGGAGGGGTTGGGATATTACAGCCGGGCGCGCAATATACAACGGGCGGCGCGCATTGTGGTCGAGGAATACAACGGCGAACTGCCGTGCAACATCCATTCCCTACTTCTGTTACCGGGCATTGGTCGTTACACAGCAGGGGCGATCGCTTCGATCGCTTTTGGACTGGATGAAGTAACCCTCGATGGGAATCTACGCCGCGTTTTTTCCCGCCTCTTTGACGTGCGTGAGCAGTCAGATTCGCCTGCTGGAGAGAAAATCCTTTTGTCGCTAGCTGCAGAACACATGCCACACGGCTGCGCCGGGGATTACAACCAAGCGCTGATGGACCTCGGCGCGCTGGTCTGCACGCCGCGTGATCCACAATGCGATGACTGTCCATTGAAAGGAATGTGCCGGGCTTTCGCACTTTGCATCCAAGCAGAGAGGCCAGTTCTGAAGCCGAAGCCAATCCTGCCTCATCATACCGTCACCGCAGCGGTCATCGAGCGGAATGGGAGATACCTGCTGAGGCGCCGCCCGAAAACGGGATTGCTAGGAGGGTTATGGGAGTTCCCCGGCGGAAAAGTGGAGGCGGGTGAATCGATTGAAGTTGCCCTCCAACGCGAGATCTGCGAGGAACTTGGGGTGGAGGTGAGGGTTGGCCAGTATTTAGGCGTCTACCGCCATGCTTATACCCATTTCCGCTTTACATTACACGCCATCATGTGCTATCTTAATGGCGCTGAGTGGCACCCATTGGAAGCTGCAGAGCTGAATTGGGTTGCGCCTTCGGAATTATCGAATTACCCGATGGGCAAGGTAGATCGCCTGATTGCGAGGAAATTAATCACGGATACCCTGACGGGTACTCGTGAACACAGATGAACGCAGACAGGGATAAAAATATCTGTGTTTATCCCTTTCATCTATAATTGTGTATGGAAGAAGACGAGTACGAACACGAACGCAAGCGGATGGTAGCCGAGCAGATCGCAAGGCGCGGACTGCGAAACCCGCGTCTGCTGGCAGCCATGGAAGCGGTTCCGCGGCATCGCTTCGTTCCTCTCGACCACCTCGCATGGGCTTACGCGGATGGACCACTTCCCATCGGTTACGGGCAGACCATCTCCCAACCCTACATCGTTGCCTTCATGACGGATGCCCTACACCTGACAGGCAAAGAATGCGTGCTGGAAGTTGGAGCGGGTTCGGGCTACCAGGCCGCGATATTGGGACAGATGGCTGCAGAAGTCCACACGATCGAATTGATCCCCGAATTAGCCTTGCAAGCCAACAATGTATTAGAGGAGTTGGGGTATACCAATGTCCATGTCCATATTGGGGATGGTTCGCTGGGATGGCTCGAAGCCGCCCCATACAGTGGAATTCTCGTAGCTGCCGCGGCACCAGGCCTGCCGGAGCCGCTATTCGATCAATTAGCCGATGGCGGGCGGATCATCCTGCCGGTGGGCGGTCGTGGATTTCAACAACTGGAGGTCTGGGAGAGATGGGGAAAGGAATTTAAGCGCGAGGAAAGTATAGATGTTGCATTCGTCCCCTTACGCGGAGAATATGGCTGGAAATGACAGCCGACCTCGGATAAGGGAAAAGGTAAGTCATGGCGACAACCCTTCAGGATTGAAGCATGGCTGGTAATCTCCCCCCAAGATAAGCACAAAAGAAACATCGCCTTGCATCGGAGCTGAGACAAGAGCCGAACTTGGCAGGGCGAGGATCGTCATGAGAGAGGCAGCACGAACCGGGTCTTGTTCAGTGGTCAGATCGTAAAGAAGTGAGCCGGAGTAGTCTTTACGATCAGCAGGGGCGGTGCGCGTCTCGTAGCCGGCGTAATTCAGGCGTTCGGCTGCCAGTTCATCCCAGCCTTCATTGTATGTCCCATTGCGGATTTCAATGACAATTGACTGCATTTCAGGAGTACGCCGGGAGGGGGAGAGAGCATCCGTCAGCATGGCCTGGATAGCAGCGCTGTTTGGCAACAGGACGCTCGCGCCTGCCGGGGTTGTCCATGCCATCACCAAACTCTTACTGATGTAATAGCTGCGAATATCAGCATTGGTCAGATGAAGGGATAGCGGTGCAAGTTGGAGCAGGTCGGTAAGATCCAAGTCAGTGTTGACCGTGTAACTCAACTCATTAAAAAGCTGTGGAATCTTCGTAATCACACCTGCCTGCAAGCCTTTATGGTAGATGGCACGCAGCACTTCCTGTGAACGGCGACCGCGGTCGAAGTCGCTCGATTTCTGCCGTGAACGGGCATACCAAAGGGATAAATCCCCATCCATATGTACCACACCCGGGCCAACAGTGTACAATGACCAGTTATTCTCATTATAAGGGTCGTATGAGGGATCAATCAGGTGCCAATCGGTATAGGGGCAGGCCACCGGTACATCAATCCCTCCCAGGGTATCCACGATCTGACGAAAACCGTCAAAATCCACGATGGCAAGGTGGTCAATACGCAAACCAAGGTTGTAAAGCAAGGTATCTTTGAGCGAGGCCGGCCCTCCGCCCGGGTAACCGTTGATCTCGCCATACTCATAAGCGGTATTGATGCGATTCATGCCATAGCTGGGAATATAAACCCATAGGTCACGCGGGATGGATATCAAGGTCACCTGGCCGGATCTGGGTCGCAATGCGGCAATGACGGTTGTATCAGTGCGGAAATAAGTGCCGCCGCGCGAATCCGAGCCGAGCAGGGCGAAAGTAACCGTATCGGTGTCTGTCAGTACCGGCATGGGGGGCGGGGCGTAATTAGGTTGATAGATGTTTGGCGGAACCCAATCCTGGGGTAGCAAAGCCGCTGCATCTGGCGTTGCGGTAATCAATAACGGTGTGGGGGTTTCATATGAAAGAGCGGAGGGCACTTCGGTTGGATTGGTGACTGTGCTGCTGGGATTGGGTGAAATGATCGTAGGTGACGCAGTCGGGGATTCATAGTACTGGGGCTGGAAGGGGGTCGGTGTGACTGTCGCATCCGGTGGAACTGTCACCATAACCATTACGGAAGGAGAAGGCTCAAACTTGGCGGGGTTCGCAGAAGGAAAAGCGTTGCAGGTGGTCAAGGATAAAGCAATAAAGATAACCGGGGTGAGCGAAGAACGGATCATGGTTGTGGATTTCAGCACAATTTACAACTCCCCTGTCATCCTGGTGGGAAGGGCAACAGGCAGTAATGCGCTAAATATCGAACCGATGCCTTTTGTTGTTTCCACCCACAGGCGACCATTATAGGCCTCGACCAACGATTTGCATATGGACAACCCAACACCGGTGTCACCAAGCCCTTGGATCAGAACATTTTCGGCACGGTATCGTCGCTCGAAGACGTGAGGGATATCTTCGGGCTGGATACCGCCACCTGTATCCGTAACCTGAACGAGAAGATAATCCTGTTCTCCCTCTCTTTGCACCTGAACTCGCAGGGATACTGTCCCGTCAACCATGCTTGCCGAACTAGCGTTCTGAAGCAGGTGGATAATGATTTGCTGCAATGCTTCGCGGTCAAGTTGAAGTTGGAGAGAAGTTTCAGGCAAGTCGAGTTGGAGGGTTATGTTCTTTTCCTGCAATTGACTGCTGGTATAGGCAATCGCTTTGTCCACGATCAGGTTAAGGTCTATCAGTTCAGGAAGAATATCTTGGCGGGAAATATCCAGAGCGGTGATCCGGGTCAGCTCATCCATCAAGGAGCTGAGGCGCTGAGACGCGATTTTGATGCGTTCCAGGTATTTTCGTTGCAAATCACCCAAGATGCCAACCGACTCACCGAGCAGGAAGTCAGTATAGCCGATGACTGAAGACATCGGCTGGCGCAGGTCCAGAGACAGGGAAGCGAGAGCTTGAGCTTGTTCGCTCGAGATCGGAGCGATGGGCTGGTTTTCCAACTCTTGCAAGCGGATGTTAGCACTGGCCAGGCTGTTTTGGAGGTGGGCAATCTCCTCAAGGGTGAGACGCAGCTCGCGCTCAAGATGAAGGGTCTGATCGGAGATACCATCCGCGCCAGCGGATTTAAGTAGTTTTTCATTCTCGAGGCGCAACTGGGCGATCGTCTGCTGTGCCTCCTCCTGCGCTGAAAGGAGCGCTGCCATATTCTCTGCCTGGAACTGACTTTGGGGTTGGGTACTCTCAATCTGTTCCTGTAGTTCGATATATTTCTTTTTCGATTCAGCGGTTTCCTCTTGCGCAAATCGAATGGCTTGCCGCAACCGATCAACCTCGGTCTCTTCGACCGAATTGCGACTGACGCGTTCTGTGATCGGGGCGAACATGATTGAAATACTATGTAAGAAAGCCTGATCCTCTGAGCTCCACTGGCGGTTCGAGTAGGGAGAAAGCAGCAGGATGGCACCAATTGGATTGTGCTCATTCGAGAGAATCGGCACGCTCAATAAATTACCAATATTGGTCAATCCGAGCATCTGACCAAGGTTCTTCAAGTCCACCGAATTGCTGTATGCATGCAACCGCAACGGACGACCGTGCTGGATTGCACTCGCAAGAAGGGGGATGTCCGAATTATTGATCGGTGGTTCGTGTAAATATTCTTCCCGGATCAAGTCGAAGCCGTGAGTAATCTCCAGGATTTTCTTTTCATTAATCAAAACAAGAAAGCAGAGATCAGCCACCATGGCATGAGCCACGCTGCGGGTAATGGCGTATCCCAGATTATCTGGATTGATTTCAGTGGCAAGCTTAATCAATGCCTCGAATGTTTTTTGTTCAATAGTGTAGCGTCGCGGTACAGGGGTCTTTACATCGATTGGAGCAGGTGTCTTCTCAGGAACGGGGAATAGCTGCGGCAGGTTGAGTAACAGCGGATAAAAGGCGAGCTGCGCCAGCCGGACCAAGCCGGGAAAATTCCCGATCGGTTGTCTCCAAATCAATTGAGAGATATGTCCCGTGAAAGCCAAACCAAGCATGATCAAGCCCATGCTCCATCCGCTTTGACGGCGGAGGAAGATCACAACAGCTCCTAGAATAATGATCGCCAAGCTGAGAATCTGCCACAGAATCTCAAGATAGGATTGGTTAAAGGTTGATCCGAAGCTACTTCGGCTCCACACGATGAATGAGACCCCCAAAAAGGCAAGCACAAGTATGTTAGTAAGAAGGGTAAACAAGTCAGTGGTGCGCGATGGCTGTGGGAAAGCCCACAACCAAGCAATCCATACCAGACTGAGCAGTGTGGTGGCTCTATCGAGTGGCGGCAGGGTGGCTTGCGAAGTGAACACTCCAAGCCAAACCAAACCGCTGATCACGAAGAGAGCCAGCTGTAGAGCGAGCAATATAACCAAACCAAAGATCATCCGCCGTGTCTGGGGAGTATTTTCCGCCCGCCTGTGGAGGAATGTGCCAGAGAACACGCTTGCAGTAGAAATAGTAAGGATGAGGTGAAAGAATAAATTCCCCGGTGGTGTGGTTAAGAGTGTGAAGATTTGAATCAAGAGTTGGCTCATTGTGCTACTGTATGTTGCTAATGGCCTGTCATGTCCCGTTCATTATAGCATGGCGTAGCAGGTGGAAAACCGCATTTTTCTTTTATAAACCAGAACCACGCGCTGGATTTTTCCTTCTTATCCACTCCATCCTGACGCTTTGCCAGGTGAAAACAGGATTTTATTAATTCGATATCTGTGAGGAGCAAGCCAGAGCCAGGAATTTTCGCCTCGTTGATAAAACCATACATCAACCACGTCCCGCCAGTGACGAGTAGATCGGGTAATTGATCGAGATAAATCCGCTTGTCGGAGGGAGAGAGTCCATGAAAACAACCGATATCGAGAATCAGATCGTAGGGAGTGGAGACCAGAGTATTGTGAAGGCGAGTCACATTTCCGATACGGAAATCCACCGCCAGGCTTTTATTCCTTGCTTTTCGTTTTGCCAGAGCTATGGCTCCTGGCACAAAGTCGACACCCGTCACGCGCCAACCGGCCGCAGCGAGTGCCAGAGTGGATGTGCCGGTGCCACAGCCCAATTCAAGAGCACGACCCGGCGGGTTTTCGTGAATGAACTCCACGACTTCGGGTGGGACAATCCCACTATCCCATGGCGGATGGTGGAAGTACCAGAGAGTGTAAAAAAACCGGCTAAGAAAGCCCATTAACAATATAAAGGAGGACAATAAAACGCCGTGTATAAAAACATTGGTATAATCAGGCGGCTATTCTCAAACCATTCTTAATAAGAGGTTCTCACATGAAAGAGTATACTACTGAGTTCATCCGCAATATTGCCCTGGTTTCACATGGTTCGGGTGGGAAAACGATGTTAGCCGAGGCAGTATTACACTTTTCAGGGGCAACCACCCGCTTGGGTAAGATCGAAGATGGTACAACCGTTTCGGATTATGAAGATGAGGAAATTCGACGCAAGCTTTCATTGTACACCACCCTGCTGCCGGTGGAGTATAAAGACCATAAGATAAATTTTATGGATACGCCCGGCTATACGGATTTCATTGGTGAGGTGATCTCAGCGCTTCGCGTTGCAGAAGGTGCGTTGGTATTGGTGGACGCGGTTGCCGGCCTGGAAGTTGGCACTGAGATTGCCTGGGGGTACTGCGATACGTTCCAATTACCGCGTTTCCTCGTTGTAAACAAACTCGACCGCGAGAATGCCAACTTCCAAAAAGCACTCGAATCGGTTGAGGACTTCGCCAAACCAGCGCGGCTCATCCCGGTACAATTACCGTGGGGCGAGAAAGCCAACTTCAAAGGTGTAATCGATTTGATAACGATGAAGGCATACGCAGGGGATGGCAGGACTGCTGAAGATATCCCCGCGGACTTGAAACCAGCTGCTGAAGAAGCGCGCACAAAATTGGTGGAAGCTGCAGCTGAAGGCGAAGACGCGCTGATGGAAAAATACCTTGAGACGCTTGAATTATCCAACGAGGAATTAAAGCGAGGCTTGAAAAGTGTCGTCAGTAGCGGCGCGTTCATCCTCGTATTCTGTTCTTCCGGTGGACATGAAAAGGGTCTTGCGCCATTGCTAGATGCCATCCTCGAGTTGATGCCTTCACCTGCCGATCTACCTGCTACAATAGCCATTGGGAAAGATGGCGAGGAGAAACTACTTCCCCTCGATTCGGGCCCGCTGGCGCTTTACGTTTGGAAAACAACCGCCGACCCCTACGTTGGAAAGTTAACCTACTTCCGAATCTACTCTGGAACACTGCAAGGGGATGCCCACATATGGAACCAGAGCAAGGGAAACGAGGAGCGCATGGCCTCCCTGAGCGTGATGCGCGGCAAAGAAACGATCCCGGTCAAATTGATGCACACTGGGGACCTGGGTGTAGTTGCCAAATTAAGCCAAACATCCACTGGTGACACCTTGTGCGAGAAAGGCCATCCGGTAAAGCTGCCTATTCCACAGTATCCCACTGCCCTCTACCGCGTGGCCATTGCCCCCAAGACCCAGGCTGACGCAGCCAAAATCAGCCCAACACTCACCCGGTTGTGTGAAGAGGATATGACTTTAAACTGGTATGGCGAGCAGACAACCGGTCAGACCATCCTGCAGGGCATGGGCGACCAGCATATTGACGTGGCCATACGCCGCGCCGATAACAAGCTGCAGGTTGGCTTAAAGCCAGTGGAGCCAAGGGTTCCATATCGTGAAGGTATTACCAAGAAGGCAGATGCCATGTACCGCCACAAGAAACAGACCGGCGGCGCGGGGCAATTCGGCGAGGTATGGTTACGCATTGAACCGCTCCCTGAAGAAGAATTCGAATTCACCGACGAACTGGTAGGCATGAACCTATCACGCTCGTACCTGCCAGCAATCGAGAAAGGCATCCGGGCAACCATGCTTGGTGGCGTGATGGCAGGTTACCCGATGAGCAACGTAAGGGTGATTGTTTATGATGGCAAGGAACACCCGGTGGATTCAAAACCGGTCGCATTCGAAATTGCCGGGCGTGAAGCTTTCAAGCTGGCTGTCGCTGAGGCAAGCCCAGTTCTTTTCGAACCGATCATGAATGTGCGAATCACAGTACCGGATTCCTACATGGGTGACGTGATGAGCGATTTGAACACGCGCCGCGGACGTGTACAAGGCACTGAATCAGAGCGTGGGCGCACGGTAGTTATCGCCCAAGTACCATTGGCTGAGATGCTGCGCTATACCACCCAATTGCGCTCTATTACGGGCGGACGGGGTATATTCTCCATGGAATTCGACCGCTATGAGATCGTTCCCAACCATCTGGCGCAAGAGATCATCGCTGCCCGGAAGAAGGAAGAGAAAGGCAAGGCAGATGAGTGACAAATCCATCAGGTAAAGGTTTACGAGCTACCACAGTGTTGGTATTTATCAGGCACCCTAATTTAAGGCACAAAACAGAAGGACGGCAGACCATCTCGCGAGATAAAAACCTTTTCACGTGACGCTGCATGCCATCTTTCTCGTTATTAATTGCGGGCAGACTGCAATAAGCCATGCCTTGAGGCTGGTGAGTAACGGGTGAATGATTAATAAAGGAGTCATGTGAGCAGCCTCACTTTCCAGCAGGTTTGTCCGGTAGTAAACAGGGGTAAATAAAGCCATGCCGAAAATCCGCCTCCCTACACTATTGCGTCCTTACGTCAACGGACAGAGTGAGGTGCCTGTGCAGGGTAAGACTCCAGCAGAAGCTGTTCAGGATCTGGTGACCATGCATCCATCCTTACAGCCTCATTTATTCAACAACCAGGGTCAACTGCGCCCATTTATAAGTTTGTTCTTGGGTGGGAATAACATAAATGAATTACAGGGTTTTGAGACACAGTTGTCAGAAACCGATACCCTGATTCTAATCCCCTCCATTGCGGGAGGATGACCCATAATGCTGCCCGACCTCTCCCGAGAAGAAATCCTGCGTTACTCCCGCCACCTGCTTATTCCTGAAATCGGACTGGACGGGCAGCGCAAGCTGAAAGCTTCATCCGTGCTGGTCATTGGGACAGGGGGATTGGGTTCACCGGCGGCGCTCTACCTTGCCGCAGCAGGTGTTGGTCGCATCGGGTTGGTAGACTACGACCAGGTGGACTCATCCAACCTACAGCGCCAGGTGGTCCACGGGACGGGATCGGTTGGCAAGCGAAAGGTTGAGTCAGCCCGCGCCCGCATCCTCGATTTGAATCCTACCATCCATGTAGATACATTCGACGAGCCCTTCACTTCTAGCAGTGCCATGGATATCGCGACCCCATTCAATGTGATCGTTGACTGCAGTGATAATTTTCCCACACGGTACCTGAGCAACGACCTGTGCGTGCTGACTGGTAAGTCAAATGTCTATGCTGCCGTGTTCCGCTTCGAGGGGCAGACCAGCGTCTTCGAGGCGCGGTATGGTCCATGCTACCGCTGCCTGTTCCCTGAACCCCCCCCTCCAGGATTGGTACCTTCCTGCGCTGACGCGGGTGTACTAGGTGTGCTGCCCGGCACGATAGGCACCATCCAAGCCACCGAAACGATCAAGTTGCTGCTTGGCATCGGCTCATCATTGATAGGGAGACTGCTCCTCTATAACGCGCTTGATATGTCTTTTGAGTATGTTCAATTAAAAAAGAATCCAAACTGCAAGGTTTGCAGTTCCCATCCGGAAGTAACCGGCTTGATAGACTATGATGCCTTTTGTGGTGTGCCGGGTTTATTTTACGATGAAGGCTCTGCGGGAAAGGAATGGGAAATTTCGGCGGATGAGCTATTTAAGTTATTAAAAAGTGGTAAACCCCTGCTACTAATCGACGTGCGCGAACCGCACGAATTAGTGATTTCGCATCTAGAGGGAGCCAAGAACATCCCGCTCGGCGAGCTGGCGATGCGGCTATCTGAGTTGGATTCGGCGCGGGAAATAGTCATTTTTTGCAGAGCAGGCACGAGGTCAGGGCGAGCGCTCGAGTTACTCGTCAGCGCCGGGTTCAGGAAGGTGAAGAATTTAAAAGGGGGGATCAATACCTGGGCGAGAGAAATAGATCCTCAGCTACCCCAATACTAGTCTGAAAGTACATTCGCCTCATGCCCAAAAATATTCTCCTGGCTGTCCTCGCTCACCCCGATGACGAATCCTTTGGCATGGGTGGAACGCTCGCCCTCTACGCTTCGCGCGGTGTGGATGTGTATCTCGTCTGTGCGACGCGCGGGGAAGCCGGGGAGGTGGAGGATTTACAAGGTCATGCCTCCATCGCAGAGTTACGCGAGGCCGAACTGCGTTGCGCTGCCGGCATTTTAGGACTGGCTGGCTTATATTTCCTGGATTACCGCGATTCGGGCATGGCAGGCTCGCCTGAAAATCACCATCCCAATGCCCTGGCTGCCCAACCGCTGGAGGAGGTTGCAGCAAAGGTGTTACATTATATCCTTGTGCTTCGCCCACGGGTGGTGCTGACCTTCGACCCGATTGGCGGATATCGCCACCCGGATCATATTGCCATTCACCGGGCCACCGTCCGCGCTTTCGAACATGCGCAGGAATGGGAGGATGAAGCGCCACAGCGGCTTTACTTCCACACCATCCCGCACGGATTTCTGAAAATCCTCGTCGGGCTGCTCCGCCTTTTCGGCAAGGATGCTCACAAGTGGGGCAGGAATAATGATATCGACCTGGCTTCCATCGCCAAAGTGACGTTTCCAACCAATGCCCGGATAAACGTCCACCCGGTGCGGGAGAAGAAGGAGCGGGCTGGCGCCTGTCATGACAGCCAGGGCGGAGGAAGAATGGGCGGGCGATGGGGCAACTCCATATTGCGGCTATTCAATGGTCAGGAAAACTTCATGCGCGCCTATCCACCAGTCAAGCCAGGGGAGAAGATAGAGAGGGATTTATTCGCAGGAGTAACCGGAGATAAACCGGGATGAATAATAAATCATAATCTCCCGAAGACTGCCAAACTCCGGGAATCCAGCCTTCATCCAGGGAGAGAGACTCGAACGCGATCATTTTTCATTAGAAACCCAACCATTTACAAAATAGTATATTTGTTCTATATTGTAGATATCAACTCAGGAGGTTGATTCATGCCACAATACAATATCGTCCATATCGAAATCCCGACCCGCGATCAAAAAGAGTCGGGAAAGTTCTACGGTGAGCTCTTCGGCTGGAAAATCATGTCCATGCCGGAGATGGACTATACAATGTGGGAACCGGAAAAATCACCCGGTGGAGGTTTCAGCCCACTGACTGAGACGAAAGTCGGAGAGGTGCTAATCTATGTTGCCAGTACGGATATTGAAACCGATCTGAAAAGGGCGGCTGCCCTGGGTGGAAAGATCGTAATGCTGAAAACAGAAATTCCCAACGCAGGTTGGTTTGGGCTCTTCACCGATCCGACCGGTAATCGTATCGCGCTGTATACCGACAAGAAACCGTGACACAATGATTTATTGGTTAACCAAATATGGAAAAGAAGGCAAGCAGGATTATCAGTTGTTACCTTTTCCTTATCATAAATCCAAGGGGATCTCTTTCATAAGGAAATTTCGAATGGGGGTTTAAGACCGAGTGCGACCAACCGGGTGCTTGCCTTACCGAGCATCAGCACTGACACTGAGCCGGTATCCACAACCAGACTTTGGAATCGGTCCAAAGGCAGACCGATATAGTAGGCAATTGCCAGTTTAATCGGATCGGCATGGAAGACAACCGCAACCAACTCTTCTTCTTTATGCGCTGCCGTAATCTGTTCCAGTGCAGCGATAATGCGAGCCTGGTTTTCAGCAAAGCTCTCCCCACCCGGAAAGCGAAATCTCGAGGGTGAATGCTGGATTGACTGCCACAGGTCTGTCTTTTGGAGCGCCTTCCACGAGCGACCCGTCCATTCACCAACATCGGTGTCCATGAGGTTGGGCTCAGTGTGGACTTTCAGCCCTAAAGCTAGAGCAAGTGGTTGGGCGGTCTCGACGGCGCGCTCGAGAGGACTGGCGTATATGGAAACGATAGGGAGGTCTTCGAGCGCGGTAGAAAGCGCCTCGGCCTGTTGGCGGCCTTTGCCATTCAAATGGATGCCGTGAATGCGACCGGGAAGAATGTACTTCTTGAGGTAATTATTCTCACCGTGGCGGATGAGGAGGAGTGTGGTCATTTTATGTGCCTCTTCAACTCATCAATCTTCTCTTGCGTCAACTCCGGCACATCCTCCTGATGGGTGATACCGAGCGCCTTGCGTTGCGCGGCGCGCCACATCTCCAACCTTTGGTGGATTTGTACCTCGTAACCCACCTCGGATGGTTTATAAAAATAGATTCCGAGCAGTTCTTTGGGGAGATACTGCTGTGGGATAAAGTGATCAGCCTGCATATGCGGATATTGATAGCCTTTGCCATGACCGAGGGCGACTGCATCGCGGTTGGAGTCTTTCAGGTGTGACGGCACCTCGCCAAGTCCCTCCTGCTCAATACGCTCGAAAGCTTTGAAATACGAGGTGGTCGTGTTGGATTTGGGCGCGGTCGCAAGATAGAGTGTGGCTTCGACGATGGGATACACCCCCTCTGGCAAGCCAATGTAATCGAAGGCATGGGCGGCTGAAGCTGCGATAACGATTCCCATAGGGTCAGCCAGACCGATATCCTCCCCAGCCAGGATGATAAGCCGGCGCAGGATGAAACGGGGGTCCTCACCGGCGTAAATCATTTTTGCCAACCAATAGAGGGCTGCGTCCGGGTCTGAACCGCGCACCGATTTGATGAAAGCTGAGATCGTATCATAATGGGCGTCGCCATCCTTATCGTATAAAACAGAACGGCGCTGGATGGATTCCTGAGCCACGTCAATTGTGATGTGGATATTGCCATGAATATCTGGAGATGTTGACTCCACAGCTAATTCCAAGGCGTTAAGGGCGTTGCGGGCATCACCGCCGGCCACATCAATCAAGTGCTGCCGGGCGTCGGAGGCAAGGCGCACACGACGGAGCCCATATCCCCGATCAGGGTCGACCAAGGCGCGGTCGAGAATCACGCCAGTCTGTTCCCCGGTCAGCGGATGAAGCTGGAAAACGCGGCTGCGCGATACCAGCGCGCCAATCACCTCAAAATAGGGGTTTTCAGTGGTCGCACCAATCAACACGAAGGTGCCGTTCTCGACATGCGGCAGGAGGGCATCCTGCTGGGCTTTGTTCCAGCGGTGGACCTCATCCACGAATAGAATGGTCTTCTTTTGATATAGGCGGCGACGCTCCAAGGCATCGTCAATCACTTCTTTAAGCTCAGATTTACCAGCCAATACAGCAGAAAGCGTTTCGAAGTGGGACTTGGTCAAATTAGCAATGACCATAGCCAGTGTGGTCTTACCAGTGCCGGGAGGTCCCCACAGAATGATGGAAGAAAAGAGCCGGTCGGCTTCAATGGCGCGGCGCAGCAACTTGCCCGGCCCAACGATGTGCTCCTGACCGACGAACTCATCGAGTGCGCGCGGGCGCATCCGAGCAGCAAGGGGGGCTTCGTGCTTCAAGCGTTGTGCCACAGCATGGTCGAAGAGGTCCACAATCCCATTATAATGCAACCGAATCCCAAGCCACCCTCGGGCACCCAGGGATGGGGTCTATGATCACTGAGGATAGACGGGGATGGTGAAATTGGGGCAGATAGGGCTGAGTTACATTGAAAGGGACGCCCCGGGGAGGGGGCATAGTTCGATGAGAGGAACGTTCCGCGGACGAAGTTTACAATTATTGATGGCGGACGGGGCTTAGGATCAATGAACCCTCCTCGGGCACCTCCGGGATGGGATCTAAATGAATATCAAGCGGCCCGTGGACTGGGTTTCGAATCACCGAGGGTGGATGGGGTTTAGAATCAACGAGATTGGACGCCCCGGAGATGGGGTTTAGAATTACTGAGGGCAGAAGGGGCTGGGGATCAATATCAAATAAGCGGCAGCTCATACTGTTGACCCGGGTTCGGGTGTACCTTACCGTTCACAGTAACTGCGCCTATTCGTTGTAAATCTCCAGCAGAAATGCGCGCCAGCGAGGCAGCCTTATCACCATCCTTGACTTCCATCAAACGAACGCCGCGTGTGGCTCGCCCAGCCTGTTTTACATCTCCAACCTTCATACGTAAAACAATCCCATTAGCTGAGATAAGAGTGAGATCATCAGCTGGCTGAACGACGCGCGCTGCGCTGATCACCCCAACCTTATCCAGTGCCTTCTTGTCAATTGTCTGGACTCCCCCCGTGGCGCGACCTTTCACCGGGTATTCATTCAGTGACGTCCTTTTCCCGTAACCTTGCGTGGTAACCAGGACCAACTCGCCACCTGGCTCAACAACCTCCATGCTGGTTACCTTGTCATTGCCCGTCAAACGGATTCCAGTCACGCCACCAGCGCTGCGGCCCATCGGGCGGACTTCGTCCTCACAGAAACGCAAAGCCTGGCCTTCCTCGGTAACCAGGATGATATTGTCTTTGCCCGAGGTCAGGCGCGCCCAACCCAGTTCATCGCCTTCTTCCAGCGCGATTGCGATAATACCGGATGGGCGAACACTGGAGAGCTCGCTTAAGGACATGCGTTTAACCTTACCATTGCGCGTAGCCAGGGTAATATATTCGGCTGTCTCGAAATTTAGGACTGAGACGGCGGCGGTGACCACCTCACCGGCGTTGAGTGAGAGCACGTTGACCAGCGGTATGCCCTTGGCGGAACGATCAGCACCGGGAATCTGGTAGACTTTTTCGGAGTAGACCTTGCCATGATCGGAGAAGAACAGCATGGTATCCAATGAGCGAGCCGGGATCAGGGTGACCACTTCGTCCTCTTCCCTTGTGATATGACCGGTAACGCCACGTCCCCCCACGCTCTGCGAACGGTAGGCTGAGGCTGCGACACGTTTGACATATCCCATTGCGGTGAGGCTGATCAGAACAGCTTCATCGGGCACCAGGTCTGCCTCGCTCAGGTCTTCACTGGCATCAACAGCAATGCGCGTGCGGCGTTCGTCACCATATTTTTCAGAAAGCTCCCGCATGTCGTTCTTGACAAGCTCCAAGATCTTCCTGGGGTGGGCGAGCACGTCTTTCAGGTAGGCGATCTGTTCTTTAAGCGCTTTATATTCATCCTCGATCTTCTGGCGTTCCAATGCCGCCAAGCGGCGAAGCTGCATATCTAGAATTGCCTGGGCCTGAGGCTCACTCAACTTGAAGCGTTTCACCAAGCGTTCCTTGGCAACATCAGCATCGGGTGATTCCTTAATGGTCTGGATGACGGCGTCCAGATTGCCCAGAGCGATGAGCAGACCTTCGAGGATGTGGGCGCGGAGGCGAGCTTTTTCAAGCTCGAACTGCGAGCGGCGAACAAGCACTTGCTGTCGGTGTTCGATGAACAGCTGCAAGGCGCGCTTGAGCGGGAGGAGGCGCGGTTCACCGCGCCCACCCTTATCAGCCACCAATGCCAACATCTGCACGCCAAAGGTGGATTGCAGCGGAGTGTACTTGTAAAGCTGGTTCAGTACTTTTTTCGGTTGGGCGCCACGCTTCAGCTCGATGACAATACTCATCCCGCGCCGATCGGATTCATCGCGCAAGTCAGCGATGGCGTCAATTTTCCCATCACGGACCAAGTCCGCGATGCGCTCAATCAGCGCAGCCTTGTTGACCTGGTAGGGTATCTCGGTAATGACAATGCGGTGACGGGTGCCGCTCATCTCTTCAATGTGCGCCAAGCCACGCAAGATGATGCGCCCCTTGCCAGAACCGTAAGCCTGTTCGATTCCCTCTTTGCCAATAATCACGCCTCCAGTCGGAAAATCCGGACCGGGGATAAATTTCATCAAGAGTTCGATTGAGATGTCATCTATATCATCATAATTGTTGATGAGATAGATTATGGCAGCTGTCAGCTCTTTTAGGTTGTGAGGAGGGATGTTAGTGGCCATCCCGACAGCTATGCCGGTTGCGCCGTTGAGCAGGAGGTTGGGCAGGCGAGCGGGCAGGACAACCGGCTCTTTCAACGAGCCATCGAAGTTATCGCTAAAATCGACCGTTTCTTTTTCGATATCAGCGAGCATTTCCTCAGCCAGCTTTTGGAGGCGTGCTTCGGTGTAACGCATGGCGGCAGGGGCGTCACCATCCACTGAGCCGAAGTTACCCTGTCCATCCACCAGTAGATAGCGCATGGAGAAATCCTGTGCCATGCGCGCCATCGAATCATAGACGGCAGCGTCTCCGTGCGGGTGGTATTTACCCAGCACCTCACCAACGATGCGGGCTGACTTCTTATAAGCAGAATTGGCACGGATGCCCATATCATGCATGGCGAAGAGGATGCGGCGGTGGACAGGCTTCAAGCCATCGCGCACATCGGGCAAAGCGCGCGCCACGATGGTGGACATGGCGTAGTCAAGGTAAGCAGTGCGCATCTGCTCGTCAATATCCACTTCTGAGATGGACCCGATGTATTGTTTGAGCGAATCCGGGTTTTGGCTGGTGGGTTCGGGTTCTACCATACTCATTTCCTTGTAAATCACAAAACTATACAAAGGGACACAGGGATATCCCTTTGTGTGCCTTGGTGCCTTTTATGTTGAGTCTTTAAGCGCACGGATTATACCGCATACAGCTTGTCAAATCGTTTGGGGGCGGGTATAATCCCGCCTGCTTGACCCGGGGTGTGGCTCAGTTTGGCTAGAGCACGCGGTTCGGGACCGCGAGGTCGGCGGTTCAAATCCGCCCGCCCCGACCATAAAACCGCTGATCGGACAGATCGGCGGTTTCCCCATAATGGGACTGACGCAAATCCGCCTGCCCCGACCGGATAACCGCTGATTGTACAGATCGGCGGTTGCCCCAAAATGGGACTGACGCAAATCCGCTTGCCCCGACCATAAAACCGCTGATTGGACAGATCGGCGGTTTCCCCATAATGGGACTGACGCAAATCCGCCCGCCCCAATTATAAAAACCCATTTAAGAAGTTTTTTTTCTTGACGAACTATTGTCAACTGTAGTATAGTTACCTCGCAACTAAATAGACCTCGTTAGGCGAGGCGTCTGCGTGCTAAACAGGCCATTGTCCCGAAACGTCGAAAGACGCCAAGGGGTATACCAGGCCGGGCCGGATTAAGGCTCCGCTCAAAGTGGCTGGAACCAGTTTCCTACGACGCGCAGTGCCAAACCCCGACCAGGAGGCTCCTACAGATTTCCTGTAGGAAATAGTGGCATTAACCTCCTGGATCACAGGAGGTTTTTTCTTTGGAGGTGGAGCATGGCATACCTAAGTGAAATCCTCGGACGCCCCGTCACTGACATGGATGGGAAATTCCTCGGCAAGATCGAGGACGTGGTCATCCGACCGTGGGCGGAATTCCCGCACCCGTTGGTGGATGCTGTGGCCGTTAAAGGGAAAAAAGGAATCCGCTTCCTGCCTTTCGCAGCGGTGACAACACTGTTTTCCCCGGTCATCCCATTGAAATTTCGCGAGGATGAGGTGCCAGACTTCAGCTTGAATGATACTGATGTAATGCTTTCGCGCGACGTGCTGGACAAGCAGATCATTGACACCGACGGGGCGCGCGTGGTGCGGGTCAATGACGTAGAGCTGGTGCGGGTTAATGGCACGCTTTACATCAGCAACGTGGATATCACCATTCTCGGCATCCTGCGACGCATTGGACTAAGGTGGCTTGCGCATCTTCTCGCCAGATATATGAAGCGGACTGGTATCTCATGGGAGGATGTGGAACTGTTGAGCCGGGATGAAACCATGCAGCTACGCGTTCCGGTCGAACGGTTGCATGACCTTCACCCTGCAGACCTGGCTGAGATCGTCAGCGACCTTAATAAATTAGAGAGCGGCCAACTGCTCGATAAATTAGACGTGGAGCACCTGGCAGATACGCTCGAGGAGGTGGAGCCTGACTTCCAGAAGGAGATCATCGAACGCATGCCCGATGAGAAGGTGGCAGATTTGCTCGAAGAGATGGAGCCGGACGAGGCTGCCGACCTATTGGCGGAGGTGCCGAGAGAACGGAAAGAAGAACTGTTGGCTTTGATGGAAAAGGACGAGGCTGAGGATGTCCGCAAGCTGCTAACGTACCCGGAAGATTCCGCGGGCGGCATCATGACCACCGAGTACGCTGCCATCCGACCGGATCTTCCTGCAGTGCAGGCTATCGAAGCGTTGCGTGGCATGGCCGAAGAGGTGGAGACGATGTTCTACGTCTACGTTACCGATGCCGATGAACACCTGCTCGGCGTGTTCTCGTTGAACAACCTCATCTTCGCCCGACCCGGCGCGATGGTAAGGGATTTCATGTCCAATCGCGTCATCAGTGTCAACCTGAGCGATGACCAGGAAACGGTTGCCCAAACCGTGGCCAAGTACGACCTGCTAGCCGTGCCGGTGGTGGACGGTGAGAATCGCTTGCATGGCATCGTCACCGCCGATGACGCGTTGGACAAGGTTATCCCGACAGCGTGGAAGAAAAGATTGCCGAGGTTTTACCGATAGTTTTAATAGCGAGTAGTTGTAATGCGAGCGGGTTGCAGTCCACCTGTTACCCGAACGAAGGCGACTGAAGTCGCCACTACAGCAAAGGAATCCATGATCCACACCAAAGTCTCGATCAAACGCGGCTTCTTCGGTCACTATTGGAAGCGGGTCTTGATCTTTCTTTCTGTATTCGGTCCTGCCACCATCACCGCCATGTCCGATAACGATGCTGGCGGTGTGGCTACATATTCCATAGCAGGCGCGAAACTCGGTTACCCGATCCTTTTCTTGCTTGTCATCATTACTCTCCTGTTGGCCGTGAGCCAGGAGATGGGCATGAGGCTGGCTGTCATCACCCGCAAGGGTCTGGCTGATCTAATCCGCGAGAAATATGGTGTCCGCGCGGCATTGTTCATGTTCACCGCGCTGCTGCTTGCCAACCTGGGTACACTGATCACCGATCTTTCGGCGGTGAAGACCACCAGCCGGATGCTGCACTTACCGGAAATCCCGGCGGTACTTGTTATTTTGGTGGTCTCGTTCCTCTTCATCGTATGGGGTAATTACCGACTGACGCAATCCGTGATGCTGCTTGCCAGCCTCTTTTACATTTCTTACATCATCTCGGCGATCAAAGCGAATCCCGATTGGGGTTTGGCGATCAGTAATATGCTTTACCCGCACGGAGTCGAAGTTACACCTCAATACCTGCGTGATTACCTGCTCATCGGTATGGGCGTTCTCGGCACCACGATCACGCCATGGGGACAATTCTTCATCAGCAGTTTTGCCTTCGACAAGAAGATCGAAAAAGGAAAACTCAACTATTCCCAACTCGAGACATACTGGGGTGCGTTCCTTACCGATTTCTTCTCATTCTTCATGATCGTTGCCACAGCCGCGACGCTGTACATAAACCATATCCCGCTCGAAGCAGGGGAGCAAGCTTCCCTTGCGATCAAGCCTTTCGCTGGAAACCTTGCGAGCATATTGTTCGCCATCGGCATTCTCAACGCCGGTTTCATGGGTGTGGTCATTGTCTCACTTTCAACCGCGTATGCCTTTGCGGAGTTCTTCGGTCTCTCCGGCAGCCTGGATGACTCATTCAAGCAGAGCAAGACATTCTATTTATTCTTTGCCTTGCAGTTAATACTCGTTGCAGTAATCGTGATCTTCACTCAGCTTTCCTTATTTAAAGTGGCGGTTATTACCCAGACGATCAATGCCATTGCCTTACCGCTTGTCTTTTATTACCTGATCAAATTGACCAACGAGAAAGGTTTGATGGGTGAATTTAAAAACAACAGGTTTCAAAAGTACTTTGCCCTTGTCTGTACTGGGATTATTATAATTGCGTCGGTGTTTACAGTGGTTTCTTATTTGATCAAGGTATAAAGTTCAATGAACAGCCGCCTATTATTCCTGGAAACGATGCGCTTTGGCCATCCAGATCGCGTGCCATATTTTGAAGAAGGATTACGCGAGGACGTGATCGCAGCCTGGAGAGATCAGGGTCTTGTCTCAGAGGCGGAGCTGGCGCAGATGTTTAGTACCGACGATCGCGAGGAGATCATCCTGGATTTAGAGCCTCATCCCTGGCCAAGATGCTGGCCGACGACCCAGGCTGAGTTGAAAGAATTCCGGCGCCGGTTTGATCTCAAAAAACCATCACGTTTACCGGAAAACTGGCAGACGAGACTGCCAATCTGGAAACAACGCGACCATGTACTGATGCTGCGGGTTCATCGCGGTTTCTTCCTGAGCATGGGTGTGAAGGATTGGCGCAGATTCTACCAAGTGATGGCGCTGACTTGCGACGATCCCGCGTTCGTGCGCGATCTGATGCAGATTCAGGGCGAGTTCGCCGCGGCTCTGACAGAGATCGTCCTTCAGCAGGTAAAGGTTGACGCGGCTATTTTCAGCGAGCCGATCGGCGGCAACAACGGTCCGCTTATCTCACCACGCATGTACGCTGACTTGGTGCTACCCGGTTACAAGATTGTATTGGATGTCCTTCACCGCCACAACGTGGATGTTGTCATCTTGCGCACCTACGCCAACACACGCGCACTGATGCCGGTGCTTATCGAGAACGGCTTCGATTGCCTGTGGGCTTGCGAGACAAATACCGAAGCGATGGATTACCGCTCTTTGCGCGGTGAATTTGGACGCAATCTACGCCTCATCGGTGGTATTGACCTGGATGTGTTGCGTGAAGGGAAAGATAAAATCAGGCACGAGGTCGAGGAGAAAGTGCCACCGGTGCTGAAGGAAGGCGGTTATGTTCCACTGGCAGATGGCCGCGTGAGGGCTGATGTCCCACTGGAAAATTACATCTATTATCGCAAGCTGTTGGAAGAGGTTACTCAACTTCCAGAGATTTAAGGTTTCCAGCCAACCTAAAAGGATGGCGGGTAAGAAACCCACTCGAAATGTCAAATTAATGTAAAAATCACTTGGCTGGCAGCAGCGTGGCTGCCCAGGTTAAATGCTCAGCCAACAACTGTTTGGCATGTTCGATCAGCTTTTGACGGGGGTTTTCTCCCAGCTCTTTAGCTATGACCGGTGACGAAAAACTTATGGCGGGTGAGACAAAAAGCGTACCGGGATGGAACAATTGTTGCAGAACCTGCCCGAACTCAGCGATACGGCGTTTTTCCCAATCCAACTTGCGCAAGTGGGTGAGCGGATGATTCAGCCAGTGCTGGGTAATAAACCCGCTGGCAATTGACAAAACTACTTTGGCCTGTGGCACCATCCGCAGGAACAGGTCAATCGAAGGCGACCATTTATCGATATGTTCTTCAGCCTCGGAAGAGAGCGCCGGGTCGGGGTCAATGCGGCCGGTGCCAAAGAGCAGCAACGAGCCACCTTCCTTCAGCTGACGGATACCTGCCCGCGCCGCGGCCATGCGATCGTGCGTCTTATCGGTAAGGAAGATCAGATGCTCGCAAGCATGCGGCAAATTTTTCAGGTAATGGATGTCACTCGAAATGATTTTCAAATCGGAACGGTTGACCTGCGAAGGCACCACCACGATATCGTACGCGCCAACATGGTTTGAAATCACCAACAATGGGCCTTCGGCCGGCACCGCTTCAGCGCCACGCGTCGTCACACAGCGCACCCAGTGGCTCATCATCCAGGCACAAGCCGCAGGGAAGCCATCAGTGGAGATGATGCGATCGGCGGTCAAGCCGATGGCCGAGAGCCGGTCAGCAGCCCGGCGGAAGAACAAGCCAAATGTCCGGCGCGCTGTGGTTGTTTTTCGTAGGCCGACGGCGTTGACGATTTCGTCGAGCAGGGTATCAGTCAGAGCGCGGATGCGTTCGTCCATGTTCCCAAGTTTAACGTGTCTTTGCCTGTGAGACAAGTCTATAGACTTGTCGGAGAAGGGTTGGTAGAATTACACCATGCCGACGATAGATCCAGAACGACTGAAAGCGCATCGAGCCCGAACTTTTTACCTGCTTCCATCAAGCCGCGTTACCTCACCCTCTGAAGCGCTTGAGTTCGTTGAAGCGCGCGGCTTTATCTACTTCTGGCCGATCAAGGGCTTGGACCTACCCTCGCTGTGGGAGGCGGTGGGTGGCACGTATCCAGTCTCCAGCGATCACGACGATCCATTCCATGTCACCTGGCGTTGGAAGGACGATGCACTCGATAAGAACATCTGGTATTATGGCAAGGTCTTGCGGCGCAAAGCAACCTTCATTTCGCTGGAGGTCGCGCCATATTTCTACGCACTCTCCGAGAACTATGGCTCACCAGAGGAGGATTACCTGGTGGCTTACGAGGAGGGACGCCTGACCCAGGCGGCGAAACAAGTTTACGAAGCGCTGCTGGATAAAGGCGCGCTGGATACGATCTCTTTGCGTAAGGAGGCGCGCTTATCGAATGCGAAGGAATCCGAATTCAACCGCACGCTGGAAGACTTGCAGATGGATTTCAAGATCATGCCGGTGGGGATTGCCGAAATCGGTGCGTGGAAGTACGCATACCGTTACGACATTACCGCACACCACTTGCCTGAACTACCAGAGAAGGCGCGTCCAATTGGCGAGACCGAGGCGCGGGCGAAACTAGCCGAGCTATACCTGCGCTCGGTAGGAGCGACGCAATTGCGGGATGTGACGCGACTGTTCGGATGGCAGCCGGAACTTGCCAGGTGGACGGCTGGCAAGCTGGTTCAGACTGGTATGGTGGTGGATGGTGCAGCGCATCCGACTTTCAAAGGCGAGTGGCTGGCACTAACTGAATTGGTAGTTTAACCGCCGAGACTCCAGGTATTTCGCAACCACCGGGGGTCTGCTAACCAAAAGGATGATCTTATGGATATTGCCATCATGATCGAAGGTCAGAACGGTCTGACTTGGCCGCGCTGGCAGAAGATCGCAGAAGCGGTTGAAGACCTGGGTTTTGCCGGTCTGTACCGCTCGGATCATTTCACCAATGCAGATGCCCCGGATAAAGACTCACTTGAACTATGGACATCATTGACCTGGCTTGCGAGCCACACCAAGCGCATAAAGTTCGGTTCACTGGTTTCACCGGTATCGTTCCGTCACCCGGCGATGACAACGCGGATGGCGACAGCGGTGGACGATCTTTCAGGAGGGCGGCTGACGCTGGGCTTAGGGGCAGGCTGGCAGGAGCGCGAGCATGCCCTTTTTGGTTTTGACCTTCTTGGTACGAAAGCCCGCTTCGACCGATTCGAGGAGGGGCTGGAGGTCATCACCCGCCTGTTGGGTTCGAATGAGCCGGTCACTTTTGAAGGCAAATATTACCAATTGTGTGAAGCGACTCTCCTGCCGCGCCCTCAACGTCCTCGCGGACCAAGCCTTCTGATCGGTGGTAATGGCGAAAAATATACCCTTCCCCTGGTGGCAAAATATGCCGACGAATGGAATGCTATTTTCGCTCCGCCCATGGAATTAAACCGACTGAACGGTCAGTTGGATGAAATGCTCCGTGCGCAGGGACGGGCGCCTAGCTCGGTCAGACGTTCGATGATGACCGGTCTACGCTTCGGGAGGACAAGGAAGGAACTAGATGAAAAACTATCGGCGCGCGGTCAGACTGCCGATGAGCTGCGCAAGCGCGGGATTATTGTTGGCATGAGAGGGGAAATAAAGGAGCAGCTGACGGAATTGGAGAAAACCGGCCTCCAGGGCGTGATGCTCCAGTGGCTGGATTTGGAGGACTTGAAGAGACTGGCTGCGCTGGCAAAATGTGTCTTGTGATTAAATTTACAAGGAGAGTGGGTTTTAATTATTATTTCGGATTTGATTTTCGTGAATTTCTTATTTTCACTTCGGGAGGTGGATATGCCAATAGATTCTAATATTCCTCAACCTACCCGCAATACCACTAGTGGTATTCCTATTTTTATTTGGGGTGGCATTGAATTTTACAAAGTACCAACCGGGCATTTCACCATGGGCAGCTGGGAAGATAACATGTGGGCTCTTGAATGCGAAAAGCCGCTACAAATTATTAACATCCCCTACGATTACTGGATGGGACCTTCCCAGTGACAAACGAGCAATATACCGCATTCGTAGGCGAGGGAAAGGACCCAGTCGGAGATTCGTTGTGGAAAAAAGATCATCCGGTTGGGAATGTTTCATGGAATGATGCCATGGCTTATTGCAGGTGGATGAACGACCTGTTGCAGGATCGCATACCGGAGAGGTTGGTTTTTCGCCTACCCACAAAGCCGAGTGGAAGAAAGTAAGGCGCAGTGCGGCTGGCTGGGAGTGGCCATGGGGGAACGAATTCGACGAACACAAATGAAATTCATTCGAACGCCGCAATAACGGGACGACACCCGTGGGCACCTATTCCCCGGCTGGCGATAGCTTCTATGGCTGCCCGGATATGGCTGGTAACATCGAGGAGTGGTGCCATTTGCTTTTTAGGCCATAGCCTTACGCGGCGGATGATGGGCGAGAAGCGGTAACAGCTTCCGGCGACCGTGTTCTGCGCGGTGGTGGATTTTATGACCACAAGAGTACCGTGCGCTGCGCATATCGATATCACCAAGTTCAGAATCGCCATCTCCTTGACTGTGGTTTTCGGGTGTGCATTTCCCCCATTTCGTTTTCTAACTGAGGTTGCCAGACCTCACCCCCGACCCCTCTCCCAAGGGAGAGGGGAGGAACCTCACCCCCGACCCCTCTCCCAAGGGAGAGGGGAGGGACCTCACCCCCGACCCCTCTCCCAAGGGAGAGGGGAGGGACCTCATCCCCGTCCCCTCTCCCAAGGGAGAGGGGGGAGACCTCACCCCCGTCCCCTCTGCCATAAGGGGAGAGGGGGGAGACCTCACCCCCGACCCCTCTCCCATAAGGGGAGAGGGGGGAGACCTCACCCCCGTCCCCTCTCCCAAGGGAGAGGGGGGAGACCTCACCCCCGTCCCCTCTCCCAAGGGAGAGGG
>Ga0172371_10000497_pt1 | contig 60635 bp, 32 predicted proteins | sample Lak12m_FD_114543 | JGI IMG/M metagenome (GOLD analysis project Ga0172371, IMG submission 114543) | Freshwater microbial communities from Kabuno Bay, South-Kivu, Congo - kab_022012_12m | ecosystem: Environmental > Aquatic > Freshwater > Lake | place: Democratic Republic of the Congo: South-Kivu... | reverse complement strand
GGGCGAACGCCCCCGCGGCCATGCCCACGAGGCCGTGGGCGCTCCAGCCGGATGACCGGGGACTGCGCGGTCGCAGGGCGCGGTACCGGCCAATGCTCTACGACGGACGTGGAATCGGTATAACTATACTGTCGGAACGGGCGCCCGCCTGTGGCGGTGGACGCGGTCTGCCGTCCTGGAGGTGCGCTCGGTCCAAGCGCCCGCGGTGGAGGCCCACCGCATCTCCACCGGACACCGGCGGCGCGACTGGCAGGACGCCGGAAACCGTGTATCCTGAGCCCGGGTGACAGACAGCAAGTTGGCCAGTGGGGGACCGCGCCATGCCTCCCAATATCGTGATCCTCTACGCGGATGACCTGGGCTATGGCGACGTGGGTTGCTACGGCGGCACGGGCGTACCGACGCCGGCCGTCGACCGTCTGGCCCGGGAGGGTCTGCGCTTCACCCAGGGATATGCCACGGCCGCCACCTGCACGCCGTCGCGGTTGAGCCTGCTGACGGGCTCCTATCCCTGGCGCAATCCGCGGGCGCACATCCTGGCCGGTGACGCCCCGGCGATTATCCGGCCCGGCATGACGACGCTGCCTGGGCTGCTGCGCTCCGCGGGCTATGCGACCGGGGTGGTGGGCAAGTGGCACCTGGGGCTCGGCGAGGGCGCCCTGGACTGGAACAGCGACATCACGCCGGGACCCCTGGAGGCCGGCTTCGACGAAGCCTTCATCATGCCGGCGACGAACGACCGGGTGCCCTGTGTCTTCGTGCGGAACCGCCGGGTCGTGGGCCTGGATCCCGCGGAGCCCATCCAGGTCACCTATGACCCCAAGCAGCAGTTCCCCGGCATCCCCACGGGCAAGCAGAACCCCGAAGCCCTGAAGCTCAAGCCTAGCCACGGCCACGACATGAGCATCGTCAACGGCGTCAGCCGCATCGGCTTCATGCGCGGCGGCGCGGCGGCGCTCTGGAAGGACGAGGAGATGGCCGAGGTCTTCCTGCGGGAAACGGTCGACTTCGTGACCCGGCATCGGAAGCAGCCCTTCTTCCTCTATCACGCGTTCCACCAGCCCCACGTGCCGCGCCTGCCCGGGCCACGCTTCGCCGGCACGACCCGCCTCGGGGCCCGTGGCGATGTCATCGCGGAGATGGACTGGTGCGTCGGCGAGCTGATGGCGGCCCTGGACCGGTTGGGGCTGGCGGGGAAGACCCTGGTGATCTTCTCCAGTGACAATGGTCCAGTGTTGGACGACGGCTACCAGGACCGTGCGCTCGAGCTCTCCGGCGACCACCGGCCGGCGGGACCGCTCCGGGGCGGCAAGTACAGCCTCTACGATGGCGGCACGCGAGTGCCCTTCATCCTGCGCTGGCCGGGGACCGTCCGTCCCGGCGAGTCGGCCGCCCTCGTCTCGCAGGTGGACTTCACGGCCTCCTTCGCGGCCATGGCGGGGGTGGCGCTGCCCGAGGACGCGGCCCCGGACAGCCTCGACCTGCGGCCGGCGCTGCTGGGGCAGAACCCCGTGGGGCGCGAGGGCCTGGTGGCGGAGGGCATCGGCGCCAAGACCATCGTGCGCCAGGGCGACTGGGTCTTCATCCCCCCCTACCCCGGCGAAGCGATCAACCGCCACACGGGCACCGAACTGGGCAACTCGCGGGAGCCCCAGCTCTACGACCTGGGCGCCGACCTCGGCGAACGGACCAACCAGGCCACTGCCTGTCCCGAGATTGTCGAGGCCCTCGCCAGCCGCCTGCGCGAGGCCCGCAGCGGCTCCCAGACCCGGCCGGGACCGCACTGACCCTCTTCCTGGCGGGGGAGCCGGCTGGAACCTGGATCCGAGAGACCACCGCGCCTGTCAGAGGGCCCGGGTTCCAGGGCGGGCGGCCCGTCCACCGCGATGGGTTTCCGTCCGCCTGAGAACGGCGGCAGACTGCTTTGCGCTCGCGCGGTTCAGTTGATGACGAGCCCGCGCCCACGCGAGGTGAGGGCCGCGCGCCCCAGTCTCGCGTTGGCGCGGGTACCTTCCGTGGCCGCGGCATCACGGGGCTACGGGCTGCGCCGTTCGTAAGGCGTGATCACAGGCACTAGGATATGGGCATGGCCAGGTGCCTATCGTCTCCCAGGGAGTGACCCATGTCGGCAAGGCAGGCCCGGATCCACGAAGTCACCTTCTGCGCCCAGGTCAAGTCCTGGTCTGAAGCCCTGTTCACCGACAGGCCCCAGCTCGGGTTCAAGCGTGTCGAGATCGAGGAGTCGTCCGCCAAGAGCCGCAAGCGCTCGGACCTGCGTGTGTATGACACGAAAGGGAACCTCCGCTTGGCGGGCGAGGTGAAACTCCCCGGGACCATCGAGGGCCGGAATGCCTTCGCCCACGACCTCGTGGACGACGCCTTCCGAAAGGCCGCGAACGCGGGTGCAGAGTTCTTCTTCACCTGGACGGTGAACGACTTCGTCCTCTTCGATGCCAAGGCCTGGCAGAAGCAGCTCATGGACAAGCAGGTCAAGGTCTTCGGCCTCGGTCTTGATCTGGCGGCCCCAGAGGACGTCGGCCGGCCCGAGATCGTGGCGCGCATCCAGGCCTTCCTCGCCGAGTTCTTCACCGAGTTCTCGGGCATCCTCGCCGGAACCCGTCCACAGTGGGCTACCCCGCTGGACGAGTTCTTCGTGCGCGCCTTCGAGAGCCATATCGACTGGCCTGTGCAACTCGCTGCGGCACACATGCATGATCGGGCCGCGACCGACAGGGGCTTCGACGGACGCCTGCAGGAGTGGATGGGGCGCGAGCAAGGATGGCAGGTGCTGCGGCAGGACGTGCGCGAGTGGCGCGCGCTGCTGGACCGGGCGGCCCGGACGCTCTGCTACGTCTTCGCCAACCGCCTGCTGTTCTACGAGTCGGTGCGGGCCAAACACCCCTCCTTGGGTGCTTTGGCCGTACCGCGCCAGGTGTCCGACGCCACAGCGCTCTATGCGCACTTCCAGAGAGCATTCCAGGCCGCTGTGACCGCCACGGGTGACTATGAGACCATCTTCTACCCGGAGACGCGCGGCGCGGACTGGACCGGCCCGCTTATCTTCGGTCACGCCGATGCCCCCGAAGCCTGGCGCGCGGTCCTGGCGAACCTGCAGCCTTTCGACTTCCACACCATCCGCTCCGACGTCCTCGGCGGCATTTTCAAGCGGCTCATTGCACCGGAAGAGAGGCACAAGTTCGGGCAGCACTACACCAGCGAGGACTTGGTGGACGTGGTCAACGCCTTCTGCATCCGGCGGGGCTCGGCGGTCCTGCTGGACCCTGCCTGCGGCTCGGCGAGTTTTCTCGTCCGGGCCTACCACCGCAAAGCCTGGCTGGACCCGTCGCTGCGCCACGACGAACTGCTGCGGGGGGTGTTCGGTGCGGACATCGCGCTGTTCGCTGCACACCTGGCCGCCCTGAACCTGGCAGCGCGGGACATCAAGAGCGACGAGAACTACCCTTTCATCCGCCGGGGCAACTTTTTCGAGGTTGCCAGGCAGGTGCACGAGAACCGGCCGTTCTGCCGGGTCCCAGAGGCCTTCCGCCAGGATGACGGTTCGCGCCTGCCGGACGAGATCTACCTGCCCGAACTCGACGCCGTCGTCGGCAACCCCCCTTACGTGCGGCAAGAGTTGCTGCCGAAACGCGACCGGGCGCGCCGGCAGGCCCCCATGACCACCAAGGAGGAACTGGCGGACCTCGTCGCCCGGGTATGGCCCGGTCTCACCCTGAGCCGCCGCTCAGACCTGCACTGCTACTTCTGGCCCTGTGCCACCTGGCGACTCAAGGAGGGCGGCTGGTTCGGTTTCCTGGTGAGCTCGAGCTGGCTCGATGTCGAGTACGGCTTCCGGCTGCAGGAGTGGGTGTTGCAGAACTTCCGCATCCACGCCATCATCGAGAGCAATGCGGAGCCATGGTTCGAGGACGCACGGGTCAAGACCTGCGCCGTGATCCTGCAACGGTGCTCCGACCCAGCCGAGCGCCAGGCGCAACCGGTGAAGTTCGTGCGGCTCGACAGGACGTTGGCAGAGCTCCTCGGCACCCGCGAGACCGAGGAGACCCGGCAGCGCGCCGCAGACAAGTTCAGGGACGCCATCGTCCGCTGCAAGGAGGACACCTCCCGACCGGGAATGCGCGTCATCGTCAAACCCCAACGGGAGCTCTGGGAGGAGGGGCTCCGGGCTGGCCGGATCCTCGAAGAGCAGAGCCAGCGCAGCTTTGCCGACGGCCTGCACGAGGCCGCGCCGGCCGAGTATGGCGAAGACGGCCAGGACGGCGAAGACGAGCCGACTGATTCCGGCCACGATGCCCCTGCCGAGCCGGCCAACGGCCTCCTCCACGACGGGCTGCAGGCCTATGGCCCCCGCTACGGTGGCGGCAAGTGGGGCAAGTACCTGCGGGCGCCTGACTTCTACTTCCAGATCATGCGCCAGTACGGGGACCGCTTCGTGCCCTTGGGCGAGATCGCCACCATCCGCTTTGGTGTCAAGAGTGGCTGCGATGGGTTCTTCATGCCGCGGGATGTTAGCGCCAGCTTCCTGGAGCGCTACAACCGCGATAACTGGCTGAACGCGCCGGTCATGACAGCGTGCCCGCGCGCCGAGGTCGAAGCCGGCACGCTGCGGCTCATCCTTGCCGGCGACGAGACCGTCCACCCGGTCGAGGCCCGGTACCTGGCGCCGGAGGTGCACAGCCCGATGGCGGTGCGGCGGCCCGTGCTCCGGGCTGACGAACTGGACCGCTTCGTCCTGCTGGTGTCCGAGCCTATCGAGCGGCTGAAGGGCACCTTCGTGGCGACGTACCTGCGCTACGGCGAGCGCGCGACCTTCGCATCGAGGAAGAGTAAGCCGGTTCCCGTGGCACAGCGCTCGACGTGTGCCGGGCGAGAGCTGTGGTACGACCTGACCTACACGCGGCGCGGACATCTGGTCTGGCCCAAGTCCCAGCAGTACCGCCACATCGTCGTCCACAACACCGGCGGGCTCATCGTCAACTGCAATCTCTATGACGTGACGGTCCTGGATCCGGAGGTCCGTTCTCCGGCACTCGTGGGCGCGGTGCTGAACTCCACGCTGGTGGGCTACTTCAAGTGCTTCTACGGGCGCTACGCCGGCACGGAAGGGAACCTGAAGACCGAGATCGTGGACGTGACGCTGCTCGACGTCCCCGACCCCGCCCGAGCCACCCCGGACGTACGCGCCAAACTGGCGGTCGCCTTTGGCCGGCTCTGCAGTCGCGACACCGGAGAGCTGGTCGAGGAGGAGTTCAGGGCGTGCCATTCGCCCGAGCGCGCCGCGAAGCTGGCCGCGAGTGCGCTCCCGCTACCGTGGGAACTGCGTCAGCCCGACCGCCGGGACCTCGACCTGGCGGTGTTCGAGCTCCTCGGCGTTCCCTCACCGGCCGAGCGCGAGCGCCTCTGCGACGAGCTCTATCGCGAAACGGCAGCGCATTTCCGCCAGATCCGGATCGTCGAAATCCAGAAACAGGAACAACGCAGTCGGAGTGACGGCCATGGGTTCAGGACGGACGAGCTGGCCGCCGACGTCTGGGACGCGCTGACCGACGCCGAACGGGAGACGCTCCGTGACTGGCTCGCCCGCCAACCGGGGGAGGCGCTGCTGGTGCACGTTCCTGAAGGCAGAGCCAGCCTCCCGGACGCGGGGGACATGTTCAGCGCCACCAGTGTCTTCTTCAAGCAGGCCACAGTGACGCATGAGCTTGCCCTGGCCACCCGCCAGCACGCCGAACTCGCACATGCCCTGGCCTGCGAGGGTGTGCGCGGCGATCTCCGCCTGCCGGTTTCCGGGGCGGAGGCCAGGGCGCTGCTGGCGCGCCTGCGTGACCGCCTCGGCACGCTCACGGCGCGGGCCGACCAGCTTGCCCGCAGCCGCACCGGCGACGAGGACCGCATCGCGGACCTGGCCGGCCTGCTCCGGCGCTGGATGATACAGGGCAAGCCTGCGCGCACGGGTGAGCCCGCCAGGCACGACCATGACGGGGACGACTGACGCCGGTTGATCCTGCGCTCCTCAGCCGGGCCGCGATGGAGCCGCGGGGCGCCGACAGGCTCGCACGGAAGGCGTTTGCCACCAGCACGAGGGCCGGGTCTCATGGATAGCAGGTTCACCATCTTGGCGGGGGCTTGTCTCCTGCCGCTGCTTGCCCCCGCCCAGATGCAGGCGACATTCGGCCCGCGCGGTGAGCTCCGAGAACTCCGCGTGGACGGGGTCCCCTACGTCACCGACACCGGGGTCGCGCTGGCGCAGCCGGGTTGGGCCGGTACCCTTGCGGACCAGCGCACGGTGGACCCGACCGCGGTTCAGGTGAGCACCGCCGACGGGGCCACGGTCTACGCCATGGCCTTCTCGGCAGACGGCGTTGCGGTGCGCCTGCGGGAGGTTGCCCGGGTCACGTCCGGGAAGGTGAGTCTGGAGTACGAGATGACCCCCGAGCGGGACCTCGAGGTGGAGGCGGTCTACGTGCAGGTCCTGCTCCCGGCCAGCGTCCATGCGGGGGCCACGCGCTACCTCATCGCCGGCGCGGCGGTGACGCAGGGCCTCCTGCCGGCAACGGCCGGCCCGGGCTCGCACGTGATCGGCGGCGGCGGCCGGGTGGACTGGGCCGGCTTCGCGGCGCCCGGCGGCTCGGCACTGCGGGTCGTGCCCACCGATCTGACCGTCCAGCTCCAGGACAACCGCAAGTGGGATGTGCCCACGTTCGGACTGCTGACATCGAGCGCCTCGAACCGGCTGGCCGCCGGCAAGGCGGTCCGCTTCGGCCTGACCTTCAGCGCCGAGACCGCCGCGGCTCTGGACGCTGAGGCCCGCGAGCTGACCCGCACCGGGCTCGCGGAGCTGCCGCTTGCCGACGACCGTCCCCTGGCCATCGGCAGCGTGACCGCCGACCGGACCACCGTCGAGGTCTTCGACAAGGCCGAACTGAGCCTGGACCTCGCGGCGACCTACGCGAACCCCTTCGACCCCGGGCAGATCGCGGTCCGTGCCGAGGTGTCCACACCGGACGGCCGGCAGGTCAGCGTGCCAGGCTTCTACACGGTCCCCATGGCCCTCCAGGCCGGCCCTGCCACCGAGCGCCTGCGTGCGGCGGGCCCGCCTGGGTTCCGGGTGCGCTACACGCCGACGGTGCCGGGAACGCACCGGCTGGTGCTCAGGGCCACCGACCGCGGCGGCACGGTCGAGGCAGCCCCCCTCGAGCTCATGGCGACGGCGGGGACGCGGCCTGGCTTCGTGCGGGTCGCCAAGGCGTCGCCGCTGTACTTCGCCGAGGACAGCGGGGAGCCCTTCTTCGCGGTCGGCGAGAACGTCTGCTGGTCGTGGGGCAACCAGCCCCTGGCCGACTACGCCGCCTGGTTCCGGGGCCTGGGCGCTGCCGGCGGGAACTGGGCGCGCCTCTTCCTCTCGAACGGCGAGAAGGGCCAGGAGTGGCTGCCGGCACCTACCGAGAAGCCGGGCACCGGCACCTACCTGGGTCTGGGCCGCTACGCCCTGGACAACGCCTGGCGCCTGGACGAGGTCCTGCGCCTGGCCGGCGAAAACGGGGTCCGGGTGATGTTCTGCCTGGGGACCTTCGGCGAGTTCACCACCGGCGGCTACTTCAACGAGGGCTGCTGGATGAGCAATCCCTACAACGCCGCCAATGGCGGTCCCTGCGCCCGGCCGGAGGACTTCTGGACCGACCCCAGGGCCCGGGCCCTCTACCAGCAGCGCCTCCGCTACCTCATCGCCCGCTGGGGTCACTCCCCGGGCCTCTTCGCCTGGGAGTTCTGGAACGAGGTGCGGCCGACTCCGGAGCAGGAGGCCTGGCTCGCCGAGATGGCGGCGTTCGTGAAACGCTGGGACCCCAACCGGCACCTGGTGAGCACGACCTACGGTTCGCCTGCGGTCTGGGCGTGCCCTGACGTGGACTTCACCATGAAGCACCTATACGGGACCGCGGGCAACACCGCCGACTTCACGCCTCTGATCGTCAGCGAGACGCACGCGTCGCTCGGCTTCGGTAAACCCTTTCTCCTGGCCGAGTTCGGCATTGACTGGCAGACTGGCGACAACCGCTGGGACCCCAGGGGCACCGGCCTGAGCATGCACAATGGCGCCTGGGCTGCCCTGATGGCCGGCGCCGCGGGCACCGCCATGCTCTGGTACTGGGATGGCTACGTGCACCCGAACGACCTCTACCGCGTGCTCGCCCCCGTCCGCCGCTTCACCGACACCGTGGACTGGACCACGGCGCGCTTCGAGCCGCTCGAGGGGATCCGCGCGGAGCGGACCGACGAGGCCCCGGAGACGTTCACCGACCTCACGGTCCCCGCCAGCCAGGAGTGGGGGACGACGCCGGCTGCCGAGTACCGCGTGGGCCGGGATGGCTCCGTGCACGGCGCCCCGGTCGCCATGACCCTCGGCAGCCCGGCCCGGGGCAACCCCGGTGAGCTCTACACGAAGCTCTCCTGGACGGTCGACATGCCCCAGCCCGGGAATCTCCTCGTGCGCCTTGGCCAAGTCTGCACCCGGGCACGGCTGCAGGTGACGGTCGACGGGGCCGTGGCGCTGGACCGGGAACTGCAGGCAGGCGAGCCGGGCAAGGGCCCGTGGAAGGAAGCCCGATTCCTGGCGCAGTACCAGGTCTGGGTCAGCGACTACCAGGAGGACATCGCCGTCCCTGTGCCGGCAGGCCAGCACGTGGTGACCCTCGCCAACGCCGCCGGCGACTGGCTCCAGATCACCCGGATCACGCTCCCGGCCTACCGCTCCAGCCGCTACCCGGACGTCAACCTTGTGGGGCTCCGGAGCGCGGGTCTGGTGCTGCTCTGGGTGCACGACCGAGAGAGCACCTGGCGTACCGAGTTCGAGGGCAGGCAACCGGCCGGCATCCGGGGCTTGCAGGTGACTGTGCCGGTAGCCTCGGACGGCCCCTGGCAGGTCCAGCACTGGGATACGTTCGCGGGCCAGGTGGTCCGCGAGAACACGCTCCGCGCGACCGACGGGAGGCTGGAACTGGCGCTGCCAGGCCTGACCCGGGACGTGGCGCTGCGCTTGATGAAGGTCGAGCATTGAACCGGAGTTCCACGCGAGAGCCCAGAGGCAAGGGAGTACCCCATGAGCACAACCACGGACATCGAACGGCGCGCTTTCCTCAAAGGCAGCGTGGCAGTGGGCACAGCCCTGGCCATGAGCCAGGCACTCGCCCAGGCGGAGCCCAAGCCCCAGAGCGTGCGGCTCGGCGTCATCGGCGTCGGCGGACGCGGGACCGGACTGCTGCAGACCGCCCTCCAGATCCCCGGTGTCGAGGTGCATGCGGTCTGCGACGTGGTGCGCGGTAAGGCAGAGCAGGCCCAGCAGATCGCCGCACAGCAGACCGGGGCCAAACCCGAGGCCTACTGGCAGGACGAGTGGGCCTGGAAGGAACTGCTGGCCCGGGAGGACCTCGACGCCGTGCTCATCGCCACGCCCTGGGAATGGCACGGCCAGATGGCGGTCGGCGCCATGCGGGCAGGCAAGGTCCCCGGAGTCGAGGTGCCGGCGGCCATCACCCTGGACGAGTGCTGGGACCTGGTGCGGACCTCAGAGCAGACCGGGAAGCCCTGCATGATGCTGGAGAACGTCTGCTACTTCCAGAACGTGCTGACGCTGTTGCGGATGGTGCGCGAGGGCCTCTTCGGCGACCTGCTGCACTGCGAGGCCGGCTACCAGCACGACTGCCGCTTCCTGCTCTTCGATGCTCAGGGTGGCCTCACCTGGCGCGGCCGGCACACGGCCGAGAGGAACGGGAACCTCTACCCGACCCATCCCCTGGGCCCCATCGGCCAGTGGCTGAACATCAACCGCGGCGACCGCTTCACTCAGCTCGTGAGCATGAGTACCGCCGCCAAGGGCATGCGTGACTTCGCCGTGCGCAAGTTCGGAGCTGACCACCCGGCGGCAAAGCAGGACTATGCCCAGGGCGACGTCAATACCTCGCTGCTGAGGACCGCCAACGGGCAGACGGTGACCCTCTACTTCGACCTGCTGACCCACCGGCCCTATGACCTCATCTTCCGGGTGCAGGGCACCGCAGGCATCTACCTGGGGACCATGAACCAGATCTGCCTGCGCACCAAGGAGTCCGAGGCCGAGGAATGGCAGCCATTCGACCCCTACCTGACGTCGCACGCCCACCCTCTCTGGAAGGCTACGGCCGAAGCGGCGGCGAAGAACGGTGGCCATGGCGGCTCGGACTACGTCATGATGCACGACTTCATCCGCGCGGTGCGCGCCCGCGGGCCGCTGCCTCAGGATGTCTACGACGCCGCCACCTGGTCGGCCGTGTTCCCGCTCTCCATCGCCTCCGTGGCCGCTGGCAGCCAGCCGGTCGAGTTCCCGGACTTCACTAACGGCACGTGGAAGACGAACAAGCCCGTGGGCATCGTGGGAGGCTGAAGAGAACGGGGTGCACCGTGCCGCCGCCGACCCCGGCCGCCTCAGGCTGCGCTTCATGAGGCAGCATCCGCGCATCTGAGCCAGGTCCCCGGCCAAGCCGGGAACGCCTGGAGGGCGGCTTCCTCCGCCATAGCCCGCGGGGCGACGGCGGAAGATCCGCGCCTCGAGACTCTTGGGAGCTCTCGGCGGCACGAGGCGGAGCGTCGCTACTCCTGCGCGGGTGTCGGGACCGCGGCCGGCTCGCCGAGGGTGGCCAGGGCCTTGCCGATGGCCTCGATGCCGGCAGCATACTCGCCGCGGGCCTTGGTCAGGACCTCGACGACGCGCTGGTTTCGCGCCGCATCGGGCCCCTCGGGCGACTGCCACCAGAGCAACGCTTCAGCGCCCTTGAGCTGGTCGGCTTCCCCCTGGAAATGACCCGCTGCCTCGGTCAGCAGCGCCTGGGCGGCGGCATGCTTCGGCGCGATCTCGCGCAGGAAACCGGCCGCAGCGCGGTGGGTCTCGCGGTAGATCCCATAGCAGTACGCGTCACCCAGCTCGCGCTTGGCAGCCGGGTCGCTGAAGTGCCGGACCCACTGCTCGTAGGCCGCCAGACCCTCGAGGAACACCCACGGCTCCTTGCCGACCTTCTCGAGGTTCTTGGCCGAGTGCGCGTGCCGGACGGCCTCATGCAACGCCCCGATCTCCGCCTTGCGCGCGTCGAAGGTCCCCACCCTCTCGCCCACCAGGATGGCCCCCGGCGGCCCGCCGACGTAGACCGCGGTGAGGGTCCGCGTCTGCGGTGCACTGGCCAGTTCGGCGCCGTTGCCGGCGTAGGACCCACGCCCGAGGAACGTCCCCTGGGCCTCGTCGAAGCCCGCCACCACGTCATACTCAGCGTTGGTGAACGCATGCCAGACGATGGCCGGGCGGCCGGCGCGGACCTCCGTCTTGACGGCGTCGAGGATGGCCAGCAGCTCCCGGCGGAGTTCACGCAGCTCCGGGCTGGCCAGCTTGGCCTCCTCCGGGAGCACCTTGTGGTCCGCCTGCAGCGCGTCCGCCAGGTCCTTCACCTTCACGGCCCCCTTGTCGTCCAGGTTGATGCGCCGGGCCTTGTACCCGAGCAGCCCCACCAGGGCCTCGGTCTGCATGGCGGCGCTGCAGGTGGGCGCGCAGGGACAGATCCCGGCGATGCGGAAGGCGGCTCCCGAGATGCCCTGAAGGTACTCGGGGGTGTAGGCCTCGCCGCGCTTGGCCAGCACCACCCGCACACACTCGTAGAGCGGCTCGCAGACGCGGTACCGGTCCACTCCAGCCACGCAGGCCCGGTTCCCGTCGTTCACGGCTTGCGGCGTCATGGCGGTACCCTCCTGCCCCAGCGCGACCGGCAACCACGCGGCCGACACGGTCACGGTGGCGATGGCTTTGCACAGCGTGTTCATGCGGGGCCTCCTGCCCGGGCCGCATCCGGACACGGCGCGGACCCAACTCCCGACGCCACGGCGCCAAGACGCGAGTAGAGACACTGTCGCCCCGCCATGCCGAAGCGCAAGCACCCCCCAGAAGGTTGACACGGCAGGGAACAGAGACTACCGTATTGCACATATGTGCAGTATGTGCAATGGCAGGTGGAACCATGAACATCACCCTCTCGGCGGATGAGGAACCGGTGAAGCGAGTTCGGGCCTATGCAGCGCGCCACGGCACGACCCTGAACAGCATGGTCCGTCGCTACATCGAACAGGTCAGCGGCCTGGCGGACCTGGACCAGGATGCGGCCGAGTTCGCGCGCCTGGCGCGGGAGCACGCTGGCGCGGCGCCAAAGGGCTTCGTCTTCAAGCGGGACGATGCACACCGGAGATAGGCGGCCATGAAGGTGTGCTTTGTCGACTCCAACATCGTGATCTACGCCAACGACCGGAAGGCCGGGGCCAAGCAGACCACGGCGATCGAGTTGGTCACGCGCCTCATGCGAGGCCAGAACGGGGCCCTTTCGGTGCAGGTGCTCCAGGAGTATGCCAACGTGGCCTTGGGGAAAATGAACCAGGAGGTCTCGGTGGTGCTACGCCAACTGCGGCACCTGGAGCGGCTGCACGTGGTCGTACCCTCACCGGCAGCGGTCCGGCGGGCCATCGAGATCCGGAGTACCTACCAGCTCAGCTTCTGGGACGCATCCATCGTGGCGGCGGCAGAGTCCGCAGACTGCATGGTGATCCTCTCGGAGGACCTCAACTCCGGCCAGCATTACGCCGGCATCGAGGCGGTGAACCCGTTTGCCCCGGGGTTCAGGCTGTCCGACTACGCCGGGTGACGCCTGGACCAAGGCTGCACGCCACTACCGGGCCGCGAACCGGATCCGGTAGGCGAAGGCGTCGCCCGGCACGCGCAGGGCCAGGATGCCGTCGGCCTCGTGCCAGTCGGGGGCAGGAGAGCCCGGACTGTCCGGGTCCACGGCCGTCACGGCCATGACCGCGTTCGCGGCACCCAGGTCCCGCAGCCGGAGTTGGGCATCGAACGGCAGGCTGCCCGGCAAAGGGACCAACTCCCACTCGCCCGCGGCCGGGTGCCGGAGCCTGAAGGCGCCATTGGTGGCGACGGGCCCGAGGTCCAGGATGCGTCCTGCCAGGTTGGCTCCGCTCTGGTCGTGGTCGGCTTCGGCCTCGTAACGCCCGGCGGTGATCTTGCCACCGGCGAGGTCAACGATCAACCGGCCGCCACGCACGCGGGAGTTCTCGGTCGGGCCTGCCGGCACGATGCGCGCACCGCCCTGTTGGGGGTTGTACAGGCCGAAGCGCAGGCGGTACTCGCCACCGGGCGAATCCGGGGGAATCTGCACGGTGATGCGGGCAGGATGCAGGCCGGGTGTCTGCAGGCTCTCGGGGGAGAGGTCCGTCTCGCCATGGTGCAGGATCCGCTCCGGGCCCTCGCCCCGCTCATGGACCACATGCACGAAGGGACGCGTGCCCTCGGCCATGGGCTGCAACAGGTCCCACACCACGTCAACGGTGAACCGCCCGTCGCCGGCGTACCGGCCCTCCTTCACCTCGACGGACGCGCGCGCCCGGCGGCCGTCGAGGGCCCGCGGCCGCGCGTCCACGAAGAGGGTCTCGCCAGACTCCGCCAGGCCGGCACGCTGGCCGTCGACGAGGACAACCCCGGCCCGGGCGCTTCGGCTCTCCGCCCAGAAGCCGAACTCGGGAAGTGTGTGGCCCTGCACAGCCCACGGGGTCGCGCCGCGGTTGCTCCAGGCCTGTCCCCCGGCACTGAAGGTGGTATGCTGGCGGAAGAGGTCGTCGCCGACGAACTCGTGGCTCTCCAACTCCGCGTGAGCCAGATCGTTGCAGACGTCATGCAGGAGCCAGTACGTCATCACGGCGCGCCGGCTGAAGGGGCCATCGCACATGGGGTTGCGACCGCCGATGACGGTGTTGGACAGGTAGTCGTCTGTGCCGTAGGTGTGGAGCGGATCGTCGTTGCCGTAGCGCGGGCCCAGACCCCCAGCCAGCAGCACGAAGCGCCCGTGCGTCGCCATGTCATGCCAGGGAGTCCGGTTGTGCGCCGCGGCCCTGATCCCCCAGCGGTCGGCCGAGTAGTGGTCCGACTGAGCCCCGTCGAGGCTGCCCACAAGGGCATCGTGGCCAGCCTCGCTCAGCATGGGCGCCCCACGCCCGAGGATGCGGCGGCAGGTGTCGAAGGCAGCGCGCCACTCCTGCGTCGTCCGGTCCCGACCATAGAAACGGCCCGCCCGGTCGTAGTAGTCCATGACGTGAATGGCGCTGAACACATCGATGAAGAGGCTGTCGGGCGCAAAACCGTTGCGCATGGCCCTCATATTGCTCTCGAGCCAGGGCCCGAAGGCGTGCGGCAGCCAACGGTAGCTCTGGGCCTCCCTGCCCTGGTTGTACCAGGCCCGCTGGGGGGTCCCATCGGCATTGAAGAGGACATCGTCGTAGGAGAAGCCCTCGGCATCGGGATAGAGGTCGATGTAGTTATCGTGGGGGGCAAACAGGATACCGTGCCGGCGGCAGGCCTCAGGCATGGCGCGGAAGGTCTCCAGACCGCCCTGGGGAGGGTAGATCTCCGGTAGACGGTAGTCGTACCCCCAACGCTGCCAGACGTGCTTGACAAAGACGGCGTGGGTCAGGCCATAGCGCGCGGCCAGGTCGAGGTCAGAGGCCGCCTCCAGGTAGTCGCCACCCCACTGGTCGAGGCACATGCGGCCCAGGAGCGCAGGTACCCCTCTGCCGGGCCTGAACCCGTTGAGGTCGCGGTAGTGCCGGGCCGCCGCGAACGCTCCCGCGGCCGAGGGGATGAGGCGGAAGGTGCAATCCAGCGCCCCCTCCAGGCGGAAGAGGGCCTCGGCAGGCTCGCAGACAACGCGGTTCGGCTGCAGGTCGGTGGCCTGGAGCAGGCTGAGGCCGTTGTCGTAGTCGGCCCCCACATGGCGGGTGGAGAGCCCGAACCCGCCCGCACCCACGCTGAAGGGTCCCTGCAACCCTTCGGCGACATTGCCGAAGCCCAGGTGCACGCGCCGGATCGCGGCCGAAGCCGGCCCGAGGCCGGCCCGCGTGACCTGCGGCGTGCCGCGCAGGTCCCGCCGCACGTCCGGCAGGCTGATCGACCACGTCAGCGAACCCGCGTCCCCACGGACTAGGAACTGCACCGGGAACGTCTTCCCGGCCACCGTCAGCCGGTGCGTGGCCCGCAGCGCCGTGCGCCCCTGCGCCAGGCCGTCACAGTGGGCCTCCAGGCCGCTGCGGGCATCGTTGGCGCAGCGGCCATCGATGTCGAGGACGAAGCCGCGGAAGCTCAGCATCCGGGTGCCGTCACTGAACGCCAGCACGCCGTCCAGCAGCCCCCGCGCCCCGGGCTCGACGGCGGCGCCGAACGGTGGCCCAGGCCCTCTCAGCGTGAAGGCGCCGGCTTCGCGCTGGCCCAACGCGGCGGCGGCGGCCTTGCGCCGGGCGGCCTGTTCGCGCTGCTGCCACTGCTCCTCGGTGGGGGGCGGTTCCGGCCGGCCGATGACCAAGGTTGGTTCGCCCCAGAAGCCGGAGTCGCAGGTGGTGTTCCCGGCGGGCCCGGGCCCGGCCCAGAGGCGCAGCCGCAGCGTCCGCCCGGCGTCGGCGCTCAAGTCGACGCGGCCGGCCTCCCAGGTCTTGGCGGCCGTGAAGCGCGTGAAACGCTCCGCCAGGGGGCTGTCACCGGTGGCCGCGAAGACCTTGAACTCTACCCCATCGCTGGGGGGCTCGCGCCCCGCCACGTGGTCGCGGATGGCGTTGGCAAACTCCAGCACGATCGGTTCGCCCGGCGGCAGCTCAAGCTGGTAGTCGACCCAGATGGGACCTGTCCCACCGCGGTAGGGCGGATGCAGCACGATGGCACCGCGCTCGCCACCACCCCGGTTGGCCCTGCCTGGCTGCAACGTCGCACCCGTAGCCTCGTCGCGGCCCTGCCAACCCGGCCCGAAACAGCGCTTGCCGGCAGGGGTCTCGAACCCGTAGCTGCAGTCGCGCACCAGGTCCAGCCGGAGAGCTCCCAGGCCTCCACGCAGGGGCGGCGGCAGACGATCGTCCGGCCAGGAGGGATCAGCCGCCGGACGGGTCGCGACAAAGAGGGCGATGGCGTGCAGGTCGATGGGGGCGTTCCCCGCGGCCCCGGTGAGACGCGCATGGACGGGATAGTGCGCGGCCAGGGCCCGGTCCAGCGCCTGGGCCGTGAAGGCAAACTCCCCGCTGGCGCCGGGCTCGAGCTGGACCGGCTGGCGCCCTCGGTCCAGGACCTGCCAGTCGTCGTTCAGGCCCACCCCAAGCGCGCCAACGAGCCGCGCCTCGGAGGCGTTGCGAACGGTCACGGCGAACGCCAGCGGCGTCCCGAGGGCGTGGGTCTCGCCCAGGCCGACGATGGCGACGGTTACCCCCGCGGCCTCGTCCTGCGGCGGGTTGAAAGCCCACCCCGTGAGAGCGACGAGGGCAACCAGGGCGGCGACTCGAGTCTGACGTTCCATCACAGGACCCCTCGATCAGGCGTCATCCGTCGCGCCGGCACGTCGCCGGACGCCGTGCCTACGGTATGCCCGCACCGACGTGTCGTCCATGCCTGCATTGCGGAATCCCCGGGCGGTGCTCTGTTAGTGGTACCGGGCCCCGTGGCGGTCCACGGTCCTGGCGGAGGTCACGCTGTGCAGACGGTCCCATCGTTGGTGTTCGCCCTGTGCTGTGCGGTACCGGTCGCGACGGCGGCCCCCTGGACGCTTCCCGTGGGAGAGGGCGACCGGGCCCCTGACGCGGCCTACATCGACACCGCCCGGTCCGTGGGCTATCAGGATCGGCCCACGGCCCGTTTCGTGGACGGGGCAAACCTGCTCACCTACCGCTTCAACACTCGCGGCCTGAGCCGTCTGAACGCCACGTTCCGCCTGGCCAACAACTTCAGCGTCCGAGCGTCGGTCGACGGCAAACACTGGACGGAGGTCCTCAATGCCACCGCCATCCACGGCCGCGACCGCCATGAGGGGGAGGTCAACCGGTACCACGCCGAGCTCACGGCCCTGCTGCCCGCAGACCAGGTCCTGATCCGCTTCGGCGACGCGTCGCGCGCCGATGGCTGGGGGGCCTACCTGACGGAGATCGCCTTGGAATCGGATGCCCCGGCGGGACACGACTGGCAGATCCACCCGATACCGCTACCGGGCATGATCCGCGAGTGGGCCCTGCTCGGCTCCTTCGCTGCCAGCCCGGGCCATGGCCTCCTGGGCGGGTCCCCCACGCGCGACGAGGGCGGGCTCTTCCCTGGCGGCACGCCCACACCTGGGACGGCACAATGGAGGACGGCCACCGCGGACCCTGGAGGAATGGTCGATCTCAGCGCCCCGGCGCTCGGGTTCAGCCCCAACGAGCACTGCGTTGCCTATGCGCACGTGTTCATCCGGGCCGGCGGGCTGACCGAGGCGGAACTGCGCCTGGCCAGTGACGATGGAGTCAAGGCCTGGCTCAACGGCAGCGTCGTCTGGGAGAACGACGTCCAGCGCGGCTTCACCCCCGACCAGGACCGCGTGCGGATACTGCTCGGCGCGGGTTGGAACCGGCTGCTCCTGAAGGTCAGCAATGGCGTGGGGGGCTGGGCCTGCGGGGCGCGACTGGTGGGGCCCGATGGTACCCCGCTGGCCGGCATCGAGGCGCAGGCCGCCAACCCCTTGCCAGGCCAGACGCCCTTCCCCCTGCCGACGGTGCCGGCGCGAGTCGTCGGCCTACTGGCAGCCATCCTCCCGGAGGCAGCGACGGTCCGCGGCGAGGGGGTGGGGCTCGCGGCCCCGCTCGCCCTCACCGTGCAGAACCTGGGCGGACGCGAGGCCAGAGGGCTGGCCGTACGGCTGCGGCATGGCGAGGAGACGATCCACGAGTGGCGGCTGCCCGAGGTCGGCGCGGGATGGACTGGAGTGCCCCTGGACGTCACGCCGGAGCTCTGGCAACGCCTGCTGCAGGCGTCGGCCCCCCTTTCGGTCGAGGCCGGTGGGATGGCGGCCCCCCTGGAGCCGCCGGAGCCGGTCACCTTCCTGGCTGCGGTGCTCGAAGGGAACTCGGAGACGGTCGAGCGACTGGGGCTCGGGGCCGTGGCCGACGGCCTGGCCCAGACCCCCCGCCGCTGGGAGGCCGCGGCCCTGCCGGCCCCGGCCTGTCGGGAGCGCGGACGGCTCCTCTTCGGACTGGCCTTGCGTGGCGCCTGGACGCAACTCCGTGACGAGCTCGACCGCGACCGTCCTGCAACCGCGGCGAAGGACCTGCCGAAGACCCGCTGGCGGAGCAGTTTCCAGGCTGCGGCTCCCCGCGTCCCCGAGGTCGATGCCCGGCCCGACGCGGTCATGGTCTACGGCCTGGCCGATACCGATCGCCGCGTCCGCGAGTGGCGCCGACTGGGCTATCAGACCCAGCTCATGACCGGCATCGCCTGGGGTGCCTACCAGGACTACCTCTACGGCCGCTTCGATGGCAAGAACCACGAAGACGATGCCCAGCAGGACCGCGACGGCAACCGCATCTCCCATGGCGGCGACGTCTACTATATGGTCCCCACCAGGCCCTACACCGAGTTTCTCTGCGGTTTCATCGCCCAATCGTTCGGACTGCCCCTGGATGGCATCTGTCTGGAGGAGCCCGAGTTCTGGATGCGCGGCGGCTGGAGCCCAGCCTTCCGTCGCGAGTGGGAGGAGTTCTACCGCGAGCCCTGGCAACCGCCAGACTCATCCGTGGAAGCATGCTACCGCGCGGCCGCCCTCAAGAAGGAGCTCTATCGGCGCTGTCTGGAGAGGGTCTGTGGGTTCGTGCGGCGCGAGAAGCCCGACTGGGAGTGCATCGTCGCGACCCACTCGCTGATCAACTACGCGAACTGGGGCATCGCCAGCCCGGAGTCGGCCCTGGCGACGGTCCCGGCCTGCGACACGGTCATCGCCCAGGTCTGGTCGGACACCATCCTGACCCCCTGCCTCTACGACGGCCACCGCGCCAGCCGGCCCCTGGCGAATGCCTACCTGGAGTTCGCCCAGATGGTCGCCATGATCACCCCCACGGGCATGTCGCTGGCCTTCCTGGCCGACCCGGTGGCCGACAACGCCCGGCTCGACTGGCAGACCTGCCGCCGCAGCTACGAGGACACGGTCGCTGCCGGCCTCCTCTGCCCCGAAGTGAACCGCTTCGAGATCATGCCCTGGCCAGACCGCGTGTTCCTCTCGCCACGGCCCCCGGGCCAGGAGGCCGAGCCCGACGAGACCACCACCATGCCGCCGGGCTACGCCACCGAGCTCCTGGCCGTCATCAACGCCCTGCGGCTCATGCCCCTCGGCGGCAACGAGGAGGCCGATCTCCCCCTCGCCCTGGCGGTGGCGGACAGCCTGATGTACCAGCGCGGCACGGTCAACGGCCAGTCCGAGGACTTCGGGAACTTCTTCGGTATGGCCCTGCCCCTGTTCCAACGCGGCCTGCTGCCCAAGCTCGTGCAACTCGAGCACCTGCGCTCTCCCGCTGACCTCTCAGAGCGTAGGATACTGGTGCTGACCTACAACGGTATGAAACCACCCACGCCGGAGGTCCACGACCACCTGGCCGAGTGGGTACGCCGGGGCGGGGTGCTGGTGTTCACCGGCGATGGCAAAGACACCTTCCGCACGGTGCGGGAATGGTGGAACCGTCCGCCCCTGGCCTGCGATTGCCCCAGCGAGCACCTCTTCGACCGCCTCGGCCTGGGCGCCCACCCCACCACCGGCTGGCACCCGGTGGGCAAGGGGTACGTGTTCGTCGGCACGGACGCGCCGCGGGCCTTCGCCGAGGCCGGAGCCCATGTCCGGCTGGCCGCTGTGGTCCGGGAGGCCTTCGCCAAGGCCGGCATCGAGGAGCGCTACGTCGAACGCAACCGCGTCCTCGTGCGCCGGGGTCCCTACGTCATCGGCGCCCGCCTGACCGAGTCCGTGGACGGAGAACCCCCGGCAACCCCGGGAACCTACATCAGCCTGTTCAGTGATGGCCTGGCGGTGACCGACGACCTGCGGCTCGCGGCAGGGCGCTGCGGGCTCTGGGTCGACGTGTCCCGCGTCCCGGCGCCCGGACTGGTAACCAGCGCCTCCAGGGTGCGCCAGTGGGCCGCCGATGGGCAGCAGGTGGTCTTCACGACCGTCGCGCCCCATGGCACGCGGACCGTGACCTGGCTGCGGCTGCCGGCAGAACCCCGGGCGGTCTGCGTCGCGACGCATGCCGGGGTCCCGGTCGAGACCGCCACGAAGTGGCTCCCCGAAGGGGGTCTGCTCCGCCTGGAGCATGCCGCCATGCCGGATGGAGCCGACGTCAGCGTGAGGTGGTGACCCGCTGGCGATCCCCCCGACGCGATCGGTCGGATCCGCCAGATCGGTCAGACCCGCCCGATCGTGGGGGCCATGCCTGGCCCTACTTCGCCGGCGGCGGCAGTTCGCGGAGGTAGATATTCCTGAACCACAGCGTGTTGCCGTGGTTCTGCAACTCGATCTGACCGCTGGGGAAGATCGGGATGTCCCGGTTCCAGTAGTTCTCCAGGATGGCGTTGTCGACGACCGGGACCCCATTGAGGACCACCGTCACCTTCTCGCCCACCATGCGGATGAAGAAGCGGTTCCACTGGCCGATGGGATTGTCGGCGCACTCGCTGGGGTCCTTGGGGTTCTTCTGGTTGTTGTACAGGCCGCCGGAGCCCTGGGGCCACATGGCCGGGTCCCAGATCTGCACCTGGGGTGAACCGCGCAGGTAGATGCCGCTATCGCCCTTGTCCTTGATCTTCCAGTCGACGTACATCTCGAAGTCGGCGTAGTCCTTGGCCGTGCACAGGCTGCGGCCCTTGCCGCTGAAGACGAGGGTCTCGTCCTCGACCCTCCAGTTCGCGCGCATGTCGGCGTCGGCAGCCTCCTGCTGCTTCTTCAGCTCTTCGGGCGGCAGGGCAACACGCTTCTCGGGGTTATCGGTGGCGACCAGGCCCTTCCAGCCATCCAGGTCCTTGCCGTTGAACAGCGCGGTGAAGCCCGGCGGCGGGGTGTTGTGCGGGCCCTGGGTATAAGGCTCGAGCGGCTTGACGCGGATGTTCTTGAACTCGACCTTGGCGCCGTGCCCGAGCCAGCCGATGTGACCGGTGCGGCGCTTCAGCCCCGGGTGCTTCTCCAGGCCGCCACCGTCTGCCGTCTCGGTCAGCGCGTCGACGTCGGCGTCGACGATGGTCTGGTCGTTGAGAATCACCATGATCCGGCTGCCGACAGCGCGGACCTCCTGGTGGTTCCACTCGCCGCAAGGCTTGAGGGCACCCGTCTTGGCCGGAACGCAGCCGTAGATGGAGCCGTGCACCTGCCAGGGCTGCAGGGTGTAGTTGTGGACCTCCTTGTAGCCGTCGTTGTCGATGATCTGCAGCTCCATGCCGACGTAAGCCGGGTTCCCCTCAGCCGGAGTGCGGATGGCCAGGCCGTTGTTGGCGCCCTTGGGCATACGGAAGTCAAAGTGCAGGATGAAGTCGCTGAAGCGGTGCATCGTCAGCAGCGTGCCACCACCCGCTTCCAGGCAGACCATGGCCCCGTCCTCGACGGTATAGCCCCCCGTGGAACCCATCCAGCCGGTCAGGTCGGTCCCGTTGAAAAGCCTCACAAACCCCTCCGCATCCGGCGCGGGCAGCGGCGGCGCCACAATGGGCGTCGCCGTGGGCGGCGGCGGAGGCGCTGGCGGCTCGGCCATGGCAAAGGCCTTCGGCGCCTGGCCGGCGGCGTAGACCTCGAACTCGGCCAGGTGGCAGGACGGATTGGAGCTGTTCTTGATGTTGCTCAGGCGCACGTAGCGGGCCTGCGCCGCCGCGAAGGTATGGACGTACCCCGCGCTGGTGGAAGGCGTTGTGTTCTTCGTGGCATCCGCCAGCACGGTCCAGGCCGCCCCGTCGACGGAGCCTTCGACCGCATACTGGTAGTAGCGGGTGCCATCCCAGTAGAAGATGGCGCGGACCGTGTCGATGCTCTGCGGGGCGCCGAGGTCTACCTGGATGGCCTTCGGGGTCTCGCTGGCCGCGCCCCACCAGCCGTCATCGCGGGCGAGGATGCCGTTCACGGCGCGTTCAGGGGCCTTGTCGGTCTCCTGGGGAACCGTGGTGGTGACCGGCCGGCCCAGCGCCAGGTTGCCCGGGGCATTCATCTGGATGGCCGTGTTCTTCGGCGCCGCGGGGTCGTCGGAGTAGACCTGCAGCTCGGCCAGGTGCACGGCTTCGTTGACGCTGTTCTTGAGGATGTTGAGCCGGACCAGCTTGGCCTTGACGGGCGCAAAGCGGTGGACGAGGCCCTTCTCCGTCGCCGGCCTGGTGTTGGCGGAGTTGTCCGCCAGCGCGGTCCAGGCCTGCCCGTCAGTGGACCCCTCGACCGTGTACTGGTAGCACCGCGTGCCGTCCCAGTAGAAAACGGCGCGAACGGCGTTGATCAGGAGCTCCTGGCCGAGATCGACCTCGATGGAACTGGGCCAGCGGTCGCCAAACCAGGCATCCTCGCGGGTGATCTTGCCGTCGACCGCCTTCCACGGCGCGTTGTCGCCCTGCTGCGGGCAGGAGGTCTTCACCGGCCGGGCAAAGGCGACGTTGGCACCCGCCCCCATGGGGAAGGACTCGAGGTGCGCCTCTGCCTTCTCGACCGTCGTCGCGGTCTTGGAGCAGTCGCGCACCTTGACCATGGCGGCATACGCCGCCGGCGTGACCAGGCCGGCGTCGTTCTCGTTGCGCGGGCAGCAGACCGCCACCGCGGCCGCCGCGGCCTCTTCGCGGATGTCCTCCATCCCGAAGCCCTTGCTGATGACGGCCAGCGCCGCGTCGTCGCGGACAGCCCCCAGGCCGCCAAGAACCAGACGGCGCTCATCGGCGTTGGCGGCAATGTCCCAGGCCTTGCCGAGCAGGGCTGCCGTGGCCGCTGGGCCGCGGTCGGACGGCATGCCGATGACCCGCACATAGCCGCGCAGGGCCAGGACCCGGGCCTTGGCATCCTGCGTCGTGGTGGCCAGCCCAAACAGCGCTTCCGCAGCCGTGGCGTCGGGCCAGTCCGCAAGGGCCTTGGCCGCCGCGGTGCGCACCGCCTCGTCCGCACTGGCCGCATCGGCAGTGGCAATGGCCAGGGCCTCGGCACCGCCGATCTTCGAGACCGTATCCAACAGCGCGACTCGCGTCGGGCCCTGGGCCGCCTTGAGCACCGCCACCACGGGTGCAGCCGCCGCCCCGTCGCGCCGGCACACCGCCGCCAGGACCTTCTGGGCCGCCTTGCGCTCGCTCTCCTCAGGGGTGGCGATGGCGAAGTCGAGGACTGGCTGGACCTGCGCCGCCGCGGCCAGATCCTCCAGGGCTTTCAGAGCGGCCTTGCGCACACCTGCATCCGCATCAGCCAGGACGGCAACCGCGGCCGCGGCCTTGGCTGTTGCCAGGCGCGTGGCCAACAGTTCAAGCAGCACCCCTGTGCCCGCTGGGCTGGCCTTCGGGATCGCGTCCGCGACCACGTCAGCGAAGGTGGCCCCGCCGACCCAGGACAGGACTCCGGCAGCGGCCCGTGCATCGCCCTCCGCACCGGTTGCGGCAGTCTCTACGAGGGGTTTGAGCGCCGTCTCGGAACCGAACCGGGCCAGGGCCTCCATGGCGGCCCCGCGCACGGCCGCATCGGGGTCCTTCAGGCACTTCAGGATGGCGGGGACCGCGGCCGCATCGTGGCGCCGTCCGAGCATCGCGATGACCGCAGCGCGGACCTCGGGGCCCACATCGGGGGCGGTGGCCAGTCCGCACCAGGTCGCGGTCACGGGTTCGCCGGGGAGCGCCATCCCGAGCTTCAGCGCGCTCTCGCGGCGCTCCAGCCGGCCCCCCCGGGCAGCCGCGACGAGCTCCGGCATCGCGTCGGCACCCCACAGATCCACCGCCAGGGCCAGGGCCGGAAGGTCGGCGGCCGGGCTGGCTGCCAGCGCCTTGTGGACCACCCGTGCGTCGGGGCCTTTGCCATCGGCCTGCAGGCGCCGGGCCAGTGTGCAGGCGGCATGGATCGCAAACCGACTCTCGGTGGGGTCGGCAGCCGCAGCCGCCTTGAGGACGGCTTCCGTGGCCTGAGGAGAGCCGATATCCGCCAACGCCATCAGCGCGGTCTCGCGCAGGGCCGCGTCCTGGGAGGTCGCGAGCGGCAGGATGGCCTCGGCCGACTCCGCGTCACGGGCGGTACCGAGGGCGCTGACCAGGTGCAGGATGAGAGGGCTCTGGGCGGCGGGGAGAGCCTGACGCAGGGCGGTGAGGGCGGCCGGAGTGCCGATCTGGCGCAGGGCCCGGACCGCCGGCTCCCCCAAGCGCGCGTCGGTCAGGCGCGCCGCCAGCGGCGCCACGGCCTCATCGCCACCCGCCAACTGCAGTTGCGCGATGAAGAAGGCGTGGACCTCCGGGTCGGCGGGCTGCTGCAGCGCCTCGATCAGCGCCGTCGAGACCAGCAGCCGCTGCGCCTCGGCGGTACCGACGGCACCGACGGAGAAGGCCAGGCCGTGCACTGCCGAGCGCGCCCCGGCGTCCTCGCCCTGACCCGGGGCCTTGATCAGCCCGGTGAGTTCCTTCAGGGCCGGAGCCGCCCGTTTCAGGAACTCGTCGAGGGTCTTGCGGCCCTCGTCCGGTTGGGCCCAGACCAGCTTCGCCGCCAACTCCGGCACCGGGGTCTGTGCCCGGGACCAGGTCGCGAGACCGGCAACCACTGCCGCGGCAGCAACCCCCAGCATCCGTCTCCGATGGCAGTCCATGGCGTTCACTTCCTATGGTACCAAGCTCTTACCTGTGCCCTTACCTGTGCCCTTACCTGTGCCCTTACCTGTGCCCTTACCTGTGCCCTTACCTGTGCCCTTACCTGTGCCCTTACCTGTGCCCGCACTCACACTCATTCCCTTGCGCCACCCCTTCGGGCCGCCTCCCGGGCGCCCGTCAAGCGAGGCGCCACGGTGCGCGCATGGGCTGGTGCACCAGCCGGTTGGCGGCGGGGTCGTTGGCGAACTCCATCCTGACCGGATCGAAGGTCAGCTTGCGGCCGGTGCGAATGGCCGCATTGGCCAGGTGGACGAGGAGATTACTGCGGTTGCCGTTGACCTCGTTGAGCCCGAACTTGCAGCGGGTGCGCATCGACACATTGAAGTCATCGATCATGGGCTCGGGGTCGGGGAGTTGCCTGACCAACTCCGCCAGCTCGGGGGGATCGGTGCGGAAGCCGGGGTAGACCTTGCCGTTGGGGCCCTCGATGTAGGGCTTGCCCTTGGTCTCGTCCTCACCCCACTCGCACGATTCCAGGATGAGGGTGCAGCCGTCGGCGTACTTCATCCAAACGCGGCCCCAGAGCCCCACGGCGTCCTCGTGCTGCGGCCAGGGCGCCAGGGCTTCCACCTCGACGGGACTGGTCTCGTCCTTGTCGAGGAAATACTGCACCGGGTCGAGGTAGTGCTGGCCCATGTCGGCCAGGCCGCCGCCATCGTAGTCCCAGTAGCCGCGGAAGCTGGCATGGACACGGTGCGGGAAGTAGGGCTTGTAGGGGGCCGGCCCGAGCCAGCGGTCGTAGTCCAGCTCAGGCGGCACCGGCACCGGTGCCTGATGGATCCTACCCGACCACATACTGGCCTTCCAGTGGAAGCCGGTATGGTTACTGACGCGCACGGTCAGCGGCCAGCCCAGGGCACCGCTCTGGACCAGCTTCTTCAAGGGCTTGACCGCGGTCCCGAGGCCGTAGAAGCCGCTGTGGAGGCGGAACCAGGTGTTGAGGCGGAAGACGCGGCCGTTACGACGCACCGCCTCGATCACATACTGGCCCTCGTCGATGGTGCGGGTCATGGGCTTCTCGGCCCAGACGTCGCAGCCGGCGTCCAGCGCGGCGAGGTTCTGCAGGGTATGCCAGTGGGGCGGTGTCACCACGTGACAGCAGTCGATATCCTCGGTGGCCAGCATCTCGCGGAAGTCGCGGTACGCCTTGCAGTCGCCCCCGGCCTTGGCCTTGGCCGCAGCAAGCCGGTTGGCGTCGACGTCACAGACGGCGACAAGCTTGGCACCGGCGTCATGGAGCACCATATCGATGTGGCCGTTGCCCATACCGCCACAGCCGATCACCGCATGGTTGATGCGGTCGTTGGCGGCGGGCTGGCCCTCGGCGCCCAGGACACTCCGCGGAATGATGGTGACGGCGGCTCCCGCCAGGGCAGAACGCCCCAGGAAATGCCGTCGCGAAAGGCTGACGCGGTCACGGCTCGCCATGGTGCACTCCTCGTCCTGAACGCCGCCGCCGGGGCCCTCGCGCAGGGCGAGGCCCGGGCACCGGACGCCGGCAGGGTGATTATAGCACCCAGGCCGTAGGCCGCAACCCGGGGACGCTCGCGGTCGGCCGTCTGGCCCTCGACGTTGCCGGTCGCTCGCGCCGCTCGCGACCGGGGGTCGGGTGCTGGCCGTTCGACACGCTCACGGTCTGGCGACACCCCCGGCCTACGGGTGGCAGGTGCAACCGGCGCCGCGCCGACAGACCTGACGGCATTGGGCCGGGAGCCATCCCACCCGCCCGTTCTTCGCCCGACCGCCAGAAGGACGGTCGCGGCGGGAGCTGAGCCCGTCGTGGATATGGCCCAGGCCAGCCCGAGCCGTCTGCCTCGCACTCACGGATAGCCGATGGCGCGGAGCTGGTCATCGAGGTCCGCCGGCCGTGGGGCCAGGGGCCCAGAGGCCAGACTGGCACCGTACCTGAGGAGGTTACGTACCAGGAGCTCGGCCAGGGGGTCGGCCTGGAGGCGGTCGCGCAGCAGGAACGTGTTCACGACAAAGCGGCCTGCCCCGAGCGGGAAGGTCGCGAGGAAAAGACCCGCGCCGTAGTCACAGGAGCAGTCATTGCCGCCGGCGATGGCTTCCAGTGGCGCGTCCTGGCCGGCAAAGGCCAGGTCAGGCAGGAGCTCGCGATAGAGGGCGTAGTCGAGCATCCCGCCAGCGGGCAGACCCGCGAACACGGGGTGGATCTTGGCCCACTCGTCCTTGTGGTAGAGCCAGCTACGGAGGCCCGTGACGGCTCCCTTGTTGGCCAGCGGGAGCCAGGCGGTGGGGCGGTCGCCCTCGCGGAAGGCCTCAGGCGACAGGAAGATGGCGACGCTGCCGCGGGCGAGGTGTTCGGCCAGGTCACGCCAAGCGGGGGCGCCGCCCGGGGCGGGCTTGGCTCCGGCGAGGATGAGTTCACAGGCCGACTGGCTTCCGGTGGCGAACGGACGCCAGGGGACGCGATGCTCGGACAGCCAGCCGGCGAGGGGCGCGTCCTCTCCCCAGAGCACCACCTCGGCGGGTACCTCGGGCATGGCAGCGGGGTCGAAGACGAACGCGTCAGCCTCGCCGCGAACGGGGGCGCCGCCCTGCTCCATGGTGGCCAGGAAGCGGCCGTGGCCGGGCGGGGTATCCACGGTGATCTCCTCGGCGAAGAACGGGAGTGCGAAGGCCGGCTCGGCGCCGGGACTCCCCGCCGGGATGGTGACCGTGATGACGCGATCGAGGACACGCTGCATGGCGGGGCCGATGAACTGCAACCGCACCGGGTAGTCGCCGGGCGGCAACGCGTCCTCGTTCGCCAGGACGGCCTCGAGGCGGACCCGGCCCCCGCGGTAGAGGGTGGAGGGCGTCGCGAACAGGCAGAACCGCAGGGGCGCGAAGGCTTCGAACAGGGCATCGGTGGTGCCGGGCTTGAGTTCGCGGAAGGTGGTGAAGAGCCCCTCGCCGGTCATCCCCTGGTCGACCGTGCCGGTGAGGCTATGGCCGATGACCCCGGGGTTTGCCCGGATGGCGTTGAGGCCGAAGAGCCGTTCACGGGCCATGCGGCGCTGGCTTCCGAGGAAGAACTCGTCGGGCCCGGCGAAGCACTCGGACAGGCGCCAGCGGTCCCAGTCGGCGAGGAAGCGGTCGAGGCAGGAGCGGTAGAAGCGGGCGTCCTCGACCTCGGTTTTGCCGAGGCGCTCGTAGTGCCGGGTGGCCCGCCACAAGTCCACGGCGCTGCCGACGCCATACTCCGAGATGAAGAGGGGCAGGTTGCCGCCCGAGGTCGAGCGCAGGAAGGCGACTGTCGCGGCCGTGTGCGGCACGCGCTGATAGGGGTGCCGGTCGCGCAGGACGTCCTGCCACTCGCTGGAGCCCGGGTTGCTGAGGCAGCCGACCGCGTTGGCGGCGGTGCCGACCGTCTCGGCGGTAGTGAAGGGCGCCCAGGTGGCGGGGTCGGGTCTGGGCCCAGGGGCGAGCCAGCCGTAGCTCCAGGGGCTGCCGGGGTTGGCGGCTGGTGAGAACTGCTCGGCCGCATCGAAGACGGCCCCGGAGAGGGTACGGATGCGGATGGCGGCGGCGGTCGTATCGCCTCCGTAATGGCCATTGCCGAAGCCCACGATGACGTCGAGGGAATCGCCGGCGGCGAGGTGCCGTTTGAGGGCACAGGCCGACTCCGGGCCAGCCCCATTGAGGTTGATCAGTCCGTCGTGGAGGGCCTCGCGGTTATGGAGCACATGGACATCGGTAGTGGCCCGTTCGGCGATGCTGGTGAAGCGGACCTGGACATCGCACTCGCCGGTCTCCGGGCAGGTCCAGCGCACCGCGCCGTACTCGCCGGCGGCGCCTGGGTGCAGGGCCAGTTGTCCTGGGGCCCAGGTGATGTTGAGGCCGGAGATGGCGCGCGGCAGCGGGTTATGCGTCACGCAGGGGTCGACGCCATCGGGCCGGTGCCAGGCCTGCAGGCCGCTGAGGCCGGCGCGTCCGCCGGCGTCCTGGTCCCACTGGCCGCTGTTGAGCAGCACGAGGCGGGTATCATCGAGCCGGCGCAGTTCCGGCAGGGTCGCCACGGCGTGGCGGAAGACCGGTCCGTCGGGCGTCTCGTTCAGGAGTCCCCAGAGGGTGATGCTGGGGTGGTTACGGTCACGGCGCACCATGTCAAGGATCGACTGGTCGTAGCGTTGGGCCATGTGCGGGGAGTCTTCCAGGCACCACCCTGCGTAGGCCTCTTCATAGACCATGAGGCCGATCTCGTCGCACAGGTCCAACTGGTACCGTTTGGGGATTCCGGCGATGAAGCGGATCATGTTGAAGCCCATGACCTTGACATTGAGCAGGTCGCGCCGGAGCCAGTCCGGGTCCACGGGCATCTCGAGGCCCACGGGGCAGCAGTTGCCAGTATGCGAGCAGCGCAGGTAGAGCCGCTTGCCATTGAGGCGGAAGTAGCCATTCTCCAGGCGGAAGTCGCGGAACCCGCAACGGACGGAGTGCTGCGGGGCGGTGGCGGCGTCGTCCTGCCAGGCGCGAGCCGACACGCGGTAGAGGAAGGGGTCATTGAGTTGCCAGAGGCGGTGTTGGGGGATGGCGAGGGTGGCCTCGACGGCATTCGGGCCAGGCTGTGCTTCGCAGTCGAGGGTCAGGGCAGCGACGGTCTGGCCGGATGCGGCGGGGGTCGCGCTGAGGTCGAGGTGGACGGGGGCAGCGCCGGGCAGGTTGCTGACCAGGGTGACCTGGGTACGGATGGCACCGGTGCGCCAGTCGGGACGGGCAAACACATCCTCAATGCGCACGGCCGGGGCGAAGAGCAGTTCGACGGAGTCGACGATCCCGCCCTGGTCCCAGGCACTGCCCGCGCCATAGGGAAGGGCCTTGTTGCGGTGCGGGGTCTGGCGGAGTACGATGCCATCGATGGGGTCATGGGTAGGGTTGAGGACACGGACCGCGAGGGTCGTGGGTAGGCCGGGCTGCACCAGGCCGGTGACGTCGAGGGAGAACGGGGTCTCGCCGCCCTCGTGGCTGCCCGCGGGCTGTTGGTTGACCCAGACGTCGGCCTTATAGTCCACGGCCCAGAAGCGCAGGAGGGTCCGTCCCGCGGGGAAGGGGTTCGTCGGGACCTCGATCCGTCGCCAGTACCAAGCCACGCCATGGTAGCCGGGGAAGGCGTCCTGGATGATCCACGGAAGGCGGGTTGGGACGGCCGCGGGGCGGGGAGCGCGGAACCACTCTTTGGCAACGCCTTCGTTGGCGGGGTCCGTGGCCAGCAGCCACTCTCCGTCCAGGGAGATGACGGGCGGGGGCCCGGGTTCGGCGGCCCGCGCCGGGCCGGCGACAGCGCCCAGGGCAGCGCCGCCGAGGACGACACTGAGGCCCACGTTGGCGAGACTCGCGAGGCAGGCAGCCGTATTCATGGCGAAGGTCCTCGAAGGACCCGGGGGGGGGAAATGCCCAGGACCGCCTACACAGTAGGCCCGGGTGGGCGACGGGCAAGCGCTCGGCGGTCCGATGCAGGGCTGTTTCGTTTTCGGCATTCCCGCTCTGGCGTTGGCTGTCAGCAGAAGGTGGAGCGGCCCCGCAGGCGCGGGGCCATTGCTCCCGCAGCCGCGGGACCGCGGGCGGTCCAAGGAAGAAGGGGCCGGCGTGCGATCTTGAAGCCCTGGGGCCGCTGCCCTGGCCGCCTCGGGGGATTCCCCGCCGGGCGGGCCGCCAAGGGCGAGCGGCAGACTGCATCGTCGGCCGCGGTCCGTGCGGGGGGCGGCGGGTCGTCGTGGGGGTATGGTATGGGGCAGTGCCACAGCGGGAAAGGTCAGATCCATGACGCGATCGGGTCTCTGCGCATCCCTGCACCTGCGACGGGTCTGCGTGGTCGGCGTCCTGTTTGCGGGGTGTGCCTGGTCTGCCACCTGGTACGTGGGCCAGCGGCCCCCCGGCGCCGCCGACACCAACCCAGGGACAGAGGCGGCCCCGTTCGCCACGCTTGGCGCGGCCATGCGCACGGTGAAGCCTGGGGACACGGTTCTGGTCGGTGAAGGGGTCTACCGGGAAGAGGTCGTGTGGGAGGGCGAGGACTGGAATGATCCACAGCAGCGGATCGTGTTGGCGGCAACCGGGGGTACGCGGCCGGTCATCGAGGGGGCAGATCCGGTGCCAGGGCCGTGGGAGAGGACGACCGTGGAGCTTTCCGAGGCTGCGGGGGCGACTCCCGCGGCGGTCTTCGCCTGCGCCTGGGGGCCCTACGCGAGCATGGTCTTTGTAGATGGCCAGCGTCTGCGGCAGATCGGCCTGCAGGGCTGTCCAGCCCGGGCGCAGAGCAAGAACGGGTTCCAGTATGAGAAGCAGTGGGACGGCAAGACGGTTGCCGACCTGCGGCCAGGGGCGTTCTTCCACGATGCCGAGGCCAAGCGCCTCTACCTCTGGCTGGCCGATGGCAGCGACCCGGCGGCGCACACGGTCGAGGCGGCCGTGCGCGACCAGGCCTGAACCTGCGCGGCACGTGGACCGTGCGCGGCTTCGAGATCCGGCACATCCGGGACGGCTTCTGGCCTCACGAACAGGCCGCTGTGATCAGCGGGAAGAGCTGCCTCATCGAGGACTGTCGTTTCCTGGACAACGAGTTCCTGGGCCTCATCGCGCAGGGCGAGGACGGCATCATCCGCAACAACGAACTGGGTCGCAACGGGCTGGAGGGCATGACGGGCTGCTATGGTTTCCGGATGCTCATCGAGGGCAATGAGTTCCATCACAACGGCTGGCGCGGGGACGTGGTCTGTCTGACCTACGGCAACAAGTGGGTACAGTGGCGCGAGGGGCGTTTCCTGCGCAACTACTTCCACGACGAACCGGCCACGGCGCTGTGGATGGACATCAACGTGCAGAACGTCCTGGTCGCTGAGAACCGTTTCGAGAACTGCGCCTGCGGCGTCTACTTCGAGATCAGCCGCTGGGGCGTCATCGCCAACAACGTCTTCCGGGACTGTGGGCGGGCGATCTGGGTGTATGGGGCTGACGCGCTGGTGGCGCACAATGTCGTCGATCGCTGTGGCGAGGGGATCACGGTCAGCGGTTACCCGCGCACGGCCAGCTATGTACAGAGCGTCCTGGAGAGACCCAACCGGGACTGCCTCATGGCGGTTCGCAACAACCTGTTGGTGAACAACCTGCTGATCGACTGTGCGGGCTCGTTCGTGGGGATCACGGAGCCCACCGCCTTCGGCTGGAACAACAGGTCCGACTACAACGCCTTTGTGTGGACGCTGCCGACGTATCATCCCTGCGGCATGCATATCAACTGCATGTCGAGCTGGGATACGCTGTACGGGAAGCTCCCCATCTGGCGCCAGGAGCGGCACTGCGACGGGCGCACGGTGATGGTCGATCCCGGCCAGTTGGCCAGGCTGCGCGCCGGGTCTCCGTGGGTGGGGCTGGCAGAGAGCGAGGTCTTCGAGGATGCCGGTCTCGTCGACCGGGCCGCCGGGGACTACCGGCTGAAGGACGACAGCCCCCTGCGCGGGCGGGGAGTCACGCTGCCGATGGAACTGAATGCGCCCTACCATCCGGGGGCGGGCAACGAGATCCTCTCGCGGGCCTGGGCAGCCACCCTGATCAGCGATGCGCCGGATCCGAAGGCAGCCACCCCGGCCTACGGCGACGCTACGGGCCACTACCGGTTACAGCCCCTGCCCCGCACCCGGTCGCTGGTGGACCTGGCGACCTGCGCGCCAGGGACGCCCGGGCTGAACCCCGGATGGCAGGCCTCAGGGGACTACCCGCATTTCCGGAGAGACTTGCCTGACGAGACCGCCGAGCCCGATGCCTGGCAGGTCCGTCCAGACAACCTGGTACAGGACAGCAGCTTCCGGCAGCCGATGGGGAAGGAGGGCGAAGCCGGGAGCGGGCCCTGGACCGGCCGCGGCGGTCTGCACGTCAGCAGTGGCATGGCCTGCGCGAACCTGGCTCCTGATCCGGCTGCGGGGGCAGTGGGATCCCAGAAACTGGGGGTGGCCGCCCCCGGTGAACGCTACGTCCTCTATGTGGATATGCACATGAGCGCGGCGGAGCCCGCAGCGGCCGCCGTGGGCGAGGCCTTCCTGGCGCTGGGGCCCGACCTCAGGCCGGTGGGCGAGCCCATCGCCGTGCGGACCGCCACCGGAGCCTCGCTGGCCTGGTCAGGCCATGCCAGCGAGGTACGGCTGGGGCCCGACCTGCCCGCGGGACAGGACCTGTTCGTCGTGCTGCGGGCCCGTGTCGAGGGTACCGGAGCCACCGCGAACCCGGCAGCCTTCGTGCGCTGGGATGACGTGATCGTGCTGAAGGGCGCCCCGTAGGAGAGACCGGCCCCCTCCTCGCCGCAGAACCAGGGGTAGCCACCCTGGAAGCCGACTGACCGCGCACGCGACTCAGCGGCGGGCTCTCGTTCCCGGATCCCTGGGCCTTGAGCCTTGAGCCTTGGGCCTTGGGCGTGGCCCTCCTCACCGCTTCAGGACGAAGACCGCGGCCTCGCCGGGCTCCAGGGCGCAGGGCAGGGTCTCGCCGGCGGCGACCCTACGGCCGCTGTAGAACTCCTGGCCGGCGCCGGCCTCGGCAGGCAGGGCGAGCGTGTAGGTGACCAGCTTGCTGCCCTGGTTCATGGCGCAGACCAGGGCCGTGGCGCCCGCGGCGAGGGTCTGCACCTGGGTGACGTCGAAGCCCGGCATGAGGGTGGCCGGCTTGCCGCTGAGGAAGACGTCCTCGTGCTCAGCGGCCAGGCGCGACACCTCGGCCACGGCAGACCAGACTCGACCGTCGAAGCTCTGGCGGTCGTAGACGAGCACGCCGCCGGTACCCGCGAGGAGCAGGCGCAGGACGCCGGCCTTGGTCAGCGGGGCCAGAGGCGCGGTGACATCGGTCTCATAGGGCGTCACGAGCAGGCCGGTGCGCAACGGGATGCCCTGCAGGGCCGCCACGGTCCTGGCGATGGTCGTTTCGGCCTCGCCGTAGCCGGCCCCGGCGGCATGGCAGGCCTGGAGTTCGCCGACGTAGCTCCAGTTGACGCCGTAGGTCCTCGGGTTGGCGGGGGTCTGGTAGCCGCTGTAGACGGTAAACCGGGTGCCTGGGGCCAGGCGGTGCGTGGTTTCGCGAAACCGGGCGAGGAGTTGGGCCACGCGTCGGGCCATGAAGTCGATCCAGGCGGTCGCGTGGGCCTGTTGGCTGGTGGTCGGGTCCAGGGCGACCTCCGGCGGCAGCTTGGCATCGTTGCGGAACGCGGCCAGGCAGCGCGGGCAGTAACACGAGTGCGGCCCGGCAAAGGGCCCGTACTCATAGTCGATATCGAGTGCCTGAGGCCGGATGGCGTCGAGGCGCCTGGCCAGGAGCGCCTCCACCGCTGGCCAGCCATCGCCCAACAGCAGGGAGGTGCACATCAGGCTATCGGTAGGCCTGCCCTCCCGGGTCAGCAGGCACTGGTCAGCGTGGTCCTTGAGGTAGGGGGCCAGGTTCAGCTCCCAGGGCTTGAAGTTGGTGGTGAGGGTTGTGCGCAGGCCGAAGCCAGGAGCGCGGTCGCGTCGGTCCGCAGGAAGAGGCCGAACAGCGACATGATGGGATGCCGGCCGGCGAGGATGGGCTTGTCGGCCGCGACCTTGGCCAGACGCATCGTGCGGCCGTTGACCGTCTGCATGCCGAACTGGGTCCAGCGGAACTGCGGCGGGTCCGGGCTGGTGGTGCCGTAGAAGCCGCTGCTGCCGACGATCTCGATAGGGGGCGGCGCGGCGACGGTGACCGTCCAGCCCTCGATCCTGCGTCCGGGCAGTCCATCGGCGATGGCGCTGGAGTGCTGGGTGGATCCGCGCGCCAGGTAGAAGGCGGGTTCAGGGGTAGGCCAGACGCGGGTCTTCTCCCAGAGCAGCGTGCGGCGCAGGACAACGGGCTTGCCGGGAATGCCGACGACGGGCCCCCACTGCGGATGGTTGGCGACGCGCGCGGCCAGAGGCCAGGGGCCGTCATCGAGGCCGGCCCGGGCGGCGTCCTTGGTGTCCGCCGACGCGAGTTTCCAGGTGTCGGCGGTGAAGCGGGTGCCAGTGGCCTCGACGGCGATGGCCATGGTGCGCTCGTGCCGAGTCACCTGGCCACCCGAGGCCTGGGCCTCGTCCGTGACCCACTCCGGCTGCAGGGAGAACTCCTCCGCCTCGAAGCGCCACGGGCCCATGTCGGTGTCATCGGTGCGGGGCGGTGGCGCCAGCGCGACCCGGACGTCGTCCACCTCGTAGACCGCGGGGGCACGAGGGGAGTCGGGGTGACTGACGAAGTGGATGCCCAGGGAGGTGTCGGCGCGGACCAGGACCTGGCTGAGGGAGACCGACTGCCAACGGTCGGTAAGAGGGACCGTTCCCAGGGAGTACAGCCAGCCGTTGCGGGCGATGAGGCAGAGCCAGAGCTCCCCGGCGCCACGGACCTGGGCCGTCACGGTCGCCACGCGGCCGCCGCGGAGGCCGGTGGCGGTCAGGTTCAGGCCCTCGGGGGGGCGCTTGCCAGGCAGCGTCCCGCGGAGGAAGCACTTTCCCTCGGCCGCGCCCCCTGCCACGATCTCGAGGGTCATGCCGTCCGGGGGCTCGAAGCAGGTCTTTGCCGCCCCCAGCCCGGTCTCGAAGTCCTCGCGCCAGTCCTGAGCCAGGGCCGCCGTCGCCAGCAGACTGGATAGCACCACCAGAGGACCCCGCCTCATGGGTCCACCTCGGAGTTCGCGCCACGGTCGCATATCGGGCCCGGACCGCGACGGTTCCTGTGGGCGTGGCCTGCCGGGGACGCGCGACGATCACTTGCCGGTGTGCTTCTTGAGGTTGTCGAGGTCGGTCTGGTCGTGTTCGGCCTCGATTCCCTCGCGGAGGACTTCCTCCTCGGCGTGGGCCTCGGCAATGGCCACGTGGTCGACCTTCTCGACCAGCTCGACGTCGTCCGCGGACACGTGGCCGACCACCCGGCCGTCATCGAGCACGTTCTCCTCGATCTTGGCCAGGTCCCGGAACAGGCGCCGGAAGTCCAGCGTGCAGCCGATGGTGAACCAGATGGTGGACACCACCCCGATCACCCCAGCCAGGACAAAGTTGTTGAAGAAGAACCACCGGGACCAGCCCTCGTTGCTCCAGGGGCTGATGGCGTTCCAGACGGCAACGCCCACGAAACAGCACAGGAAGCTCCAGCCGAACGACCAGGTGAAGACGGACCAGGACAGGATCCGGTCCCCGCGGGTGTACTGGTTGTCAATCCCGACGAGCGTCGGAACGAGGTTGCGGAATGTCAGGGGCTGGCGCTCCAGCTTCTGGCCTTCGCGGTGGTACTTGCCGCGGTGCAGCAGCCGGTCCATGTTGAACACCCGGCCACCCCGGGAGGCAACCAGCGAGATGACCGCGTAGAGCCCGATCGAGACCAGCATGGTGATGGCGTAGACCTCCTGGGAGTTGATGGGGAACTTCTCGCTGCTCATGCGCCACTTGATGAGCGGCTCGAAGGGGCCGGAGAGCCGTTGCAGCCAGATGGCGACCGTATCGACGAGCCCGTGGGCATGGAGCCACGGGTAGACCGTCGGCACCCAGAGCTTCTGCAGGAGGATGGCCGCCACGGCCAGGCTGGAGCCACTGATCAGGGCCGCCCAGGCGCCGGCCGTCGTGCCGCGTTTCCAGTAGAGGCCGCCGACAATGCAGGGGCCGCTGCCCCCCAGCCAGATGGCGCCGGTGATGGCGAAGAACATGAGGATGTAGTCCACCTGTCCGAAGAAGTAGCTGAAGAAGAAGGCGAACACCGCCACGAGCGCGATCAGCAGACGCAGCATGGCGAGCTGCTGCTTGGGGGTGAAGGGCTTGCCGCGGATCGGCAGGATGACGTCCTGGACGACGATGCTCCCCCAGGAATGCAGGTAGGTGGTATCCGTCGACACCATCAGGAAGATGCAGATGGCGCAGAACAGCCCCGTGATGCCGATGGGCATGAGGTAGCGCAGGGCCATGGGCACGCGCATCTGGTTGAAGATGGTGCCGAGGGTCTGGGAGGCGCCCGGGTCCACGGCCCGGATGGCATCCTGAGCCGTCCGCAGGCGCGCTTCGCGGGCCTTGTGTTTCTCTTCCGAGGCATTGGCGGCGGGGGCCGTCTCCGCCTGCCCGGTCGCGGGGGCCGTGGCCGGGGCCTTCTCATGGACCACGTACTTGATACGCTCGCGGTCGGCCTCCTCCTTGGCCTTGATGGCCGCCGTCTTGTCAAGGAGCGCCTGCATCTGGGGGCTGATGGAGCCCGTGTTGAGGTAGTCGATGACATCCTTGCGGGCGGTCGCGAGGGTATCCCCGGCCACGACATCCTCCACCGCCTTCACGGCGAGAGCCGTCCGGCAGGCCATGGCACCGTTCGGGCCGCCCTGGAACTTGTCGCTGTTGAGATAGGCGAAAGCAACGATGGCCAGCAGGATGTACATCATGTTGGAGAAGCCGGCCCGCCAGGTGCCCAAGACCCCCGCCAGCTTCTGCTCATGGGCATTCCGCGCGGCACCGCTGTAGCCCTGCGCTCCGGACCAGCCCATGCGGTTGACCAGGCTGCTGACGATGCCCACGATCACGTAGAAGAGGTTGAAGTCGCGCAGTTCGCCGATATCGAAGGGGTTGATCAGGCTCTTGCCCGAGGGGCGGTCGAGCAGCGCAGGGGCCAGGTCATCGAACCAGGAGAAGCGGATGAAGAAGAACACAACCACCACGACGTACATGGGGTAGCTCAACAGGCCTTGGATGCAGTCCGTGGCCATGATCGTGATCTGGCCGCCCATGGTGGCGATCACCACCGCCAGGGCCAGGAAGGCGGCCATCAACAGGGCAAAAGTCGGGAAAACCCAGCCCCCGATGTCGATCTGAGCGGGCAGGTCGCAGAAGTAGACGATGAACCGTGCCCCCACGGCCGGGAACAAGGCATAGTTGACGATCCCCGAGATGGACTGGAGGATGCCGGCAAAGATGCGGAATCTGCGGCTGTAGCGCATCTCCAGGAACTGGCCCATGGTCATGGCCCGGGTCTCGCGGAAACGATAGACGCAGTACCCCATGAGTCCCAGGACGATGAAGAGGGGCGAGGCGACGGAACCCCAGAACCCGTAGGCGAAGCCGGACTGGTAGTAGCTCTCGTACATGGCCACGAGGCTGATCAGCCCCATCCCCGCCTCGAAGCCGGCGACGCACAGCACATAGCGGCCTGCCACCCGGCCGGCGGTCAGGAAGTCGGCGACCCCCCGCACGTAGCGCTGGGTGCGCACCCCGATGTACACCACGATCCCGAGGCCGATGATCACGGTCAGCCAGTCGATCCAGTGCATCTGTGGACCCTCGCGGCCTGTGCCGTCAGGTGTAATGACGTTTCGCGGCGACCGTCCACCATAGGCCAGGGATTCCGCGCGCGCCAGTCGGCAGGCGATGTGGCGGACCGCCGGGCCGGGACCGCTGCCGCCCTGGCCGGGGCCCGGCAGGGCGGTCCCATTGTCACTGTTCCCGCCTTGGCTTCGGCCGGCGACGGAGAGTGGCGCGGCGGCGGCTCGCGGCCACGGCTCCCGCGGCCGCGGGACCGCGGGCGGTCGAAGGGCAGCGGATGGACGGCGCGATTCTGGGGCAGCCCTGGGGGCCCGGCAGCCACGCTGGCGGACAGGCCGGCGCGCGGCTATCCTTCTGGACCCACTCCAGATTCAGGACGCCCGCGCGACCGGCCACGATCGCCGGTGCCGGGCGCAGGAGGTACGCCGCCATGGGACGGGCTCCGACCTCAGGCCTGCGCACGCTCTCCGCCGCGGCGCTGTGGCTGTGCACCACGGCGCAGGTGTGGACACAGGAAGGGTCTCCGACCATGCCCGCTGACACCATCCGGATCCAGGCCAGCTACTACCAGCAGTTCGACGCGGACTACTCGCGGCCGGTGCCCGGGGAGGCCTACGGCGGCTGGCAGAAAGGCGAGATCGGGATCTCGGCCAGCCATACGGCGGTGGTTGTCATGCACGCCTGGGACTGCGGTCGCTTCGACGAGAGCCCCGGCGTCTGGCGGTCGGTGGAGTATGTCCCCCGCTCCTACGAGATCGCGCGGACCGTGTTCCCGCCGGTGCTGGCGGCGGTACGGGCCTCGCGGCTGCCGCTGTTCCACGTGGTGGGCGGGGGCGACTACTACAAAGGACTCCCGGGCTACCGGCATGCGGTGGAGCTGACAGGAACGCCACCGGCCGCCCCGGAGCGTGTGCCCGCAGACCCCGTGCTCAGCCGGCTTTCGCAGTTCCGTTCGGAGAAGGTCTGGCGCGGAGCTCACAACAACGCCGACGGGGCGATGCTGGGCCAGCACCTCGATTTCCTGCCCGATGCCCGTCCCGTCGGCGACGAGGGCGTAGCCGAGAACACCGAGCAGCTCCTGGCCCTCTGCCGCGAGAAGGGCATCAACCACCTCCTCTACATGGGCTTCGCCATCGATGCCTGCCTGCTCAGTTCCCCGGGCGGCATGCTCGGCATGAGTGGCCACGGCGTCATGTGCTCGGCGGTACGGCAGGGCGTCACGGCGGTGGAGAACAAGGAGACCGCCCGCCAGCAGCTCGCGAAGGAGATCGGCCTGTGGCGGGTGTCGGTCATGTTCGGCTTCGTTTTCGATGACACGGACCTGATCGCGGCGTTGCGGACGGTGCCGCGGTAGCCTGCAGAGCCCAAGCTCCACGACGCGGTCCGGGTCCCCGCCATGGAGTCCCCGCCCCGATGAACAGAAGCGCGGGGCCTACCGGCGCCCACCGCGTCCGGCACCGCCGCCGGCGAGGACTCCCCGAGGGACCACCTCACACGAGCATGATCGCGTCGCTGTAGCGCGCCACCGTGCGGTTATGGGTCAGCAGCCGAAGCGGCTCGCACAGCGCCTGCGCCACCAGGATGCGGTCGAAGGGGTCAGTGTGGATCGGAGGCAGGCCCTCGACGGCGGCGGCGTGGACCGCGGAGACCGGCAAGAGCCCGTAGCCGGCCGCCTCAAACCAGGCCGTCGCCTGCCTCCCTGAGATCGGCATGTCGCCCCGTGCCAGGCTGTGCTTGATGGCGATCTCCCAGACGCTCGCAGCGCTGACGAAGACCTCCGTCCGGCTGTCGAGGATGAGCTTGCGTGCAGGCGCGGGTAGACGCCGGTCCGCCGCGATCGCCCAGAGAGCCACGTGCGTGTCAAGCAGAAGGCGCATCCGGGTCTCCCAGACCGAAGGGCCTGGCGACCGCCGGGTTCGACCGGTCGATATCGTCGGGCACCCGGAAGCGCCCCTTTGCGATGCCGATGCGCCGCGCGGCGTCAGCTCCCCGCAGGGGCGTCAGGCGCGCCACGGGTTTGCCGTGCCGCAGGATGTGGACCTCGCTCTCAGCTCCGGTGACAAGGTCTGCCACCACGCTGGAAAGATGGGTCTTCGCTTCAAACAGACTCATGCTACGCATGCAGACTCCGCCTAGTATTGACCAAACTAGTTTAGTCTGCTTTCGTCGGTTCGGCAAGCCGGTGGCTCTGCGAGAGGACATGGGGCGATGGGGTGCACCCTCCACCCACGCGGCAGCGTGCCGGATCGGCGGAGCCGCCCCTGTGCTTGCCCTGCATCGTCGGGGTGTCGCAGAACCGGTGCAGCGCAGGAGCCGTCGCGCAGACGTAAGACGAATCGCCGCCGCTACGACCTGCCGGGCGGTGCCCGCGCGGCCCGCTCAGAGCCTGCGGAGGTAGTCCAGGCCCTGGGTCCCGCGGTCGAACGTCCAGGTAGGCGAGCCCGTGCGGGCGTGGTCCTGTCGGCCCAGCAGGCAGTCTGCGAAGTCCGCGGAACTCGCCTGGAAATCGGTCACCGCGAGCCGTACCAAGTCCCGGTCGACGAACTCCAGTTGCCGGGTGGAGAGCAGCTTGTCGAGGGTCGCCACGACGTCGGGCTTGGCGAGTCCATACGCAGCCCGCAGGACCCAGACCACTTCGCACAGGACGATGTCACTGACCAGCAGGCGTTCGTCGCTCTCTCTGACGCGCTGCATCAGCGCCCGCGCCTGCGCTGACTGCTGCCGATCGTCACCCACCAGGTAACGGACGAGGACATTCGTGTCGACGCCGTTCACGGCATCCTCCCGGCACTCCGCGCGATGGCTGCGTTCATCGCTTCGACCGTCACGGGCTTACGCACTTTGGGCTTCAGCAGTCCGTCCAATTCCGTGACGTCCGTATTCAGAGGCCGCACCGAGACCTGCCCCTGCGCCTCGATCCGGAACTCGACCCTGTCGCCGGAATGGATGTGGAGGTGGTCGCGGATCTGCTGGGGGATGGTGGCCTGGTACTTCCGAGTCAGCGTCGCCACTGGCATGGGCATTCTCGCTGTCAGCCTTGGTACTACCTAGGATACAAAAAGCCGCTCGGCTGTATTACCTGTCCTGGGGTCCGTCAAGCCTCGCAGGTAGGCGGACAGGGCAGTTTCGTGGTCGGCATTCCCGCTTTGGCGTTGGCTGTCAGCAGAAGGTGGAGCGGCCCCGCAGGCGCGGGGCCATTGCTCCCGCGGCCGCGGGACCGCGGGCGGTCCAAGGAAGGGGGGGGCCGGCGCGCGATCGTGGAGCAGCCCTGCACCGGCAGCAGGGCTGGCATCGCCCGCGAGCCGCGGTATGGTCCCGGCCATGCGGCCCGTGCCCCGGGGGGCTGCCATGGTACGCCGGTGGCCGGCGGCTGTGGCGGGCCGTGTCCAGGAGGCACAGCATGATCGGCATCGCGGAAGTGCTTGGGCCCCAGTCGAGCCCCTTGTGGACGCTGGTGCGGCAGTGCGGGGTGACCCAGGTGGTAGGGGGCATCGACCTGCGGCCGCGGGGCGAGGACGTGCTCAGCCCGGAGCAGCCCTGGAGCCTGGCCTCGCTGGGGCGCGTCCAGTCGGCCTTCGCCGAGGGCGGCTTCACGCTGGATGTCATCGAGAGCCGGCCGCCGCTGGAACTGGCCAAGGCGGGGCTGCCGGGACGGGACCGGGAGATCGCGGCGGTCTGCGAGCTGGTTCGCAACATGGGCCGGCTGGGGGTCCGCGTCTGGTGCTACGAGTGGATGCTGAAGCTGGGGGTCATCCGCACGGCCACGACGATCCCGGGGCGCGGCGGGGCGCTGGTGACGGGGTTCGACCTCGAGGCGCTGCCGGACGCCTCGCCGACCGAGTACGGGACGGTCCCCGACGAGCGCCTCTGGGAGAGCCTGCGCTACTTCCTGGAGCGGGTCGTGCCGGTGGCGGAGGAGGCGGGGGTAGTGCTGGCCATGCACCCGGATGACCCACCCCTGTCGCCCATCCGCGGCGTCGCGCGGATCATGAGTTCCATCGAGGGCTTCCGGAAGCTGGTCGATCTGGTCCCGAGCCCCGCGAATGGCATCACGCTCTGCCAGGGGAACTTCACCCTGATGACCGATGATCTCCCCGGGGTCATCCGGCACTTCGGTTGCCTGCAGCGCATCGGCTTTGTGCACTTCCGGGACGTCCGCGGCACGCCGAGGCGCTTCCAGGAGACCTTCCACGACGAGGGCAAGACGGACATGGTCGCCTGCATGGAGGCCTACCGCGACGTCGGGTTCGAGGGCGTCTGCCGGCCGGACCACGTGCCGACCATGGCCGGAGACGACAACAACCGCCCGATGTACTCTTCCATTGGCAGGCTGTTTGCCATCGGCTACCTGAAGGGCGTCCGGGAGGCGGTGTACCGGCAACGCGAGGAGCCCCAGCCATGAAGGCCGAGGAAGCCCTGAACCGGGTCAACACCTGCTCGGCGCCGTCGCAACTGCGGATCACCGACATCCGTTTCACCGACATCGTCGGGGCTCCCTTCCACTCGACTTTGGTGAAGGTTTTCACCAACCAGGACCTGGTAGGCCTGGGCGAGGTGCGCGACCTGTCGAGCCGGACGTATGCCGCGATGCTCAAGGGTCGGCTGCTGGGAGAGGACCCCTGCCACGTCGACCGTATCTTCCGTCGCATCAAGCAGTTCGGCGGGCACGGTCGGCAGGGCGGCGGCGTGAGTGGCATCGAGGTGGCCCTGTGGGACCTGGCGGGCAAGGCCTACGGCGTGCCCATCTACCAGATGCTGGGGGGCAGATTCCGCGACCGCGTGCGGCTCTACTGCGACACCGATGCGGCGCGTCGCCCGGACGGCCGGAGCATGGGCCAGGCGTTGCGGGAGCGGCTGGCGCAGGGCTATACGTTCCTGAAGATGGACACAGGCGCCTGGCAGTTGCTGGGCCGGCCAGGGATGCTGAGCGCGCCGCTGGGGCTGCTGGAGCAGTTCCGCCAGGGTCCGCCGGCGCCGCAGGGCAGCGTTGACGAGAAGTGGGCCGCCTTCGAGCGGCGCAACCGGCGCTATGACCTGCAGAATGTGCCGCACCCCTTCACCGGCATGCACTTCACCGAGGCGGGCCTGGACTGGCTGGACGCTTACGTCGCCGAGGTCCGGGCCGAGATCGGCGACGAGGTGCCTCTGGCGGTGGACCACCTCGGCCACGTCGCGGTGGAGGACGCCATCCGCCTGGCGCGGCGGCTGGAGAAGTACCATCTCGCCTGGCTGGAGGACCCCGTGCCGTGGCAGTATACGGACCAGTACGTGCGGCTGCAGCAGTCCACTGCGGTGCCGATCTGCACCGGCGAGGACATGTACCTCAAGGAGTCCTTCCGGCCATTGCTGGAGAGGGGTGGAGTGTCGGTGATCCACCCGGATGTGCTCACCGCGGGAGGCATCCTGGAGACGAAGAAGATCGGCGACCTGGCCCAGGAGCACGGCGTGGCCATGGCCATCCACATGGCCGAGAGCCCGGTGGCCTGCCTGGCGGCCGCGCACGTGGCGACGGCCACGGAGAACGTGTTGGCGCTGGAGTTCCACGCGGCCGGGGTGTCCTGGTGGGACGACATCGTGGTGGGCCACGACAAGCCCCTGGTCCGCGACGGCCACGTGGCGGTGTCGGACCGTCCGGGCCTGGGCATTGATGACTTCAGCGACGAGGTCCTGCGCGAGCACCTGCACCCGGCACACAAGGAACTGTGGGCGCCAACCGAGCAGTGGGATAGCGAGTGGGCCCACGACCGCACCTGGAGCTGACGGGGGTGTTGATCCGAGGTGACTCCATGGTGGCTCTGCCCCCATACCCCCGCTGGAGGACCTCGGCCCTCCAGACCGCCCATTCCGCCGGCGCGAGGACCGCGGCATTGCCGGTGCGCTTGGGCCCTGCCGGAGTGGTGTTGGCCTGCCGCGGTCCTCGCGCCAGGAGTGGGGGTCCGGGGAGACGCGTCTCCCCGGCGGGGTCTGGGGCAGCGCCCCGATGTAGTCATCGTGAACTCGGTATGCAACAGGGAGTGCCAGGCCATGCGCTTTGACTGCCGCGAGGACATCATCCAACTCACGCCGAAGTGGACGGGGGAGCGCTTCGAGGACGGGCGGCCCAGGGTGCCCACGGACGTGCTCCGGCGCATGGCCCGGGTGACCCTCGAGGAGGCCTGGGGGCCGCTCTGGGGGCATGGCTTCAAGTACCAGTTCGAGGGAGACTTCCGCCTCATCCACACCGACCGGGTGATGGTCGGGAGAGCGGTCACAGCAGTCCATGTGCCCATGCGCCCAGACCTGCACGAGTGCCTGCTCAAGCACGGGCACGAGCAGGAGGGCCGGAGCGGCTTCTTCAACCAGTGGGTCGTCGACTCGCTGGTGGAGGATGACGTCCTGGTGGTGGACCTCTTCGACAAGATCTTCCAGGGCACCTACGTCGGCGGCAATCTCTCCACGGCCGTGGCGACGCGCACGAAGCGTGGCGGGGCGGTGATCTGGGGCGGGATCCGAGATGTGCAGCAGGTGATGGCGATCAAGGAGATCCAGGTCCTCTACCGCGGCAGCGACCCCACCGGCATCGGCGAGGTGACCATGGTCGGGATGAACACGCCGTGCCGCATCGGCCGGGCCATCTGCCTGCCGGGGGACGTGGTGCTGGCGACGCCGGCGGGGGTGCTCTTCATCCCGCCGCACCTGGCCGAGGAGTGCGTGGTGGGGGCCGAGAAGTCGCACGTCCGCGACCGCTTCGGTTTCCAGCGGCTGGCGGAGAAGAGGTACACCACGGCCCAGATCGACACGGCCTGGACGGTGGCCCTGTGGACCGACTTCTGCGACTGGTTCCGGGCCTCGGCGCCAGAGGAGTTCCGGCACCTGACCTGGGAGAAGGAACTCGAGGACGCACGCAAGCGCGAAGGCCAGGCCCCCAAGGCGGAGGTCCGGCTGTAGCTGCGCCTGTCGGCACCGATTGTGTCCCTCTGTGATACGTTCCCGGCCCTGCCGGGAACGCCTGGAGGGCGGCTTCTCCGCAAGCCGCCGCGCGGATACGGAGATCCGCGCCTCCACACCGCAGGCTACGCGCGGCCGCCCTGAGGCGGAGCTTCGCCAGCCCCATGGGCGGCTTGCCTGCAGGTGCCCGCGGCGGCATATTCGGGACGGCACCGGGGTGGACCTGCGTCCGGGAGGTGGCGATGCAGAGCAGTCTCGGTAGTGCCGCGGTCCTGCTGGCGTGCGTGATGGCCGTGGCGGGTGACACCATCGTGCCCGGCCCGGAGGATGTCGCCAGCGGCGCCGTGCACGCGCTGGAGACCTGGCAGTTGGGCGGCATCGGCGGCACCTGGCTGGCGGTCGGGCAGCCCAACACGCTGAACCGGGACGACCGGGCCGTCCTGCGTTTCGACGTCCGGCAGTACCTGACCGCCGGCAAGGTCACCAAGGCCACGTTGCGGTTCCGCGTAGACCCACAGACCCGAGGCGAGACGTTCCGATTGGAGCACTTCACGGCTGAACGCCTGGCCCTGGCCGCCAAGGATCTCGGTTCGACCCAGGTGGAGAAGGTCGCGAGCGTCGCCGTGGCGAAGGGGACTCCGGCGGGGCTGGCGCTGGACTTCGAGGTCACTCCCTGCGTGAACCGCGACCTGGAGGCCGGTTTCGGACTCTGCGCGTTCCGCTTGCGGAGCGAGTTCGCGGAGGCCTCCGGGAACCCGGATAACACCCCCAGTCTCATCACCCTCGTGAACGGCTCCATGGCCCTGGAGATGGTGCCATAGCCCGCCTACGCCGGAGGTGAACCGGTGCGAACCGTGCGACGTCGTCTCCTGGCCACCTTGGCCTGCTTCCTTGCGTCCGCCGTCGGCCTGGTTGCGGGGACGTTCGTGCAGGAGGACGGGCAACCCTACACCGAGATCATCGTGGCACCGGACGCGCCGGACATGACGGTGCTGGCAGCCCGCGAGTTCCAGGCGTTCATCAAGGCGCTCACGGGGATCGAGCTGCCGCTGGCGACAGACGGCGTTGGCAGCGGCAAGGCGCCCGCGGTCTACGTCGGCGAGAGTCCAGCGCTGAAGCGCCAGGGGATCGACGCGGGCGGCCTGGCGCCGGAGGGTTACCGGATCGCGGTTCGCCCTGGTCTGCTCGCGATCGTCGGGCGGGACTACGCCGGGCCACCCCTGCAGGACGCCCAGAACCCGTGGCGCCTGCATGACCTCTACAACTCAGGGCTCAAGCTCGACGCCCTGGGCGAGGCGGGTACCCTCTACGGCGTCTACGCCTTCCTGGAGCGGGTCGGCGGCGTCCGCTTCTACATGCCGGGCGAGTTGGGTACGGTGCTCAGCCCTGTCCCGGAGCTGAAGGTCCCCCCGTTCACCCAGGAGCGCGCGCCGGCGTTCTCCTACCGTTACCCGTGGCTCTGTTTCCTGGAAGAGAGCCCCGAAGCGGCCCTGTGGCTGCGGCGCGCGGGATTTGGCGGCACGCAGCCTGTCCTGGTCATGCACAACTTCGACTTCATGTACCGGCATCGCGAGGCGCACCCGGAGTTCTTCGCCCTGGTGGATGGCGTGCGCGACTGCCAGCCGGGCGGCTCGAAGTCGGCGGTCATCGGCCAGTGTAACCTCTGCCTCTCGAACGAGGAGATGATCCGCCAGTTCGCCGCCGACATCAGTGACCACTTCGACCAGCACCCGGAGCAGCGCTTCTTCCCGGTCGGGCCCCCGGACGGCATGACCCGCATCTGCGAGGGACCCCGCTGCCAGGAGCAGATCGACCGGGAAGCCCCCGAGAACGGCAGGTACTCGAACTACGTCTGGGGCTTCATCGCCAAGCTGGCAGTGGAGGTCGCTAAGCGGCACCCGGACCGGTACGTGGGCTGCTTCGCGTATGAGAGGTACAACCGGCCACCGACCCGCATCGAGAAGCTGCCCCCCAACGTGGTGGTCATGATCTGCAAGCAGCGCCGGCTCTTCGTGCTACCTGGCGAGAAGCAGCGTGTCCTCGAAGGGGTCGCCGCGTGGCAGGAGAAGGCGTCCGCGGTCTACTACTGGGACTACTACCTCTTCGATGGCTGGCTGCCCTGGCGGGGCCTGCCGATCCTCTACAGCCGGATCATCGAGGAGGACCTGCGCTGGATGCAGGCGCACGGCATCCGCGGCGAGTTCATCGAGGCCGAGGGTGCCGCAGACGAGGGCGTGCACAAGGTACACCGGCCGGCGACCCAACACCTCAACCTCTACCTGACGGCCCGGCTCGCCTGGGACCCGGCGTTGAACGTGCGGGACCTCCTGGAGGAGTACTACCGGCTCTTCTATGGCCCCGCGGAGTCGGAGATGCGGGAGTTCTGGACCTGCGCCGAGACGGTCCGCAACGAGGCGGGCGTCCGGGCGGCCAAAACGGCCGATCTGCAGCCAGAGACCGTCTTCACCCCCGAGGTCCTGGCCCGGCTGGCGGACCTCTTGAGCCGGGCCGTCGCGAAGGCGCCCGACGGCAGCGTCTACCGGAAGCGCCTGGAGCTCCTGGACAGCGAGTTCAGCCCGGCCCGGCGCGCCCTGGTGGCCACGCTGCGCAGCGGCGACCAGACCTGGGCCGTGCCGCGGCTGACCGTGGCCGACGACCTCGACCGGCACCTGCCCACGCGCCTCGTGTCCCTCACCGGTGAGGCCATGCCGGACCCCACCTGGGCCACGCTGGGCTGGTCGGCTGAAGGGATCCACGTCGGCGTGCTGTGCTTCGAGCGCACCATGGAGAAGATCAGGGCGGTCTGCACGACCCACGACCAGAGCGGGCTCTGGGACGACGACTGCGTCGAGGTCTTCCTCAACCCCGATCCGAACGACCCGCGCAAGTCCTATCACTACATTGTGAACTCGCGCGGGGCGGTATGGGACGGCCGGATCGGCTTCGGGGTGGAGGCCGGCGAGGCCTGGAACGGCACCGCCAAGGTCTCCGCCCAGGTCGAGCCCAGGCGCTGGCGCGTGACCCTGACGATCCCCTTCGCCGATCTCGGCATCAGCCAGCCGACAGCCGGCCTGAAGCTGAGGGCCAACCTTTACCGCACCCGCTGGGTCGGCGGCTCCCTGGAGTCAAGCGCCTGGTGCCCGACGAACGAGCCCGACTACAGCGTCTCCAAACGCTATGGGACCCTGGTGCTTGGTGGGGCGCAGTAGGGACGCCCGCGGCGGGCACGCGGAGGCCACCCGCACCGGTCCCCCAGGTCCCATGCCTCCCATGCCACCCATACTCCCCATACTTCCCATTCCCCCGACCCGGCGGCGCGCATCCGGCCGGTAGGACCGATGGGACGGATGCGACCGATGCGACCGGCGCGGGGGTGGGCCGCCCGGCGGCCGACGCGGCGGACGGCGACGCTCTCCGAGCGGGGGTGCCAGCCGGCCTGGGCCTGCTCAAAGGCCCACTGGACCGCCTCGGCGGCAGGACCCGCGGCAGTCCCGAGCCCCAGGAGGGCGGACAGGGCAACGCTGCGATGCATGGTATGGGCCTTCTGGTGAGTGCCTCAACAGGGCTCCACGGTGTCCTGGGGCAGAGGGTTCAGCGGCCGTTGCCGGAGCCACACCGCAAGGCTCGGCCAACGTCTGGTCAAAGGCCCAGTCGACGGCCTGGGCATATTCGGCCAGGTCACCGCTGCTGCGGATGCGGCCGAGCACCTCGCGGCAGGGGGCGAAGGACCGTGCCAGATAGACCCACTGCTCCCTCATCTTGTCCAGACGGTGCCCGGGCCCGCTCAGCCAGTGACCATAGCCCTCGAAGAGCAGGTCGTGAAACTGGCGCAGCCGCTGGCGGCGGACCTCCGGGGACGGCCATGGCGCGCCCTTGAGCAGACCTGGCAGAAAGGGGCACGCCAAGGCCCCACGGCCGACCATCCAGACGGAAACCCGCGGGAGCTGGCGCCGCAGATCGGCGAAGCCACCCGGGGTGACGATGTCGCCATTGTAGACGAAGGGGTGGCGGCACTGGACCGAGGCCAGTCCGGCCCGCGCCACGTCGACAGGGCCCTCATACATCTGGGTGGCGGTGCGCGCATGCAGGGCCACCTGGGCCAGGGGATAGCGGTTCAGGACCTCGATGACGGCCGCGAATTCATCGGGGGCACGGTACCCGAGGCGCATCTTCACCGAGAGCCGGACCGAGGAGTTGCTCAACGCCTGGCCGAAGATGGCGTCGATGCGTTCAGGGTGCGGGAGAAGCCCGGCGCCGCGACCCCGGCCGGCCACGGTCGGGTGGGGACAGCCGAGGTTCCAGTTCACCTCGGAGTGCCCTGAGCTCTGGAGTTCGCGCAGCGCCGCGGCGAAGGTCGGGGCGTGGCGCGTGAGAATCTGGGGGATCGCGGGGAGGAGCCGGTTGTTCTCCGGGGCCACCTGCCGCAGCTCGCCCGGGCGCAGGGGCTGCCCCTGCCGCAGTTGGATGAACGGCGCCACGGCCCGCTCGAGGCCGCCGAAACAGCGCGCCCAGGCATCGCGGTACACGGCGTCGGTGATGCCGCGGATCGGGGCCAGGATGAGAGTGAGCTCTGCGGCCATGACGGGTCCTGAGCGGGTGTCGCGACGGCATCGCGTGCGTCAGGTCGGGCACACGCGGCAGCACTGCGAGGATAGTACGCCGCGCCGCGGCGGTCCGCAAGCGCGACGGGGGGGAAACCCACGGCAGTTCCGGGAAACCGTCAGCCGGCTCTGGCTGTGGGGCCGGAATCCGTCCGGCCCCAGGGGTCCCCATCGGAGTGGGGACCTACAGATGCAGGCACAGATACGCCACCCCGCGAGCCACGTTCTCGGAAGCCCTGCGCGAAGCCAGGCAGAGGGGAAGCCGCCCCCATGGCGGCATACCGGGCGGCCATGGAGTAGGTTACCGGCGGACACAGCCACAGGAGCCGACCATGGCCAAACCGACCGCGCGCCTTGCCCCGAGGGGCCCAGACGACCTGGGTCCTCGCCGCGTCACCCGCCTGAACGCCGACTGGCTCTTCCACGAAGGTGTGGTCAGCAACGCCCACGAGCGCCTCCTGAACGACCGGGGCTGGGCCCTGGTACAGCTCCCGCATGACGCCTCCATCGGCCGGGCCTTCGACTGGGAGAAGTCCAACTCGGCCAATGGCTGGCTACCCTCGGGGGCGGGCGCTTACCGCAAGCACTTCGGTCTGCCGGTGTCCGCCGCGGGCAAGCGGGTCCTGATCGAGTTCGAGGGCGTCTACCGGGACGCGCACGTGTGGACCAATGGCCATTACCTCGGCCGACACCTCAACGGCTACCTCGGGTTCGAGCATGACCTGACCGAACACGTGGAGGTCGATGCCGACAACGTGTTGGCCGTCACCTATGACAACCGCACCCCGCACACCTCGCGCTGGTACACCGGCGAAGGCATCTACCGCGATGTCTGGCTGAAGCTCGTTGACCCGCTGCACGTGCCGCTCCACGGGACGTATGTGACGACGCCCCTGGTGAGCTCGTCACTGGCCCGCGTCCGGATCGAGACCGAGGTCCTGAACCTGCACCCGCAGCGACGGCTGTGCCGGTTGACCACGGCCCTGCACGGGCCCGACGGTGCCGCCGTGGCCAAGGCCGAGGCGGTGGCGCCGCTGGCGGCGGGGGAGCGCTACACCTTCCACCAGGAGTTCGAGGTGCTGAACCCGGCCTTGTGGGACCTGGATGCGCCGAGTCTCTACACCGCCGTGACCACGCTGGCTGCCGGCGACCTGCCGGTGGACCGCTACACGACCCGCTTCGGGGTCCGCGAGGTCCGCCTGACTCCTGACCGCGGCCTGCTCCTGAACGGCCGCAAGATCATCGCCAAGGGCGGCGACCTCCATCACGACCTGGGATGCCTGGGCAGCGCCGTGCTCAAGGCCGAGTGCGAACGCCGCCTCGACCAACTCAAGACCATCGGCTGCAATTCGTTCCGCCTGAGCCACAACCCTCACGCCCCGGCCTTCCTCGATGCCTGCGACGAGAAGGGCATCCTCATCTTCAACGAGGCCTATGACCAGTGGTCGGCCCAGTTCTACGGCGGCCAGGCCTCCTTCGAGAGCCAGTGGCCGACCGACCTGGAGACCTTCATCCGGCGCGATCGGAACCACCCTTGCGTCTACCTCTGGAGCATGGGCAACGAGGTCCGGCAGCAGCAGGGCATCCACGAGCCGCCCTTCGAGGCCTGGGAAGCGGCGGCCGACTACGGCGTGGGGATCGTGAAGCGGATGGCCGCGCTGACACGGCGCCTGGACCCGAGCCGGAAGGTGACCGTGGGGTTGTTCCCCGCCCGGGCCGGGTTCGTGCGCGAGTGGGACCATTGGGACGATATGGAGACATTCACGAACGAGGAACCTGCCGAGATGGCCTTCCACGTGGACGTGGTGAGCTGGAACTACACCGAGAACCTGTTCGCCCTCGACCACGCGCGCTATCCCCAGTTCCTGTTCATCGCCTCCGAGAGCGCCTGCAACGTTCGCTACGGCGAAGGTCGCCGCCGGCCGTCCTGGGTCGAGATCGACACCGCCTACGTGATCGGACACTACTACTGGTCGGCCTACGACTACCTGGGCGAGTCGGGCAAGCCCACCAAAACCTGGGGCCGGGCCCTCGTCGATGCCTCGGGGTGGGTGACCCCCTTGGGGCGTTACTACGAGAGCTGCTACCGCCACGACCCCATGGTCCACATCATGGTCGAGGAGACCGATCCCGAGCAGCAGGCACGCTTCGCCAACTCGGGGACCGACCGCTGGGCCTGGTACCCCATGGCCGACCACTGGAGCTGGGGTGACCGCAGGCAGGCGAAGCTGATGACCTTCACCAGCGCCGAGGAGGTCGAGCTGGTGCTCAACGGCAGGTCACTCGGCCGCCAGACCCTCGCCGCCTGCCGCGACCGCGTCATGACCTGGGAGCTGCCCTACGAGCCCGGGACCCTGACGGCCATCGCCAGGAATGGCGGCGCCAAGGTTGCGGAACACACGCTGGTCACTCCCGGCGCGCCGGTCGGGCTCACGCTGAACCCCCACAAGCCGACCCTGGCGGCCGATGGTCTGGACGTGGTCTGTATCGCGGCGAGGGTCGTGGATGCGGCGGGCCGCCTGGTTCCGGTCTGCCGCCGGCCGGTGACGTTCCGCGTCGAAGGCGCAGGGACCAACGCCGGCGTCGCCAGTGGCGACATCGTCAGCGACGAGCGCTGGCAGGGCGACACACGCTCCACCTGGTACGGCCGCTGCATCGTCCTGGTGCGCGCCGGACGCGAACCTGGCGAGGTCGCGATCACCGCGACCGTTGAAGGCCTGCCCGCGGCCCGCTGCGTGCTCCGGGTCGGCTGAATGCACACTGGTGCTGAAGGCGCGGCGGCCGAGTCCCCCCAGGGCGCCGGGGGAGCAGACCTCAGCGCCCGGCGTCCAGGGCCTTCCCGATGGCGGCGATGGCGGCCTGGTCATGCTCGCGGGCGACCTCGAGCCGGCGGACCTGGTCTTCCCGCATGGAGCGGCTCCACTCGGCGGCGCGGCCTGGAGACAGCGCCAGGTCCCACGGGCACTTCAGGCCGGCCAGAAGCCCCTCTGCCAGGTGGCCGTAGTGATCGGCAGCCTCCCGCAGGGGACCCGCGGCCTGGACGCCCAGGACGTCCGCCTGCCGGCGCAGCCAGGGCCCAGCGATGCGCCGGCAGTGGATGAGCACATCGAAACACCAGCCGTTGCCCTGCATGCCGGCCTTGGGGTCGGCGACCGTACCCGCGTCCACGCCGCGCAGCCAGGCGAGCCAGCGCTCGTAGGCCGTCGCCCCGCAGAAGTAGTGATTGCGGGACTCGGTATGCCACATGGCCACGGCCTGCTCCAGGGCGGCGATGAGGAGGTCCCGTGGCGGCACCCGCTCGGAGGCCGGTTTGGGCCCGGTCCAGACGCCGATGACCCACGGCCACCGGCCACCCGCAAAGCCCGTGGCCTCGTGGTGCCAGAAAGGCTTCTGGCCCCACTCCTGGTAGGGATGAACACACCACCAGCGCCGCCCGGCGTCCGCGTAGCCGATGATGAGGCCGTCCTCCTCCGCGCTGTAGTGCACGGGAATGCCACGTTCGATGCTCTCCCGGATGGCGGCGCAGGCCTCTGCCTCAAAGGCCTCGCGGTCCTGCTTGCGGTCAGCCCAGGGCAAGGCCTCGAACAGACGGACGCGCCACGGCAGGGCCCGGCCCGAGCCCTCCATGCACCCGCAACCGCAGCACGGATGTCCGGCACTGGGGCACATGCCATCGTGCAGGCCGACCCGGAAAGCGAAGGCCCCGTAGCCGATGAGGTCCTCGTAGGTGAGCGGTTCCCCCAGGGCCTCGAGGATGCGCGCCTGGCAACCATGCGGGCTGCTGGCGAAATGGCCCGGGTGGAAGCCCTCGACGCCCCCGATCCAGACCTTCTCCGAGTCGCGTTGCACCGGCTTCATAGGCAACTCCCTCCGTCCGGCAGACACCGCCGCAGAAAGTGCGTGCGCTCTGACATCGGCTTTCTGAGGAGCGCTCGGATGATGCGGAGATCGCGCTCCTGAAGTTCCTGCCGGATGGCCTCCTCGATGGCCGCTCGGTCCGCCCGGCGGGGCTGTGGGTCTACGCGTTTCATCCCGGGTCCCCTTGGGCCCGATCGGCTTCCCTGACGGTCAGCTCCAGCAACTCGATCACGGCGCGGTCTTTGGGGCGGTTGGCCGCCCGTTTGCTCGCCAGGACGTCCCTGAGGCTGGCCACCCGAAGCACGCCGGCCCCAAACCGTGCCTCCGTGGAACGCGATCGCAGCGACGCGAACGAGGAGACGCCCGTGACCGTGTCGAGGAAGTCCACGTAAAGCCCCGCGTCCTCATTGACCACGCTGTAGACGCGAGAGACGTCCGTCCGCGGTGGCACGACCTCAGCACCCAGGATCCGAGCGAAATCACGAATGCGGTCCAGGACGTGCTGCGTGTCGCGCACCATGAAGTCGAAATCAAGGGTCGTGACCGGGGCGCCATTCAGCGCCGCAGCGGCGTTGCCAATCAGGACAGCCTCCAGGCGGGCGGCAGAGAGCGCCTCGGCGATACGGGCAAGGAGGGGTTCTGCGTTCATAGCCTCGGCCTCAACCTGGGATTCTGGTCATACTGTAGCTCCGGTAGCACGTCGCAACAGGGCGCCGGCCCCCCTTACCCTGGGCCGTCCGCGGCCTCGCGGGCACTGGGCCCCTTGCCCTGGGCCGCCCGCGGCCTCGCGGGCACCTGCATATGCTCAGGCGCCGGCTGGACAGAAGGGCCGCGGACGCCTATGGGTAGTCATCGATGGCGGCCGGTTGGCTGGAACAGCAGGCGCCGGGAGAGTGCTGGCACCAGGGAGCACGCGAGTGCCGGCGGGCGAAAGCAGGTACCCGTAGGTCGGCAGGTGGCCAAGCCGACGTCAAGAGGCAGGCGATGGGGCCAACAGACCCGCCGGCAATTCGCCTGTCGGCGCGCGCGTCGCTGCCGGCCGGCCAGGCGGGCGCCTCTGGCGCTGCCATGGCCATTGCCAGCAGGCGAGCCGTGGGGCCCCAAGCCCTCTCCGCGGCGCCGGCTAGCCGTCGCGTCCGTGAGATGGGTAGGAACTCACGCCCGATGGCACGAGGGACCCAGGATGCGCAGACACCGTGTGAGCACCACTGCCTTTGCCCGCGAGTTGGCGCGGGTCCTGCCCGAAGAGCCGCCCTACGCCTACCACAAGCGCCTGGCCGAGGGCCCCGTCCACGTCCCCCGGCGGGATCCGGAGAGCCGCCCGCGGGCCGGGGAGCTGGCCCTGCCCGAGCGCGGGTGGCGGCTCGTCTGGGACTGCCGGAGTTCACCCGTCCTGGGGAATGCCGTGCGGGATTTCCAGGACTACCTGGCGGTCTCCATGGGGGTCCAGGTGGAGGTGGAGGACCGCGACTCGCTGACGGACTGGGCCGGGCTCAAGCGCTGCCTCGTGGTGGGCACCCGGGAGCAACTCCCCGGCTGTGGAGCGGAGCTGACCGGGCCGAAAGACTACGAGATCGTCGTGAATCCCGAGCAGGTGACCGTCTGCGGCTTCGACGAGCGCGGGGCGATGTACGGCCTCTACAACCTGGAGGCCCGCATGAACCTGCGCGAGGGGCCCTTCCTACCGAGTGGCCTCCACACGGTTCGGCACAGCCTCTATGACACGCGCATGGTCCTCTCGTGGCTGGGCTGGATGGAATGGCCGGACACGGTCCTCGCGCACCTGGCTCACGATGGCTTCGATGCCATCTTCGCCTCGGTCTACGCCAATCCCAATGGCGACCGGACGACGGCCGAGGGCTCCACCGAGTTCTACGCCCGGCTCCTGCACAAGGTGCGCCCCCAGGACCCGGCCCGGGTGCGGGACCTGATCGACCGGGCAGCCTGCTTCGGGATCAAGGTCTACACCCCCATCATCTACCACTATCTCGGAACGCCGGAGAGTGAGGAAGGGCTGCGCCGGCTGGTGCGCGCCATCCTGCAGCAGTTCCCCGACATCCGGGGTTACGTGCTCCTTACCGAGGGCTTCTGGTACAAGCAGTGGGGCGGGGCCCACGGCGCCAGCAGGGAGTACGTGCAGGACTGGGCCCGGAACTGGTGCCGCGCGGTCGGCATCGTGGCCGATGAGTGCCACCACGCCAACCCGGCCATCGAGATCCTGCCCTGGGAATACAACATCGACTTCCGGCCGCAGAACGCCGAGATGAAGCGCTACTTCATCCAGCAACTCCCCGCCGACACCATCCCCCTGCTCACCTGGGAGAACGGCAAGAGCTTCGAAATGGGCGGGTTACGCGGCTCCCTGCGCGACTACTCGCTGAACCAGGTCGGTCCCGCCGAAGTGACGGCCGCCCAGATCGCCGAGGCCCGCCAGCGCGGCATGAAGGTCTACTGCAAGGCCGACAGCTTCACAAGCTGGCAGTTCGGCACGATCCCCTACCTGCCCTTCCCCCACCAGTGGCACGAACGCTACCGCGCCCTGGAGAAGCACGGGGTCAACGGGACCCTGGAGAGTTGGAGCAGTGGCTACAAGCCCAACGTCATGGCCGACCTGCGGGCCTGGACTTGCTGGAGCGACGCGCCGTCCCTGGACGAGCTGCTGGGGGCCCTCGCCGCTCGCGACTTCGGGGCTGAGGTGAAGGATCTGGTCCTGGAGGCCTGGGACCGGTTCAGCCAGGCCATCCGGCTGGTCCCGGACACGGGGCCGAGCATGGGCACCAACAACGCCGTGGGCAACCCCATGTTCTTCGCGGAACCGCCGGCCCGGACGGTGACGTTCACGCGCTCCTGGACCGACCACGGCCAGTGGCTCGGCTACCTGGGTAGCAGCATCGTGCCCTACTGGCCATTCACCGTCTTCTATCTCGTCTTCTGCCCCGACTTCAGCAACCGTACGAACCGGGCCGAGCAGTACGCCCGCGGCGTCTCCGGCGTCGAGGCGGGCCCCGACACGCCCGTGCTGCCGGTCTTCCTGGAGTCCCTGCGCCGGGCAGCGGATCTCATGGAGCATGGCCTGGAACGCTACCGGGCGGCGGCCCTGGCCAGCCCCATCGCCAAGCGCGAGCGGGCCTTTCGGGAGGTGGTCGTGGCCGAACAGATCCACCGTATGCTGCAGAGCAACGTCGCCATCCTCGAGTTCGAGGACCTGCGCCTGCGGTGGGCGGCAGAACAGGACCCGCCGAAGGCCGGCGCCATCCTGGACCGCATGGAGCGCCTCCTGCGCCAGGAGATCGCCCGGACAAAGCTCTCGCGGCTCGCCGCCACCCGCGATTCGCGCCTTGGGTTCCAGTTCGAGCAGGACTACGTCTACACGCCCTACTCCCTGGACGAGAAGCTCCGCGTCCTCCGCCAGGCCCTCAGAGAGCAGATCCCCGCGGCGCGGCGGCGGGGTGGCGGGCCCCCGTAGCATGGCGCGGCCAGGGACTCCTGGGCTTGCTGCCCTCGAGACGGCCCTCGCTGGAGCATGGCGAGCGGGTTGGGCCGACGCCAGTGCAGGAGGGATGGACCGATGCAGACCCCCGTACGCGTCAACCCTTGCGTGATACACCCCGCAGAACGGCGGGTCGTGGTCGGTACCGGCTGGCGCTTCCGGCTCGACCCGGAAGACCGCGGGCTGGCCGACCACTGGCCCCTGACCCCGGACCCCATCACCGAGCCCATTGCGGTGCCGGGTTCGTGGCAGGGGCAGGGCTTCGGCCACGACGGCAAGGACCTCGTCTGGGACTTCCGCCTCGAGTGCCGCACCTTCCGCGCCACCTACCGCGGCACGGGCTGGTACGCCGTGGCCTGCCAGCCGCCGGCCGAGTGGCAGGGCCACCGCCTCTGGCTGAACTTCGGTGGGGCCCACCCCAGCGCCGAGGTCTGGCTCAACGGGACGCGGCTCGGGGAGAACAGCCTACCGTTCGTGCCGTTTGGGTTCGAGGTGACGGACCGGGTCCGCTGGGACCGGGACAACGCCCTGGTCATCCGGGTCCACGAGGCCAACCGCGAACTGGGGTTCGCCTACAACTGGCAGGGGAACTGGTCAGGGCTCTACCGGCAGGTCGAATGGCGTGCCACAGGGCCGTGCCCGATCGCACAGTGTCGCCTCCTTCCCGACGTGGGTGCCCGGGTGCTGACGGCCAGGCTGGCCGTGCCGGACAGGGCCCCGCCGGGCCTGCACTGCCGCATCGAGGTGCGGCGTCGCGGGGAGCCCGCCCTCGTGGCCTCGGCTTCGGGCGCCTTCGTCGGGTCTGAGGCCACCTGCGTTGTGTCCGTCCCCTCCCCTGCCCCGTGGAGCCCGGATGTGCCGAGCCTCTACCATGTGGACGTGGCGGTGCTCGCCGACGGTGAGGTCAGCGACGCCTGGAGCGACCGGGTCGGTTTCGCGAAACTCTCCGTCGAAGGCAAGCACGTCTGTATCAACGGCGAGCCGTACTACCTGCGCGGCTCGGGGGACTTCCTCTCCTGCCCCGAGACGGGCTGCCCGGACTGGGACCGCGACCGCTGGCACCGGAAACTGCGGGCCCTGCGCGACTACGGCTACAACTACGTGCGCCTGCAGTCCTACGTCTATGGTCCGGAGTACTATGATGTGGCCGATGAGGTGGGGCTGCTGGTGCAGAGCGAGATGGGCATGCTGGGCGGCTGGGGCGGCCACACGGCCTGGCACGTCTACGCCTGGCCGCCGCCGACACCGGCCTACCGGGAGGCCCTGCGCCGCCAGTGGAACCTGGTGGTCGAGCGGGATGTGAACCACCCCTCCGCCAACCTCTACTGCATGAGCAACGAGCTGGGCGACGGGAGCCACTTCCCGCGCACCGCCCAGCGTTGCGCGCGTGAGACCAAGGCCATCAAGCCTACGGCCCTGGTCCTCTACACCGACGGCGGCCTCAACGAGTCCCTGCCGCAGGACATCGTCAACGCCGAGGCAGGCCGCGATGCGAACACCCCCCGGCCAGTCGTCCAGCACGAGTTCCGCTGGTGGAGTTCCTTCCCCGACGTGCGCCACCTGGACCGGTACGCCGGCGCCGTGCGGCCATACGCCGCGGAACTCGCCCTGGAGGCTGCTGGGCGGCATGGCATCCGGCACGTCCTTGGCGACGGCGTGCAGGCCAGCCAACGGCTGCAACTCGTTGAGGCCAAAGGCAAGATGGAGGCCTGTCGCCGTGACCATCCACGCCTGGCCGGCATCTGTCACTTCAACGCCATGGACGCGAATCCCTCGCCCCAAGGGATCATCACCGAGCACTACGGGCAGAAGATCGCCACGGCCGCCGAGTGGCTGCAGACGAACGGCGACGCGGTGGTGCTGTGCAGCCTGGGCTTCGACCAGCGCGTACGACTCGGCGGCGAGCCGATGGCGTGCTCCCTGTGGGTCTCCGACTTCTCGCACCCCCCGCTACGGCAGCCTGAGCTGACCTGGGAACTGGTGAGTGAGGGCCAGGCCCTCGAGTCGGGCGTTCTGCGCGGTCCGCACACCCCATTCTGCACCTGTGCCTGGGGCCAGATCGAGGTGCCGGTCCCTGCGGTCGGGCGTCCGGTGCGCGCCACGCTCCAGGTCGCGTTGCGGGAGGACGGGCGCAGCGTCCGCAACGCCTGGGACCTGTGGCTCCTGCCGGCGGTGACGCCTCTGCCCGCCGGCCTGGCACTGCATGGCCAGCCGCAGTTCACCTGGCTGAAGACGCTCCAGGGAGTCCCCGTGGCAGCGCCCGCCCCAACGGGCATGGCGGTCCTGCTCAGCGAGCGCCTGGACGACGCCGTGGTCGCCTTCCTGCGGCAGGGCGGCCGCGTCCTGCTGGTGGCGTCCGAAGGCCTGGTGCGACCCTTCAACCCCAAGTTCGGCTTCAGCTTCGGCCAGTACTACTTCACCCCGCCGGCGAACTACCCGCCCTACGAGGATGGCCACGACGGCATCATCGTAAGGGACCACGCTCTCCTCGGCGGCCTGCCGCACGAGGGCTTCGCGGACCTGCAGTTCTTCCGCGTCATCGCCCGGGCACCGCCGCTGGACCTGGGACCCCTGGGCCTGAATGACCGGGATCCTGTCATCCGTCCTCTGCACTCGTTCCCGGTGGGCCGTTCTCTCGGCTACCTCACGGAGGGCAGCGTGGGCACCGGCAGGCTGGTCGTGTGCGCCCTGGAACTGGACCAGAGCTGGCCCGAAGCCCGGTACCTGCTGACCGCCATGTGCCGGTACCTGGCGGACAGCACAGCAACCGCGCCCCCGGGTCTCGCCCCCGCGGCCGTCGAGGCCCTGGTTTCCGGGACGGCCCTGTGAGAGGAGTCACCCCCATGGAACGCAGCCCCCGGCACGACCGCGGCAACCGCCTCTACCTGCACCGAGGCGATGGCCATCTGCATCTGGGCAACGGTCTGGTGGAGCTGGGCTTCGACGGACAGACCGGCGCCTTGGTCTCCCTCGTCGACCAGGCAACGGACTGCGAACTGCTCCGCCATCGCGACGCCCCGCGACGCCTCTTCCGCCTGACGCTGCTGGACTGTAGCCAGCGGGAGATGGCCCACCTCGATGCCAATGAGGCTACGCGCCTGACCTGGCGGCGAATCCGTTCGAGGAATGGCCTCTCGCTGCGCCTGCATCTGGACGGTTTCGCGAAGAGCGCCGCGGCGGTGACGGTGACCATCACCCTCCGGGCCGGCTCGCCGCTGAGCACCTGGCGGCTGCGGGTCACCGGCCTCGAGGCCGGGTACTCCGTGCACCAGCTCACCTGCCCGGTCGTCTCCGGGCTGATGCGGGCAGGTGACGCGGCGCCGGGCGAGTGCCTGGTGACACCCATGCACGGGGAGGGCTTCCTGTTCCGCGACCCGTACCCGGTGGTGGACCGCCTGCCCCTCAAGGCCGGCGCGGGGCCGGAGTCGCCGGCGGTGGGGCTGGGCAGCTTCTCGGGCGCCTACCCGGGGGCCATGGCGCTGCAACTGCTGCTCTACTACCACGCCGTCGCTGGGCTCTACCTGGCCACCCATGACGCCGGGCAACACGTGAAGCAGTTCGACGTCGCGGCGCCGGGGCCAGAGGCCCCCTACCCCGTGGTCTCGGTGACCCACGCGGCTACCGAACACCCCGGCGCCGATGCCACCTGGGACTACGACACGGTGCTGGGTGTATTCCACGGCGACTGGTACGACGGTGCAGACCTCTACAGAACCTGGGCGCGACAGCAGTGGTGGTGCGCCAAGCGC
>Ga0172371_10000496_pt1 | contig 60677 bp, 44 predicted proteins | sample Lak12m_FD_114543 | JGI IMG/M metagenome (GOLD analysis project Ga0172371, IMG submission 114543) | Freshwater microbial communities from Kabuno Bay, South-Kivu, Congo - kab_022012_12m | ecosystem: Environmental > Aquatic > Freshwater > Lake | place: Democratic Republic of the Congo: South-Kivu... | reverse complement strand
GAGCTCCTGGAGCTCTGGCACACTGACGAAGACTTCACTCGCGTCCGGCTACTGGTACCTGCATCTGCGGTCGGTCAACGCCGAGGGCGCAACCGGTGGCGAGCTTGATCAGGGTCCGTACTATTATGACAGCGAGGCGCCAGTCGTTTCTTCCTTCATCGCGACGACACCCTCTACCAGTCTGGATATCCCGGTGACCACGTTCACCGCTGCTGACAACATTAGCGTAGCCGGGTACAAGATCACTACTTCTGACACCCCGCCGGAATCCGGCAGCGGCGGCTGGTCGAGTGCGGCGCAGGCGACTTACACCGTCGTTAGCGACGGCACCTACACTCTTTATCCGTGGGCCAAGGATGAGGCAGGCAGCGTCTCCGCTGTTTACGGTTCGCCGCGCACCGTCGTGGTCGATACCACACCACCCACCGTGAGCTCCACCATACCTGCTGACGAAGCTACGGATGTGGCTCTTAACAGCAGCGTCGAAGTCTATTTCTCCGAGAATGTCGACTGTTCGACGGTAAATACGAGCAATATCACGATGAGCTCCGGCGGTTGGGCGCTTACCAGTTGCTCCGCCGATCACGCGGTCTTCAGCACGAGTTCGCAGATTCTGAACACCATCTATACGGTGACGGTGACCGATGCCGTGAGGGATGCCAACGGCAACCCGATGGCTTCCGATTACGAGTTCTCTTACACGACACGGGATAACACGATCACGGTTTGCGCAACCGGATGCGATTATTCCACTATCCAGTCGGCAGTGAATGCCGCTTACAACGGTGACGCCATCAGTGTATCGGCGGGGACTTATCCGGAAAACGTGAACTTCATAGGCAAGACCATCACCGTCCAGTCTGTGAGCGGTGCGGCATCGACCACAATCGAGGGCAGCGGCGCCAACAACGCGGTGGTGACCTTCGCCGGCGGCGAGACTTCGAGTACCGTTCTCGATGGCTTCACTATCGACAACCAGGCCTCGCCGGGAACGGCTACGCGCGGCATCTCCATCACCAATGCATCAGCGCCTACCATCAGGAACTCGGTTATCGAGGGCAACGCTCCCGCCAACTGGGTATCCGGCGCAGGCATCTATATAAGTGGCGGCGGCGCTACCATCGAGGGCTCCACCATCGGTACTGACGGGCATCCAAACACCGGCTCCGGCTATGGCGGCGGCATCTACGCCACGGGTACCGGCGCGGCGCTTTCTATCAGCGGCAGCACCATCGCTCATAATACCGCGGCCAGCGGCGCGGCCATCTACCTGACCAGTAAATCCGCAACGACGACGATCGATGACTGCACGCTCGACAGCAACTCGACGACTCAGGCGGGGGCCGGCATCTTCAGCAACGGCTCACCGATAACAATCACTGATTCAACGGTCAGCAACAACTCGAACGATGAAGCTGGACAGAACGGCGGCGGCCTCTATGTGACAGGCGCGGCGGCAACTACTTTCATCACCGGCACAGATTTCACGGGTAACGAATCAGCAAGCGCGGGCGGCGGCGCAATGTACTTAAGCAGCGACGCCGACCTCACATTCACCGGCGGCAGCATTAATGACAATGAGGCCGGAGGAACTTCCGGAGGCGGTATCTTCGTGAACGGCGGCGGCTCGACCGTCAGCCTCCACGAGTCCGAAATACGCGGAAATGACGCGGCTCAGTATGGCGGCGGCATCTACCTGGCTAACACCGCTCAGGTGATCCTGGTCAACTGTGTGATCGCTGGCAATACCGCCGACAGTTACAGCTACAGCGACGGCGGCGGCATCGACAACGTCGGTTCGACAATGAGCCTGATGAACTGCGCCGTAGCCGGCAACTACGCCAAACGCAATGGCGGCGGCACTGCCGGCGGAGGCACTATCACCAACAGCATCTTTTGGGGTAACAGCGCAGGTGGCTCCGGAGCCCAGATTTATGGATCGCCCACGGTAGCTTACAGCGATGTGCAGGGTGGCTTCGGCGGCGACAACAACATCAATTCTGACCCACTGTTCTATTCGCTGGTGCAGGCCATCGACGGCAACCCCACAACGAGCGGAAATTATCATATCCAGCCATTGTCACCCGCCGTGAATCAGGGCACCCCGACCGACGCCCCTGCTATCGACATCGATGGCGACAGCCGACCCCTGTGCGGAGGCTACGACATGGGCGTGGACGAGCTCCAGTTCAGCATTCCGGCCGCGCCAACGATGGGGACGCCCGCGGCACTAACGTCCACCTCGATCCGCTGGAATTTCACCGACAACGCCAGCGATGAAGGCGGCTTCAAGGTGCATGATGGCGGCAATAACACCGTTGCAAGCCAGACGACGCCGGATCTCACATATGTGAATGAAACGAGCCTCAGCGCCAACACCGAGTACACGCGGCACGTTCACAGTTACAACCCTGCTGGAGATTCGGATGCCAGCGATAGCGCTTCAGCCTTTACCCTGTCGGCGGCTCCCGATGTCTCAGCCGACAAGAGCACTTCCACCTGGTACAGCACAGCTGATGTCCAGTTCACCAACGCGGCCGGTTTCGGGCCCGGCGGTGTGGAGTACTACCGGTATGTATGGGATCAGACTCCTACCCACGTCTTTGACGATACTGAGACTCAATGGTCATCCGGTACGCTGACGCGGACTTCCACCGCGGAGGGCAGCTGGTATCTGCACGTCAAGTCCTACAACGCCGAAGGCACGGCCAATGGTGCGGTCGACTACGGCCCCTACAATTACGATGGCACGGCGCCTGGCGTGACTTCATTCACGGCCACGACTCCGTCGATCAGCCATGACATACCGATAACAGCTTTCACCGCAAGCGACGGTATCGGCGTGACCGGCTATCAGATAACGACCTCCTCGACGCCTCCGGCTGCCGGTGGTGGCGGCTGGAGCGGCTCCGCCCCGGCGACCTTCGCAGTCGGTGCGGACGGAACATACACGCTCTATCCCTGGGCGAAGGATGACGCGGGTAACGTCTCAGCGATATTCGGTTCACCACGGACTGTGGTCGTCGATACCGTGGCGCCTGCCGTGGGCTCTACGGACCCGAACAATGGGGCCACGGGAGTGCCGGCGAACAGCAGCGTGACCATCAATTTCTCCGAGAACATCGATTGCTCGACCGTGAATGCAAGCAACATCACCATCAACTCCGGCGATTGGACGCTGTCGAGCTGCTCGGGCAATCAGGCTGTATTCACGACCAGCGGTCAGCTGAATTCCACTACCTATACGGTGACAGTCTCCACAAACGTCAGGGACGCCAACGGCATCCCGATGGCCTCGAGCTATCAGTTCTCATACACGACTGTTTCTTCGGGAGTCATCACCGTATGCGATTCTGGTTGCAACTTTACAACTATCCAGGCAGCCATCAACGACGAGGCCACTCAGGATGGGAACACGGTCCGCGTATCCAGTGGCACATATTCAGAGAACATCACCTTCGCCGGCAAGGATATAACCGTGCGTTCCGAGAGCGGCGCCGCCTCGACCACCATACGTGGCTCCGGAGCCAACAGTCCCGTCGTTACGTTCTCTAATGGCGAGTCAGCGGCCGCGACCCTCGATGGCTTCACAATCGATAACCAAGCCGCAGCCGGCACCTCTTCCAGGGGGATATCGATCACCAGCAGCTCGGCGCCCACGATCAGCAACTCGTACATCCAGGGTAACGCGCTGAGCGCTGGGCAAGGTGGCGCAGGAATCTACATCAACGGTGGCGGGGCCATGATCCAGAGCTGCACCATCGGCATCTCCGGAACTCCTAACACAGCCGGGAACTACGGTGGAGGCATCTATGCCACCGGCTCGGGGTCAACTCTTGGAGTGTACGGTTCCACGATCAGTTACAATACCGCTCCCAGCGGTGGAGGCGGCATCTACCTGACCAGCAAGACTGCCGCCACGACGATCAGTGGCAGCACCATCACTAGCAACAGCACCAGCTCCGGTGGCTCTGGCGGCGGCATCTACACCAACGGCTCACCGCTGACGATCAACGGCTCGCTGGTCAGCAGCAACTGGACCACCGGCTCGGGGCAGAACGGTGGTGGCCTCTACATGACCGGCGCTGCAGCGACGACCTATATCGGTGATAGTGACTTTATCAACAACAGCTCGACGAGTTCCGGTGGCGGCGCCATCTACGTATCCGGCGCCAGCCTCACCTATTCCGGCGGCTCCATGAACCAGAATGTAGCAGGCGGCACTTCCGGCGGGGCAATGTTCGTGACCGGTAGCAGCGCGACAGCCAGCATCTATCGGACCTATATCCGTGGCAACGACGCGGGCCAGTACGGTGGCGGTGTGTATCTGACAAGTTCGGCACAGGTGAACCTGGCCAGCTGCGTGATTTCCGGAAATACCGCTGACAACTTCACCTATAGTGACGGTGGTGGAATCAATAATAATGGCGGAATTTTGTCCGTGATGAATTCGACCATCGCGGGCAATTACGCCAGGCGCAATGGCGGCGGCACCGTGGGCGGCGGCACCATCACGAACAGCATTATCTGGGGCAACACCGCCGGCGGCTCGGGCTCCCAGATCTTTAGTACGCCCACGGTGACCTTCAGCGATATAGAGGGAGGTTTTAGCGGCGAATCTAACATCAATTCCGACCCGCTGTTCTATTCACTGGTGCAGGCCACTCTTGGCAACCCGACAACGGGCGGCAACTACCACATCACGTTGGTGACATCCCCGGTCGTGAATGCAGGAACAGACTCTGGTGCGCCGTCATATGACATCGATGGTCATAGCCGGCCGCAAGGCGGCGGTTATGACATGGGAGCGGATGAGTTCCAGTAATCGCGCGTCTTGCGCATGATGAGTGAACACCTCTTATGGCTCTTCCCGCGTTTCGACGCGAAAAGAAAGGCCGCTGAATTCAGCGGCCTTTCGTAGTTTCAGAGCCTCAGAGCCAAGGCCGTTATCTTATTTCGTGCGGCCGTTGGAACTGCACCGCCGTGTATCTGCTAACCCTGATACGGGCCTGGATAGTAGTAGCTAGTGCCACAGGCGTCCTTCGCGGTCACATAGACCGTCGCCTGGAAGTGGCTCACGCTGCCGCACGGCGGCAGGGAATAAACCAGGGTCAACGTAGCTGACGAGCCGCCATTTACGGTGCCAAGGCTGATCGGCCCGGCCGTCATACATACGACACTCGCCGTGGCTGTTGAGCCAACGTATTGCATGTTATTAGCCGTCGATGAACCGACGTTGTTCACGTTGTAGTTCACGGTGAGGTAATGAGCTATGTAATCCGCGTAGCTGGCCCACTGGACGCTGTCCAGACTGAGGTTCAGGTCAGGCTTGCCGCCCGTGCAGATACTGCCGAGTTCATCCGCGCCCATGTCGTTGACACCGGTGCGAGTCTGTCCGTCGATGTCGTCGTAGACCTGCGAAGCCGCATTGGCTGAGTCGATGGCCTGCGTGGCGTCGGGCCGGATGTGATAATCGCCACCGGTTTTAGGATTGCCGTTGCTGGCGGGATCGAAGCTGACGAACACGCTGCCCGCGATGGATGAGATGTTATGAGAACCGCTATAGCCGGTGCCGCTCTTGATGGCTGAGTAGTTGATGGTGGTAGTGCCCGATTCGCCCTTGATGTCGTCAGTATTGGCATCGTTGGCGTCGTTGCCCCAGAGCAGGCAACCGTCACAGGTGGTCTTGCCGGAGCTGGTATAGATGGCGCCGCCCCATTTCCTGGCCCAGTTGCCGGCGATCGTGCTCTGCTGGATATTGAGCGTGCCGCCAGCGTTCAGGATACCGCCGCCAGCGCTCCAGTAATTGGTGCCGGTGATGTTGCCGGTGATCATGCAGTTGGTGAGATTGGCGGTACCGCCGGTAAGTATCATAGCGCCGCCGCTGGAATCGCCGCCTGACCTGTTCCCGGCCATCACGCACTTGTCGCAGGTAAATACCGAGCCGCTATCCTTGACGTCAACAGCTCCTCCGCTTCTATAAGCGCTGTTGCCACTGATGGAGCCGTTCGTGAACTTCACTGAACCGCCGCCGATGACTGCGATGCCACCGCCGTGATTGGTGCTGTAGGCGGCGTTGTTCACGTTGTAGTCGACATCGGTGTCGGTCATGTACATGTGAACCGATGCGCGATTGGCTATGCCTGCACCATAACCCGAACCGATCGTGTTGTTGGTGATCATAGAGTCGTCGATGGTGATGTCGCCGGCGTAGTCATCAGCGTAGAGGCCGCCGCCCATGGTGATCGAGTAATTATAGCTGATCTCGCTGTTGGTGATATTCAGAGCATACTTCGCGGTGCTTGCCGCGTAGATGCCACCGCCGCCCATGTCGCCACCGTTGCCGCCGCCGGCGCCGCCGATAATGCAGTCGCTGATAGTAGCGCCGCCTTCATGGATCCTGATCCCGCCACCAAAGTGGTCAGCGCCGCTGTTGCGTAGCGAGTTCCCTCGCACGTAGAGGTTCTTTAGGGTAGGCTGGGCGCCGTTTTCGATATCGATGCCGCCGGTGTGATCGTAGAAATATTGATTGTCGATCGTAAAGCCCTGCAGCACGGCGGTTGAAGGTTCGCCGTGTGTGAAGCTGACTACGTAACCGTCCCTACCGTCGCCCTGGATGGTCGTGGATCCCGGTCCGTTGACAGATTTGACGGTGAGGTTCTGCTTCTTCTTGAAATCGATGCGTTCGCTGTAAACGCCGTCGGAGACAAGAATGGTCTCGCCGGTGCCGTAAGCTGCGTCGACAGCCGACTGGATCGTGGGATACTGGCCCGGCACGAGGTATGTGTAAGTTGCCGCCGATGCGCTAGCGGTAGAGCCGCTAGCGCTTAAAGTCGCGACGACCCCGATGAAGATCAGGGTGCCCAAAATGAAGGGAATTACCAGACGCTTGAAAACCCTCTTTCCGGACACGCTGAGTGTCCCAACTGAACCGTTGACCATTGCCGCTCCCATTCCGCGGGCACTAAAGCCTGGGGGGATTCTGGCGGAATTCTGGGGTTTCCTGCAGAACCTGCTTTAACTACCACATTAATAAACGTGACTTATGTAAACATGATTATTGTACTCATATATTAGGGAAAATCAATAGGGGAATCTGGAGCCGACGTGCGGAATCGAACCGCAGACCTGCTCATTACGAGTGAGCTGCTCTACCAGCTGAGCTACGTCGGCTTAAGAAGTGATAGCGGAGGGTTATTCCCGCCAGCGATCTAATTATAGCGAAGGGCTCGTTCCGAGGAAAATTCAGCGCTACCGCGCCAGCTCCCGGTAGAGATCCAGCGTCTTGGTCACTGCCGTGTCCCAGCTGAAGAGCGCGGCGCGCTCGCGGCCGCGGCGGCGGAGGCGCTGCTTGAGGTTATCATTCGTGAGCACTTCGGTGATGGCGGCACTGAGTGCGGCAGAGCGCGGAGCCACCAGGAGTCCCCCGTCGCCCACCACTTCCGGCAAACTCGATGAATTGGAGCATACGACCGGCGTCCCGCAAGCCATCGCCTCCAGCGGCGGCAGTCCGAATCCCTCGTAGAGCGAGGGGTAAACGAACAGATCCGCTGCCGAGTACAACGCCGGCAGGTCGTCCTCACCGATGAATCCCGGTATTATCACCAGGCCCCCCACACCGCGGCGGTCAGCTTCCTTTTTAACCTCTTTCCAGTCGCCGCCCTTCTCTCCCGCCAGCACCAGTTTGTAATGCGACCTTATGCGGCTCGAAAGCGCCGCGAAGGCACTTACGAGTACGCCTACATTCTTGTGAGCCACGAACTCGCCCAGCCACAGGATATTCGGCTGTCCTAGCTTATACTTCTCCATCACAGCGTTGATCTCCGCATCGCTCCTGGGACCGAACTCATGTCCCACGCCATCCAATATCACTGACACCTTCCCCAGGGGCAGGTTGAAATGCGCCAGCAAATACGATTGCGATACCGTTGAAACGGTGATGACGTGATCGGCCTTTTGGATGGCGTCCGCGAGCAGGCTTCTATATGCGCGCCGCTGCCGAAAACTGGGAATCGACTTGGGAAAAAGCAGCGGGATGATGTCGTGCGCGGTCACAAGCAGGGGGCATTCCAGATTCCCCGGCGCAACCACATAAGGTGTGTGGAAGAGTTCGCATGCCGATTTGTTTACCAAGCTGCCGATCTTGTTCAGGTTGCGCGACGAGAACACTTCCTCGTTGAGCCGTACCATAGTGAAGTTCTCGCCCGTCGGCAGGCGATCCTTCGTATCGTCATTATAGAAACAGACTACCTCCAGGTCCGGGACCTGGGCGAACTGTTTCAGCAGGTTGCGGGAGTATGTGCCTACTCCCTTCCATGAGATGAAACGGGCGTCAAAACCTATCTTCACTTTGCCTCCGGGATGACACACAGAAGCGCGACATGACCGCAACGCCGCGCGGTTTACGCGAAAGCTTTCGCCAGCAACCGGCGGATGTCCTCTACTTTGAAGGGCTTGGCGATGACCATGTCCACCCCGCTCGCTTCCATCCTCTCGGGATTCAGCTGGTCTCCCCAGCCCGTTATCAGCGCCACTGGCGTCTGGGGCGAACGCTGCTTGATTTCGGAGACCACTTCCCAGCCGGACATCTCCGGCATGCCCAAATCGGTGAACACGACATCGAATGGGTCGTTGGCCAGATCGGCGGCATCGAACAGATCCAGCCCCCTGGGGCCACTCTCGGCAACCTCGCAAGTGTGACCCATGTTGTCGAGCATATCACTCATGAGCGTCCTGATCATCGGCGCATCGTCGATGACCAGCACCCTGGCCGGTCGCACAGCGGTGGGTTCGGCTTCCACCTCTGAGGCTACCGAAAGGTCGGCGACCGTTGCCACAGGCAGACGCACGATGAATGTAGTGCCCTTGCCGCGCTGGCTGTCGACCGTGATCTCACCCCCATGCCGGTTGATGATGCCATAGGCCACGCTCAGCCCCAGGCCGGTGCCTCTCACTCCCTTTGTCGTGTAAAAGGGCTCGAACACGCGCTTGCATACCTCTTCATCCATGCCCTCACCGGTGTCGGATACTTCCGCGCGAACCCACTCACCGCCAGGTTCGACCCTGGTCCTCAGCACGATGGCGCCGCCCCCCACAAGGGCGTCAGCGGCGTTGAGTATGAGGTTCACCATCACCTCGCCCAGCTCGGCCTCGTTGGCGTTCACTGGCGGCAGCTCATCGAACTTTGTTTCTATCTCCATTTTGACGCCACGCGTGTCCGCCTCGTCACGCCAGCGGGGACGGGCGACATCGATAGCGTTGCCGATGACTTTATTCAGGTCGACGGTCGTGAAGGTGCGAGTAGTGCGCACACGTGTGAACTCCTGGATGCGCCTGACCGTCTCGGCGGCGTCGTTAGCCGCCCTGAAGATGCTGTTGAGCGCTTCGATAGATTCCTGGTTGCTGTCATCGCACTGGCTCAGTAACAGCTGTGCGTTCCCGAGTATCACCGTGAGGAAATTGTTGAAGTCGTGAGCGACGCCGCCGGCCATCTCGCCCAGCGCGCGTATCTTCTCAGACTGGGTCAGCTGGTCGCGCAACTGCTCCTGCTCGGTGATGTCCCTGACACCGTGGACGACTCCGGAGATATTGCCATGGTCATCAAAGACGGGGTCGGTGGAGATGTGCAGGATGCGGCCAAGCTTGATCTCCTCTACGTCCAGAGAACAGCTGCCGCCCTCCTTCAGCGTTCTCATCATCGGACAGCCGCTGACCGGATGGTCGAGACCGTGGAACACCTCGTGGCATTTCCTGCCGATGAGCTCATCCGCGGGAATACCCAACAGGCGCACCAGCGATTGATTGACCCTGATGATGTTGAAGTCCTTGTCATGGATGGAGACGCCGTCTGTCATGGCGTTGAAAGTCGTTTCCCAGGCCTTCCCGCCCCTTACAACGTCCTTGAACAGGCGGGCGTTGTCGATGGCGACGCCGATGGTCTTGCCAACCGCTATCAGCAGCTGCCGCTCGGCGTCATCGAACTCGTGGTGCTCGATCTTGCCGACGATCATCACTCCCAGCAGCTTGTCCTTGGACACCAGCGGCACTCCGCCGAACGACTCGAACCAGGGCTTCTCGGGCAGGCCCGGCAGGCGGTCTGGATTCCCAGGCGAGTCCTCAGCGAACATCGGTTCGCCCGTCGCAGCAATCTTGCCCGCGTATCCCTCTCCCACTCTCATGGTGGAGATCCGCTCCAGCATGTCCGCTGGCGCTCCGATTGACGCGCGCAACCGGACTCGCATGCCTGACGGGTCGAGAAGGAAGACGATACAGGTGTCATACTTCATGGAATCGACTACCGATTTGATCGTCGCCTGAAGGGTGCTGTCCAGATCGAGCGAGGCGGCCGCTGTGGTGGCGGCGGCGTTGAGTACCGCGAGCTCTCGATTGCGCCGCAGGATCTCCCTGGTCATCTGGCGCTCGGTGGTGATGTCGCGGCCGACAGCGCGCCATTGCAGGTGATCTCCGCCGTTGCCCGAAACGCTCTGTGCGTGGACCTCAATAGTGTGCTGCCCGCCCTCGCCGTCGATAAAGACCCGCTCGGAGGTGAAGGACATCCCCGGTTCGTTTTTTTCCCGAAACTCATCGAGCCTGGCCATGGCCTTTTTTCGGTCAGACTCCGTCTCAAAATCGTACATGTGGCCACCGATGAGCCGCTCCCGCGGGATCTTCAGGGCATTGACCATAGTCTCGTTGCATTCGATGATGACGCCATCAGGGTCGATTGTATACATCCAATCGGCGGCGCTGTTATATAGATCGCGGTAGCGCTCCTCGGAGCGCGCCAGCTGGCGGTAGACCCGCGCGCTCCCGGCGATGGCGGAGGCTTCGGCGGCGATGCTTGCAAGGAATCCAAGCTCTTCCTCGTCGAATGCGTGGATCTCGCGCGTATGCACCAGAAGGGCTCCAAGGCGTTCCCCGCGGTACTCCAGCGGCGTCGCACACACCGAACTGAAGCCATGTTTGCGAGCGACGTCCAGCAGCACCGCGTAGGTCGATTCGTTGAGGACATCCTTGATGCAGCTCTGTCTCCCCTCTCTGAAAGCGATCGCGGCGGGGGTAATGATGAATCCCTCGTTACTGAAACTGAAACTATCGCCTTGGTTGAGTTGTTTGACGACCTCATCGCTATAGCCATGACTGGCGAAGATTCTCAGACCGGACTGGTCCGGCGAAAGCATGAAGATGTTGCAGAACTCGTAACCGAAGGCTTCCGAGATTTCATCAGCCAGCGTTTTCAGAGCCTTGCCGCGTGCGAGCCCCGAGACGCTCTTTTCCATGATCGATTGCAATAGGCTGAGCCTGCGTTGCTGCTGCTTGATCCTGGCTTCCATCTGACGGCGCCCGGTGACGTCGGCCGCAACGCCGACGACACCGGCGACTTCGCCGTGGAAGAACAGCGGTGCGACGGTCTGGTTGACAGTGATCCTGGTACCGCCTTTCTGCACGAGGTCGATATCGTACCTGTCCGTGTAGCCAGCATTGCGCCGGGCCATCATCTCCTGGAGCATAGGCATCTGGTCCTGCGGGATGATGAGTGAGAGATGCTGCCCGATGAGCTCATCGGGCGGGTAGCCGGTGATCTTTTCCGAAGCCGCGTTCAAATATGTGAAATAACGCTCGAGGTCGAGCGTGTAGGCGCCCTCGTCCATGCTATCCAGCAAGCTTTTTAGAAACTGGCCGGAGCGCTCGACTTCACTGAAGAGGCGACTGTTGCGGATAGAGATGCCGAGTTGATCGGCAAGCATCTCCATGAATCGGATGCGCTCTTCCGAGCAGATTTCCGTTGAAGGGGACATGGCGGTTATGACGCCGAGCACTTCACTGTTCGTCTTGATGGGCACTGAGATAAGACTGCTCAAACCACTGGAGAAGAGTACCTTGCGCGTTTCTTCCGGGATTCGCTTCTCGGCAGCGAGATCCGGGACCACCTGGTCCTCGCCAGACTCGGCGGCGGCCCCGGTGACGCCCTCGCCTATGATAAAGCTGGCGCCGGCTTCAACGATGGCTTTATCCATGCCAACTGTACTGCTGGCCAGGTTCAGGGTGTCGCCGTCGCGAAGATAGATGGCGATCAACTCCAACTGGGTTGTCTTTTTGAGCACCTCGGCCATCTGCTCCATCAGCACCCGGGGTTCGAGTGAGGAGCTGGCAGCCTTAATGACGTCGGTGACGGCCTCTAGCTCGAGTATGTGGCGATTTAATTGCTCGCTCATCGGCGATTCATCAGTTTCTTCTGAGAGCACGCGCGGATATATGCCCGTATCCGGCTGGCTTACAAGGTTTCCCCTAAGCAGTCGGGTGTTAAACGCCTGTCGGCCGGGTAACAGTTTTCTGTTAGGGGTCGTGTCGGAGTTTTCGCGGTGAGACGTGAGGAGGCTCCGCTACAATAACGCTCCGCGAGTAAACAGGAGGGGTCATGACAGTCGCAAACAAAGTCAAACAATATCTAGACGACCGGGGGCTGGCTTACGAGGTCATGAGCCACCAGGAGACCTTCAGCACCGCCGAAGAGGCGAAGGCGATCGGCGTGATCGCCAGCCACGTGGCCAAGACGCTGGTGGTTAAAACCGCTGAAGGTGACGTGCTGGCGGTGCTGCCGGCCTCGGAGCGCATCGACATCCACAAGCTACGCGACATAGCCGGCGACAACCACGCCCGCCTGGCGACTGAAGACGAGATGGGCGAGGAGTTCGAGGAGTTCGAGCTGGGCGCGGTGCCACCGCTGGGCGAGCTTTTCGGAGCCCCTGTCTATCTGGACGAGCGGCTGGAACGGGCTGACGAGATTATCTTCGCGGGCGGCACGCACCGCGATTCTGTGAAGATGTCGGGTGAGGACTTCCTGAAGCTGACGCGCCCACAGGTTGTGGACCTCGCGCGCGAGGAGGGGGAAGAGGGGTTGTATTAGAGGCAAAGCCCCGCGCCATTATTTCCACCGACGCACCAGGTGCAGTAATGACCGTCGGCGTCTTCGAGTGACGGGAAATCTCCACCACCCATGGAGTCGATGACGGATTGCAGCTCCTCGCCCAAGGCTACGATGTCAGACGCCTTGTATTCCGCGATGACTTCCTCAGCGGTGTCGCCGCCCAGATAGGTAAGAACCACCCTGACGTCGCCTGGATGCATCCTTGCCGCAGCGAGGGCATAAGACGCCATCTGCAACCGGTATGACTCGGCCGCTTTGACGGCCGTGCGATTTTCGCCCGGCTTGCCGGTTTTATAATCGACCACCAGCATCCCGGATTTCCCGGAGCCCGTTTCCCCGCTTCCCAAGTGACATAACGCGTCGATCTGGCCCATGATGATGGACGCGCCTACAAGCGTCGAGAAAGACAGTTCTCGCTGCAGCTCCCCGGTCCCAGCGGCCTGAAACAGGGTCGCGGCGACCGGGGAATGCCGAAAATTATCGATTAACCGTGTGGCTTCTTCATGATCAGCGGAAGCCAGGCGAATATCCGCGCCGAATATTCCCGCCGCCCTCTGATCGAGCAACGCGGCGGTCGCCGGTTGAGTTTCGAGCTCGGCAAGGTCCAGCTCCAGCACTTTATGGACCAGAGAGCCCATTTCCATCGGCGAAAGCGTCCCACCCGACGTCACCGGTTTCCCGGTCCCCTGGCTCTCAAACAGATCGCCTGCGCGCAGGACGTTTTCGAGATAAAAACGGCGGGGGCAGACCTGGTATTTATCAAGCGCCGTCGGTGATACGACTTGTGGGACATAGGCCGCAGCCCCTGGCATCCTGTTGATTTCCTCGTTCAGCGCCACAGACAGATGCTCTGCCCGATCCTCTCCAGCCTTCAGATACCGCTGAGCATCCGACCTGGGATCCGTGCCGATACGCAGACCAACCCTGATTCCGTTGACATCGTCGAGGCGATCGACGCTGCCAAGTTTTTCATCGCGTTCCCAGCGAAGGCCGAGGTAGCAGCGGATCCAGTCGAAGGGAAGACTTGTCTTCTTCGCGAGGTTCGGCGGCTTGTCAGCGGGAGCTGAGCCGACCAGCATTAGATGTCTCCTGGCCCTGGTCATGGCGACATAGCCGAGGCGCTTGAGTTCCTGCGCTTCGCGCGCAGTCTTTTCAGCCTTCAGCTCATCGTAGTCGAAGGCGGGGCCAGAGGCGGAAGCATTATCATTGGCGACGTATCTCAGACCGATACGGTCCCCGCCGCTTCGATCCAGCATTAATACAGAGGAATGATTGCCCCCCTGCCCGCCTCCCAGATTGGGCAATACCACTAATGGAAATTCCAGGCCTTTAGCCGCGTGCATGGTCATCATGCAGACAGCCTGGACACCCTCCCGCTCGGTCGGCGCCTCGACTTCGCGAACCTTGATGTTCTTCTGATGCTCCAGGAATTTTGTGAACTCGACGACGTCATCGCCCCACGAACTCTCGAAATCCGCGGCCAGGTCGAGCAGTTTCATCAGGTTGGCGAGATTCTGCTTGCCCTCTGCGCCAGCCGCCACACCCGCGGCATAATCGTCAAAATCGACGACCATGCGCGCCAGGCTCTCAAGGGAAACCCTCCCCGCCGCTTGCCTCACCGCTTTGAGGCGGGTAACGAAATCAGCCAGCCGGACCCGGTCGCGCTCACCGAGTTTGTCGATTACGTCCCGGTCTTCGACAACGTTCCAGATGCATCCGGCGTATACGTCCTCGCCTTCGTCCTTGAAGTTACGGAGCCAGTAAAGGGCATCGTCGCTGAGGCCGCCCATGGGTGAGCGCAGCACAGCGATCAGCGCCAGGTCGTTGCAGGGATTGACTACAAGCCGGAACATGTTGAGCACGTCGGAGAGTTCAAGCTTCCCGAAATAGTTGCTGCCGACCGCAAAATAATTCACGATACCCAACCGTGTAAGGGCATCGCGATAGGTCTCCGCGTCGGTCCGGTTCCTCAAGAGTATGGCGACATCGCCGGGCGCGTATTCTCCTGAATCGAACAACTCCTTCAGCCGCTCGGCGATGCGCTGCGCCTCAGCCAGCCGGGTGACATCGACGCCCACCTTCTCCAGACCCTCTTTTGTGCTGTCCCTGCAGCAGTCTATGAGGATGACCTCGACACGGAACTCCTCATCCGGCTCGGCTTTCGCTCTGGGCTCCAGCTGCAGATACCCAGGTACCAGCATCTCGTCCCTTTTAAAAATGTAATCTACAAAGCGAAGGATGTCAGACTGGCTGCGGAAATTATCGGTCAGCTCGATTAGCCGTTCGTTCTGGCGGGCAGCTTCCTTTTGCTGCTTGAACAGGGCCACCTCAGCGTCGCGGAATCCGTAGATAGCCTGATTCTCGTCACCTACGACGAACAGATTGTCATCCGATATCAACTTGATGATCTCGTGCTGGAGCGGGTTGGTGTCCTGGAACTCGTCCACCATTATCATCTTGAAGCTCGAAGCTATGCGCCGCCGGATGTCTTCGTTCTCAAGCAGCAGGTCTCGGGTGATGACACATAAGTCAGAAAAATCCAGGACGCCGCGGCGTTGCTTCTCGAGTTTGTATTCCTGGTCGAACAAGACGAGCAACCTGCGGAAGATACCCAGCATCCTTTTCGCCAGCGCCGACCTTATGGCAAGCACGAATTCCTTTCGCGCTTTTTCAACCTGTTGGAAAGGTCCCTTCAGAACTCCGCAATTCCCAGCCTTGATTTCAGGATCCGCGAGACCGGCTCGCTCGACAGGGTCCGCGGCGGTCAGGCCAGCCTCGATGGGGACAAGCTTTTCCATCGTTTCCAGCTGTGTTCTCGTTGGCGGCTTATCGAGCGCCCCGAACGCGGAACGAGCCTCATCTATCGCGTCGCTCAAAGCTTTCTCGATTGGACGTAATTCCGTCATTTGTGGCTCGGGCAAGGTGACAGGCTTTCCCTGACTCCTCAGTACGTCATACGCTCTGGAGATCGTCTGGAACAGCTCTCCGCTCAGATCCGGATCGTAGGCCGTGATAAAATCAGTCGCTTCCCGGCCCCCCTCTTCGACAACGCGGCGCAGACAGAGATCGAACACCTCTTCCCGAAGCAAGCTCGACTGGGCTTCATCTACCGGTTTGAATTCGGGATCGATTCCGGCTGCCAGAGCATTGGCGCGCAATAATGAAGTATAAAAACTGTCGATGGTGCTGATCTGGGCGCGCTCGATATCACGATAGGCTTCGGTCATCCGTGACAGCTGTCCCTGATCGGCGGGTCCATCGATCAGTATCCTGCCGTTCCTCAGATCGTCGCGGATGCGCCGCATCATCTCGGCGGCCGCCTTACGCGTGAAAGTGATGGTGAGTATCTGGTCGACCCGGGCAAAGCCGGTCGCCACCGCATAGACAAAACGTCCGGTGATGACTTCGGTCTTGCCTGAACCGGCGCCAGCCGCCACGAATACATCACTTTCCAGGGTTTCCATGGCCTTGCGCTGGTCAGGGGTTGGAGTAATCTCCGTCATATCGCATCCATCCCCAACCGTTCGGGCAGAGCCTTCCGGCGGCATATGCTGTCATAGGAGCAATAGTCGCAGTTTTTTTCGTCCTCACGGGGTTCGGCGGGGAACGACCCCCTGCGAATATCGCTGACGACCCTCCCCGCCAGTACGCGCGCCGCCTCGAGCCGCTTCCCAAAGGTCTCAGCGTCGACAAAATCGTTGACTTCGATCTGACCGGCGCCGATGCCAAGCACGTCCTCGTAGCCTTCGAGATACAGGCCGCCGCGTTTGTCACCTCTCAGGGCCAGGTATTCCCCGCCGATCGGGTCCAGGCCGAAAGCGTCCCTGAGTGCCAGCATGTAAAGAGGTATCTGGATCTCCCTGGTCTTTTCGAAGTCCCGCTGGCCGCCCACAGATCTCGAAGCCTTGTAATCTATGACGATGGCGCGATTGCTGTCGCCATCCAGATCTACCCGGTCCAGCCGGCCCCGCAAATGAAAATCATCGATATTCAATTGCTGCTCGGTGCTGTTCCTGCCACCGCACATCCCAGCCTTGGAACCGAAGCTGACCTCTACGTCAAAATTCTTCAGCTGGCGGCGGCTGTTGATTTCCAGGTCGATGTAACGGTCGAGATGATAACTGAGCTCGGTCTTGAGGATCAGCGTCTCGAGATCCCCCTCAGTGTCGACAAACTCTTCTTCGATGAAGCCCCTCATCTGACGCCTTAGCTCTTCGATCTGCCGCGGTTTTGCTATTGACAGGATCACTTGCGACCTGTTGAGCTGCCCGTTGAACTTACAGAGGATGCTATGCAGGATCGAACCCCTCTGCAGGCCGCGCGCGACGGGATCCCATCGAGCCGGAGACAGCAGATCTTCTACAAAATATGAGAAAGGACAGCGCAGGTGGCGCTGCACTTCCGTGACGTTGAATAGCGTCTGCCTCCCGAGCCGCTCCAGAATGACCGGATCACCGATGTGGGGGCTGCGGGGGGCACTCGAGCCCAGACATGACTCAAGCCTTTCTCTCAAACCGGCGGCCGCGGCCGCATCCAGTAGCGGTTTGCGATGTCTTCCCGCGCTGTCATCGAGCAAAGCAAGCGATCGCATGGCCTGATCCGCTGTCGGCGCCTCATCGGGAGCGAATGTTATGTCCGACACACTGCGCTCGAGGATATCGACCGTATCGGGATCGAACAGTTCCAGCGTGTCATCGACAAAGAGCGATCTGACGGTGGGCTTACCCTCTTGGTCGCATGATGGATAGCAGAGATAGACCTTTTTCCGGGCTCTGCTCAGAGTACGCAGATACAGGAAGCGCTCTTCCGCCAGACGGTGGTCCCTGGTCTTCAGGGCCATACCGAAATCTCGATTAAGGTTTTGTCTTTCCGCGTCAGGGAAGAACGCGTCCTCTCGTCCCAGGTCGGGAAACTGCCTTTCGAGCATGCCGCAGACGAAAACCGTGTCAAAGCGCTGGTTGAGAATGCGGTGAGGATCGAGGAGCCTGACACAGCCGCGCTGCGTCGAGCCAGACAGGCGTAAAGTGGCTTGACGAAGACCGCCGATAAACATTTCGACGCCTGTTTGGTCGGTTGCTTTTGCCGTGCTGCCGGAGCTGGTTTCGTCCATTATTTCCTGAACATTTGCCGTTTCGACACAGAGCGCATCCAGACTTCTGAGAGACAGCATGTCGAATTTCAGGTCTTCAGCCGAAGCCTGGATGACATACTCCCTGTTGGTCAACAACTCGCGGCTCAGTGTCCGTACCGCGGCGCCCAATTCCGCGACACCGCCAAGCGAATCCGCCAGGGCACCCAGCTCATCGAGCGACCGGCTATAGCGCGCCCGCTTCCATTCCATCAACAGCTCTCTGGGATCATCAACGTTCCTGAGCCTCATATCACGGCCGAACAGATCGGCTTGATCGATAGGTATATCCACGAGAGGACTCCGTATATAGGCGAGCAGGCTCTCGCGTGGCCTGAAACCCCTGACGAAATCGAAAGCCGCAGACAACGTTCTTCCCAGAGTCGTGTCAGCCAGCGGTAGAGGGCGGGAAAACTCGTAAGGGATTCTGAATTCGCGGAATACCTCGGCAAGCGTCGTCAGGTCCGGGCCGACAGAGCGGCACACAACGGCGATTTCGTCAAGACTGTGGCCACCTCTCCACAGCTTTATTATCTCGGCTGCGATGACCTCGGCCTGACCACGAATCCCGGCGGCAAGCAGCATGCTGACAGCTCCATCGGCATCCCTCTTTGCAATGTCATCGCTGAAGAGGTTCGCAACCAGATGCTCAAGCGGCGGCACGGGTTTGCTATCCGAAAGCTGGGTTACAGCCGCCTCACGAGCATGGGTTAGCTTCAGCAGCCGGTCTCGATGAATGGAAGGCGCGTCATAAGCGATCCTTCCAGGCTCGAAAGGAACGGTGACCAGCAGGTCATCAACCGATTCCGAAAAAACCTCGATGATATCGTGCTGCACAGGTGTAAAATCCCAGAAACCGTGTATGACCATCGTGTTATAGACGGAGTCGCTTCGTCCCCGCAGCAGTTGCAGTACCTGCCGTTGAAGCATCTCGGTATCAAGAAGCTGCTTGTCGCTCAGCACGGCTTCGTACTTTTCATAAAGGCGATAAACGTCCTTGTTGAGACCCTGACGCCAGGAATCATCCTTTGCCCACGTACGCAGCGTCCGGCCCAGTCGAGTCGAGTCAATCCCAGCCAATCGGAGTTCGCCGATCAGCTTTCCGAGAGACGTGACGAAGCCATCGTACGCAGATGACCTTTGGAGTTTCTTCAGGCGGCTCGAGCATGAATCTACCGTCGCCTTCAGCAGCAACAACCGTTCGTTGGATCCAAGCACCTGCGGACTGGCGCCACTGTCCTGAAGCAATTCACTGTAAAAGCCGTCGAAGGTCGTGACCTTCCCGTCGGTGAGCACACCGGGACTGTTTCCGTCGCCGAGCTTGCGCAGGATCTCCCGCTCGAAATGCCGCGCGTCGGGGCCGCTGGGGGCTATGAAGATGGCTTTTTGTCCGCGCGCGAGCGCATCAAGGAAAGCATCGATGGCGCGCGCAGTCTTGCCAGAGCCGGACGGCCCGCAGATGAGCTTCAAAGCCACGCGGCGCCTCCATGCAACACCGACATCATCGCGGCAGCACTCACCACTTGAATAACTTTCTGACGATGGTGCGGCCCAGCACCTTGTTCTTCACCCGCCGGGCCAGCTTCTTCGGGTTGCCAGACGCGATCACCTCGGCGTCGCGCGATAGCCGCGCCATTCGATAGAGCATAGATGTCAACTTCATCCTTCCTCCCATGAGGTCATCATACGTCCCGCCAGATTCCAGGCTTCTCGTCCCACCAGAGCCGGCGATTCGCGCAGTTGCCGGCAGGCCTCCGCCGAGAAGGCGGAGGTTAATTATACGTCGCCGTTGTTCCAGGTGCAGGCCTTTGATCGTCTTGCCCTTCCCCCAAAAGGCGGCGGGTTATACAATCAGTCAGGAACCGGGAAACGTACGTTCTCGCTGATACAGCACCTTGAATTAGGAAACATAGGAAACGTACGTCCCTGATACTATTGCATGCCGACCGGACGGAAGTATCCCGTGACACCGAGCAGCAGCCGGGGAGCCCCCCGGGACAAGGAAAAACTGATCCGGCAATTGTCGCTGGTCGCCTACCTCATGGCCCGGCCGGGACGGCCCGTCAAAGCCGAAGACATCCGCCGTTTCGTCGAGGGTTACACCGAACAGACGCAGGATGCCTTCACGCGCCGCTTCCACGCCGACCGAGACGACCTGGCCCATCTGGGGATCCAGATCGAGAGCCAGAGCGACGATACCGGTGATGGAACCATCTACCTGCTCCCGGCCGAGAATTTCTTCCTGCCCTCGGTGCCTTTCTCCCGCGAGGAGCTGGCAACCCTGCACACCTGCCTCTACCTGCTCGAAGGCCAGTTCGCTTATGACCACGTGCTGCGTGTGGCGCTGCAGAGCCTGGCGCTTGGCAGCGGCAATACCCTGGATGATCCTGTCACCAGTTGCGTCCGTGTCGACATGCCTTCTTCCGGCTCGGACTCAGAGGTTGCCGCCCGCCAGAAGAAGATCGAGGACGCCGTCTCCGGCCACAAATCCATCCGCTTCGATTATCACAGCTTCAGCAGCGACACCGTCGAGCAGCGGGACGTCGACCCCTACTCCATGATGTACACCCACGGCGACTGGTACCTGGTCGGCTACTCGCACGAGCGAGGCGCCACCCGTATCTTCAAGCTGCGCCGCATCCGCGGACGGATCGGCTATACGAGCAAGAAAGATCACGATTTCTCGGTTCCGGCGGACTTCGACATCCACGATTATCTGGGACTTGAGCCCTGGCAGCTCGGCGCCCCGAAGGGAGTCGCAGAGATAAGCTTCTCGCCGCGACGCGGCTGGTGGGCAGCCAACAACCTCTCCGGCAGCGGTGATATCGAGCTGAAGGAGGACGGCTCGGCGGTCTTGCGCACCCCCTATGCCGACGCCGGACAGCTATGCTCGCTGGTCCTGGGAAAGAGCGAGGACGCCAGCCTGAACGGGCCGCCGGAACTGCGTACCGCAATTGCGGCAATCCTGAAGAGTATCGCCAGCCAGCACGGCGGCCCCGCACCTGAGCCCGCGGCACCGCTCGACCCCCAGCCGGAAAGTTACGCGGGTAGCAACTCAGGCAGCGGGCAGCCTCAGGTCGAACCAGACCGCTTCGCCCAGCTGGCTACGACCGTCTCATATCTGGTCGATCGTATGGACGGCCGGGGCGAAGCCGAACTCGACGTCGATGAGGTCTGCCACGATCTGGGCTTCGAAAGGCCTGACCTGGAGCAGGCCATCGACCTGCTGCAACTCATATGCGTCGGAGATGGCGGCGGCTATCTGGTCTACGGCAACGTGGAGGGCGACAAGCTGAAGGTCACCTACGAATCCGAGAGCGACCTGCTACGGCGGCCGGTGCGGCTTACGCCGCGGGAGGCCCGGGCGCTCCTGCTGGCCATGGATCTGGTCGGCGGCCAGATACTTCCCGGACACAGCCAGTCGCTGGAGACGGCCAGGGAGAAGATCATCTGGGCGGCCGGCGGGCTCGACGACCTGGAAACCATCCCGATCGGAGAGACGGAGAAGGAAGACCGCGAGATCTGCGGCGTGCTCAATCGCGGCCTGGCCGAACGCCGCCTGGTGGAGATCGAGTACCTTTCAGGCACCAGCGGCCGCCTGGAGACACGAACCATCGAGCCCTATCTGGTGAGACGCGCCAAAGGCCGGTGGTACCTGATGGCCTGGTGCCGCAAACGCGATGGCATGCGCACCTTTCTTTTCGAGATGGTGAAGAGCGCCAGGCTGCTCGACGAGACCTTCGAGCCGCGCGAGCTGGACCTCGACCGCTATCTCGACAACCCCCGCCTGCCCTCCGGAAAAGAAGCGCCCAGGAGGGCAAAAGTCCTCTTTAGCCCCTCCGTCGCCCGCTGGGTCCACGAGGAGCATCCCGATACGGTGATTCTGGAGGACGGCTCGCTGCTGGGCGAAATCCCCTGGTTCAACGAGAGCTGGATCCTCGACGAAGTGCTGCGTTACCGCGGCGAAGCCGTCATCATCGCCCCCGACGAACTTAGAAAAAGGCTGCACAACCACGTCGAAAACTTGAAATGTCACTACATTTAGGCTGTTTACACCATGGATTTTCCGGGGTACACTTAAGTGTCAACGGATAGGGGGAATCCAAGGTTATGACACGAAGACTGTTACGGTTTTTATTAGTAGCAAGTTTCTTCACCATACTTCTACTCCTGTACGGCAGCACGGCGCTCGCCGCTGACACGCCCATCCAGGTTTCTTCCGGCTTCACATCCCAGGGAAGGCCAGACGTCCACGACAACACGATCGTCTGGAAACGCCTGGGCGCGGGCGGCTTCGACATCTATTCCTTCAACACCATCACCGGCACCGAGCAGGTCGTGGACAACACCACCTCTGAGAAGAACATGCCGAGCACCAACGGTGGCACGGTCTTCTGGATGGATGGACGAAACGGTAACTTCGACATCTACATGAGGGACCTCTTCCTCGGCATCACTCAGCCGCTCGTGAGCGGGCCGGGCAACCAGGGGCTTCCCGCGGTCAGCGGTAACATCGTTGTCTATTCAAACGACGTAAACGGCAACGACGATGTCTATGCAATCGACCTGACCACGCGCGCCATCCAGGCGGTCAGCACCGACCCGGCGAAACAGTGGCAGCCTCGCATCAGCGGCACCCGGGTGGTCTGGCAGGACAATCGAAACGGCCATTACGACATCTATATGAAGGATCTCTCCACGGGCGTCGAGCAGCAAGTCACCTCCAGCCCCGGCGACGACAAGACACCCGACATCGGGGGCAACCTGGTCGTCTGGCAACGGACCGTGGGTAATGTTTCGGACATCTGGATGAAAGACCTGGCCACTGGCATCGAGCAGCAGGTCACCAACGATGTCGCCTATCAGAACTCACCACGAGTATCAGGCGACCTTATCGTTTGGGAGGACTACCGCAGCGGCAATTACGACCTCTATGTGAAAGACCTCTCCAGCGGCATAGAGAGTCCGCTGGCGACCGGCCCCACGAGCCAGGCCAGGGCGTCCATCGACCGCGACAAGGTGGTCTGGGAGGAATACGGCGCCGACGGCCGGTTCACAGTGTGGCTGGAAAGCATGCCCGATACCATTGGCCCCAAGATTACGGGGCAGTTGCCGGAGAACGGTACGGACACGAATTGCGGCTCCCCCTTGATCGCAGCCGGATTCTCTGACAACCGCATGGGCGTCGACGCGGCTTCGGTGCAGTTGCTGGTTGATGGCGAGGACGTAACCAGCGCGTCCTCGGTGACCGACAACTCCGTCTCCTACCAGCCTGGGACCATGGGCAACGGACAGCACAGCATCAGCCTTAACGTTGCGGACAATTCGGGTAATGTCGCGACTTCGAACTGGGTGATTAGCACATCTTCACCCGCATTCAGCTTCTCGGCCCAGAGGGCCTACTGGTCGAGCTACAGCGATTTCGTTTCAGAATATCTTACCGTGCCTTTTGATATCACCAATGCATCCGAAGCCAGCATCGTCTACGACGTCAAGGTTCTCGCTGCTTACGCGAGCGACGGCGTCACCGCCGCAAACCTGGAACCGATCAACCTGGGAGACGTAGAACCGGGCGTAAAGGCCGATTTCGTCCTCAAGTACCTGGTGCCGCAGAACACCAGCGCATTCAAGACTTCCCTTTATGTGAGCGCCCGCGACGCCTGCAACAAGATGTACTACTTCCCCGGGCCGCCGCCAGCCTAGACCAAACCAGCGCAGTCCCAGCCAAACGGAACTCGCGCCAACCTCAGATCCGCGACCAACCGCTCCGCATCAGATAAGCCCGCACGAACCTCAGCTTTAGAAAAAGCAGCGATCTACATCCCCGGGCGATGAGCGACCCCCTGCCGGGAGCTTGCGAAGCCGCGATCGGTTCGGCCCATGCTTCCAGGTGGCCCAGAATCCGCATCGCCAGCCGTATATCCAACCGGGAATACTGCTGCCTGTGCCCCTCTCGCTCAAGCCCGACCATCCTGCCGATCACACCAGCGGCGGGCACAGGTTCATCGCTGCCGACCGAGTTGTCGCCTTTGGTGATATATGCGGCGCCGGCTGAATGAGCTCTCCCCTGATCGCTGCGGGTGCGCGTTTTGCGAATAAGCCGGTGGATCCTCACCACTTCAGAGGCTGTTTCTGTGAACAGGATTTCGCCGATCTGAGGACCGCCGGTGCCTGGACGCCCGATGAAGATGTCATCGCCATCCCGGATCATGGGCATCATGCTCGTGCCGACCGCCTGAAGCTGGAAGATGCCACCGCGATCGATGACTTCGCGGGCCAGCCGCGCCAGCTCCCTGCTCGGAAAAGTGAGGCCGTAGCCGGGAGGGCCGGACGAGGGGGGTTCAGTCTCTGAGGATGTTTCTGACATATTCGACCGCCGAGCGTTCGGGCAGGAACTGCAACTGGTAGCACGGCAGGCACTGGGCGATTTCGACCGTCAGGCCGGCGCTGAACTGCATTCCCTCCTTATGCCAGAATGTTGGAAAGGAACGCGCCAGCAGCTGGGAAGCTCCCTGGATGGCGCCGAGTGAGACGGCGCGGTTCTCGGGAGCATGGCTGATAAAGAAGATGGCGCTCAGGGGGACTCCGGCCTGTGCCGCCAGTCCGGCGTCGCCGTGCCATGGAGTCCCATGAATCCAGTAGCCGTCGTCCTTGCCAGGTGTGATGATGATGCGGTCATCGCTGAGTACGGTCACCCCATCCTCGGCATCCCAGAGCCGGGAAATAGTGCTCTTGCCAGAGCCGGAAACTCCCAGGAAGAGGATGCCCTTGCCGTTGTCGCTGATGCCGCTGGCGTGCACTTCAATGCCGTGACGCCCAATAGCCAGCCGGTTCACCGCGACTACCTCATCAAGTGGATAATTAAGGGGGAAGTAGCCCTCCCAGCCGTCGATCACTTCCTGATCGACATAGGTCTCGCCGCGGGTGAAGTCCGGCTCGAGGAATACGACCTGGTAAGGCTGGTCGCGGCCTGTGGAATGCAACGTCATAAGCAGCTTGTCGGCGCGACGCCATAGTTTCCAGGGGCCGTTGGAATCGAAAAGTAAGTCGCCATCCCATTCCGGGGGCATCCCCGAATGGGCGATGATAGCGATGTCAGCCGCCCCGTCTTCTATCTGGAAGGGCAGATAGGCAGGTGGGATCACGAACTCGTTGGACTGCCTGTCGACCTCGAGTTCGAAATGAAGGCCACCTATGAGGAATCTGGCCTGCCTCATGCCTTCACCCGCTGCCCGGTCAGCTGCCGATGGTCATCGGTTCGATTGCGAATTTTCGGTTCTTCCGGCCACTGTGGGAGAATAGTGACTCCAGCGCGTCTGTGAATTCAAAAGCTACGAAAAGATACTATATATGATACATTTTGTCAAATGAGTGGTGAGGCCATCGAGCAAATAAAAAGGGAGCCGCTCCTGAGCGGCTCCCTCTGAAACTCTGTCAAATCCAGAAATTAACTACCGACGGTCGAGCAGCTGACGTTGAACTCGCCGCTGCACCAGCCCTGTGGCGGGCCGTCGATCTGCGGCGCGACGCACTTGCAATTGGAGAGCACCGCCTCTTCCGGTATCAGGGGCACCCTTTCGATCTTAGGTTCTATATACGCCTGCTTGCCCATCCGATCACATCCCTTCCCCTAGATAAATATAACCCTGGGAAACCGGCGGTATTGCTTTCCTGATTTCCCGCCCGCTGAGCCCCTGGTTTAGGGTCTCAAAACTGCACTAATAACATGCAGGATGTCAAATATAGTCGATACTTTTCCGGCTGTCAATACCGAAGATGGCCGGCTCTGACCATGCATGGCCGGCTCTGACCCTGTCTATCTGGCGCATCGCTTCTGTTATTCCGCCTCGGTCTCGCGCCATTCCGGCTCTTTTTCGTAGGCTTCCTGCCTCAGGTGGGCCAGCCGGCATAGGAATTCGGCCGCTTCCAGCTGGTCGCCCTGCTCGATCTCACCCCAACCAGGGCATTGACCGCAAAGTTCCCGTATCTCGCAGCTGCCGCAGGTATAGGGCCTTTCAGCCTTGGCGTAGCGCATGTCCCGGATGAATCCGTTCCACCCCTCGGCGAAATGGCCATGCCTGAGATCGTAGGACTGCTGGCGCACCAGCATGCAGAGACAGAGTCGGCCCTGAGAATCGATATGGAAGGAATCGATGCCGGCGCCGCAGGTGAATGCGTGCACCTCGTCGGGAGGAAATCGTTTGCAATAATCAACGTATTTCTTGACGGCGCTGATGCGCCGCCGATCGACAAAATCCAGCTCGAGTATTTCTTCCGGCGTCAGCCTGTAGGAGACGGGCGAATCGGATCCATCGATGCGGCCGTGGATGTTCGCGTCATATCTGAACTCGGCATCGAACCGCGCCGCCAGATCCATCATGGCGTCCAGCTCATGCCGGTTGACTGTCAGGACCATGCTCTTGAGCCTGAGCGGTGTGCCGCGATCATGCATGCGCAGCAGGCCGGCGATGCATTTGTCGAACGAGCCTGGTACGCCCGTGACCTTTTCGTAAGTTTCCCGCGTGGCGCCGTAAATGGAGACTTCGACGGAGAAAGGCGACCACTCTTTGAGGTAGTCGGCCATCTCATCATCGACGAGGGTGGCGTTGGTAAAGAGATTAACAATGAAGCCCTTCTGCTTGGCGTAGCGAAGGATTTCGGGGAAGTCCCGCCGGACCATGGGTTCGCCACCGGTCAGTAGCAACCACAGGCAGCCGGCTTCAACCAGCTCGTCGAGGATGCGCTTGATCTCGTCAGTGGTGAGCTCGTGCTCAGGCCTGGAATCTCGTACATAACAATGGACGCACTTGAGGTTGCAGCGCGAGGTGAGGTCGATGCTGCCGCCGACCGGGATGCGATCCCTGCGAACGGCTTCATGCACACGCTTGCTGAAAGCCTTGTAGTCGACGACCGCGATCGGATCGCCGCCTGACTGCGGGTTGGGTTTCAACAGGCGACCTTCCTGATTCCGTTGAGATCCTCGAACTGGCTGATGCATTTGACAAGATCCTGCTCTGCACGCTCGGGATCGACTTCGAACTCGTCGACCAGGTCGTCGCGGATGTCCTGCAGGGTGTGCTCGCCATCGAGCCTGGACCAGATAAAAGAAGCTGTCTGGTTGAGGGTATAAACGCTGTTCAGGTCGCTCATCTCGCGGTGGACCGGCACGAGGATGGTCTCATCCCCGACCTGCCGCCAGACGATATCACCGCTCTGTTCGTACTTCTCCTTAAGATGCATCTGCTCTCCCTTGGCGCCGGATAGTCATGGCCGGAGGCGCGAAGGCAGAGCAATGGATCACTGGGGTATGCATAGCCACACTCCGGATAAGGCCGTCATTTTCAGGGCCCGAGAAACGACCGTATCCTACCGCTTTGCGATTATACCGCGAAAGACTATTCAAATAAACTTTGTCTAGTAGCTATGTCAGCAATTGTCCCCCTTCGGTATGCGCGCTTCTCACCGACCTGCGCTTTGGCCGCCACCGCTACAAATCCCTGTAAATCCCTGTTAGAATATTCCGGTTGAGCGGCGGCGGCACGCCAGTGCCATATATAAACCGCCTGCTTATCCGCATAATGCGCCCCGGCCTCAGGGCCGGGCTTTTTAACCCCACAGGAGGTTGAAATGCAGCAGGTAACCGAGATTCGCTGGCACGCGCGGGGCGGCCAGGGGGCTGTAACCGCGGCCAAGATGGTGGCCGAGGTAGCCCTGAGCCAGGACAAGTATTTCCAGGCCTTCCCCGAATACGGCCCGGAGCGGTCCGGAGCGCCGATCGTGGCCTTCACCCGCCTCTCCGACGAGCCCATCCAGATCTACAGCGCCATCGAGCACCCTGACTACGTGCTGGTGCTCGACCCGACCCTGCTCGACGTGGTCGATGTGACCGCCGGCACCAGTGACGGCGCTGTGGTCATCGTCAACTCCGAAGGCGCCTGCTCCGAGCTGGCTGGGCGGCCGGAAATGAAAGGCCGTCAGGTCTTTGTGGTTCCGGCGACCAAGATCGCCCTGGAGACCATCAAGCGGGCGATCCCTAACACGCCGCTCATCGGCGCTCTGGCCAAGGTCAGCGGGCTCTTCTCCCTGGAGGGGATCCTGGACGAAGTCAAGACCTCGCTTTCCAAGAAATTCAACGAGGACGTCGTCAACGCCAACCTCGAAGCGGTGCGGCGCGGCTACGAGGAGGTGTCCGGCGAATGAGCAAAGCCAAGTCAAAGAAGAAGAAGTGGGATATCAGCGATATCCAGAAATGGGGCCCGAGCAAGCATGAGATCGGCGCCACCATCCCCGAGTCCGGCAACGCCGCCGATTATGAGACTGGCGGCTGGCGCTCGGAGCGTCCGCTCCGCGACCGCGAGAAGTGCAATGACTGCATGATCTGTTTCTTCGCCTGTCCCGATTCCTCCATCCGGGTCGAGAACGACAAGATGGTGGACATCGATCTCGAGCACTGCAAGGGCTGCGGCATCTGCGCGCAGGTCTGCCCCCGCGACGCCATCGAGATGATGAACGAGATCAAGGCCTGCAAACTGGAGGAGAAATAATGGCCCGTAAAGCGATCACCGGGAACGGCGCCATCGCACTGGCTCTCAAGCAGGTGGAGCCGGACGTTATGGCCGCTTACCCGATCACACCCCAGACTGAGATTGCCCAGAACTACGCCCAGTTCGTGGCCGACGGCGCGGTGAAGACCGAGTACATCGCCGTCGAGAGCGAGCACAGCGCTATGAGCGCCGCCATCGGCTCCGCCGCTGCCGGCGCCCGCACCATCACCGCGACCTCCTCGCAGGGCTTCGCACTGATGTGGGAGATGCTCTTCATCGCCGCATCGCTGCGGCTGCCGATTACCATGCCGGTGATAACCCGGGCGCTCTCGGGGCCCATCAACATCCACTGCGACCACTCGGATTCAATGGGCGGGCGCGACTGCGGCTGGATCCAGCTCTACGGCGAGGACGCCCAGGAGGGCTACGACAACGCCATCCAGGCCTTCCGCATCGCCGAGCACATGGACGTGCGGCTACCGGTGATGACCATGATCGACGGCTTCATCATCAGCGGCGCCATCGGCCCTGTGGAGACGCTGGAAGATGACGTCGTCAAGAAGTTCGTCGGCGACTACACGGCTCTCAATGCGCTGCTCAATGTCGAGAATCCGGTAACCGTGGGCGCCTTCGACAGCCTCGGCGGCTGGTACTTCGAGCATAAGGTCACCCAGAACCGGGCCATGGAGCGCGCCATGAAGGTAATCGAGGAGGTCGGCGCCGAGTACGGCAAGCTGACCGGCCGCGAGTACTCGCACTTCAAGACCTATGAGATCGAGGACGCCGACATCGTGCTGGTGGCGATCGGCTCGGCGGCCGGCAACGTGAAGACCGTGGTGCGGCAGCTCCGAAGTGAGGGCAAGAAGGTCGGCATGCTGAAGGTGCGCACCTTCAGGCCGTTCCCGACCGAGCAGATCCGCGAGGCGCTCTCCGGAGCCAAGGTCATCGGCGTCATGGACCGCTCCGACTCCTTCGGCGCCCAGGGCGGCCCGCTCTTCACCGAGATCAGCTCAGCCATGTACGGCTCGGATTCGCATCCGCAGATATATAACTTCATCTACGGCCTCGGCGGCCGGGACATCTTCCCGGACGACATTGAGGGCGCCGTGGAGATGCTGGAGAAAGCTGCCGCCGGGGAAGCCGTGGCGCAGCAAAGACATTATCTCAACGTGAGAGAGGGGTGAGCCGCGATGGCCAAACCGAAAGAAATAGCTAACAGGCCCGAGCGGCTGACTGGAGGGCACCGGCTCTGCGCCGGTTGCGGCGCCCCGATCAACGTCCGCCAGGTGATGGCGGTCTGCCCCGGGCCGGCGGTCGTGAGCGTCTCGACCGGCTGCCTGGAAGTGTCGACCACAATCTATCCGTATACCGCTTGGCGCGATTCCATGATCCACTCCGCTTTCGAGAACGCCGGCGCCACGATCAGCGGCGTCGAGACCGCCTATAACTCGCTCAAGAAGCAGGGCAAGGTCAAGGAAGACATGTACTTCGTGGCCTTCGGCGGCGACGGCGGCACCTACGACATCGGCCTGCAGTCGCTCTCAGGCGCGGTCGAGCGCGGCCATAACTTCGTCTTCGTCTGCTACGACAACGGCGCCTACATGAATACCGGCTTCCAGCGCTCGAGCGCTACGCCATGCGGCGCCTGGACGACGACGAGCCCGGTGGGCAAGGAGTCGCACGGCAAGCAGCAGAACCGCAAGGACCTGACGGCGATACTGGTGGCTCACGATATCCCCTACGCAGCCACGGCCTCGCCGCACAACTTCAAGGACCTGATGACCAAGGCGGAGAAGGCGTTCGCTACTCCCGGCCCTGCCTTCATCAACGTAATCTCGCCCTGTCCGCGAGGCTGGCGCACTCCCGGCGATCAGACGATTGCCTTGGCCAAGGAAGCGGTGCAGTCATGCTACTGGCCGCTGTATGAAGTCGAGAACGGCAAGTACAAGATCAACTACAAGCCCAAGGGCGACAAGAAGACGCCGGTAGCCGACTGGCTCAAGAAGCAGGGCCGCTTCGCGCACTTGTTCAAGCACCCGGACTCCGAGGCTATCCTGGCCGATATCCAGGACTATATAGACCGGAAGTGGGAAGAGCTCCTGAAGAAAGAGGAGTGCCTGGTCTAACTCAGGGACACCATACTAATTAATTGCAGCAGTTTTAGATTCGCGATCAAAGAGGCGGCCCGAAGGGCCGCCTCTTTCTGGTCCATCAGTCGAGATTCAATCATCAAGCAGTTTGCGGATTGAATTACAGATTGATATAGAACAATCCGCTATCGCCGCGATGACTTTCTTTCTGCTCCTGGATTATGCCGGGATCGACTGCATTGTTTTTGACCAGCGTATCCAGATTCTCGTAATCCGTAAGAATCTTCGTTACCTTGCCATCGCCCCGTCTATATACAACCGGTAAGAGCGCCCAGTAGTGAGTGTCCGCATGCAGAGTCCTATCCGCAAAGATCTCAGGCTCCGGATTATACAGGGAAGGGTGGTTGTCCAGCATATAGGTGGCCAGGGTATTATGCTTTGCGTATAAGTAAATCGGCCTGTTTTGCGAATCAAGTTGCCCGGCAATGACCCACGACGGGTAGTCGAAGACGATCACGATCTGGATGCACAGGGCGACGGCCAGCAAGATCTTGTCGGTTTTCAGGGAAAGATCGGTTCGCGCGGCCACCCCCCAGATGAGCAGTGGTATCATCCAGACGCCATAACGCATGATTCCTTCCGAGTCCGAGTTCCAGTTTGTCGTCGTTTCCGAAAGCAGCACCATGAAAAGAACGACAAGCGAAATTTCGTACAGTAACCATTCCCTCTTCCTCCAGTCGCGGACGGCCAAGTATACGAAAACTAGCAAAATAATCGGTATGTAAGGCAGCATTCCCTGGTTGAGATCGAGAAAGAAACTTTGCGTCCTTTGGAGAGAAATTCCTGAAAACGAGGCGGCGCCCGTCCTGTAGAGCATATTTGGCGTTCCAAACTCGATATAGGAAAAGATCATCGGTACTAACGCCGGCAGTGCAGAAACGCCCAACAGAGTGGCCGTTGTTAACCGCTTGCGCGTATTCGATTCCTTGATAATCCCGTAAACCCCATGCGCAAGGTAGAACAAAACGAGGACTATAATGGGCGCGTTTTGAGTTGAAGCGAGGGCAGCCGCGAGCACCGCCAGGGCAAGCTTATTCCGGGAGAAGCAAGCAATCGAGGCGATAACCAATGAGAAACTGAAGATTTCGGGTCCCGGCCAATCCATGTACCACATGGCGGGACTGATCAGAACCAGCGCCGTAAACAGCCATCTCTGATTTCTTTTGAAGCCGGAAAACAGCAATAAGCAAGCGACGGCAAATAGCAGGAGCAGCGCATTGGTAACCTGAAAGACGATGAGATCGTCCTGACCGAATATGCGCAGAAACCACAACGCAGGCAATGAAACTAATGGATAGAGCCAAAAATGGACTGAGTAAGAGCTGCCGGAAGATGTCGTATTGTAGCCGTTGGATGAATATGGATTGTCGATATTTCCCCTGAGCCCCGCCTCACGATACGAATCGAGGTCGCCGGGTCGCAAATCGGGGCTGCCGTGATTCGCGAACGAGAACAACATCTGGAAATATTCACGAGAGTCGCCGCGGCTTTGTGACGAGTCTGTAAACGCCAGAGTCAGCAAGACAACAGCGATCAAGAGGAGAATCAGCAGATCGCCCTGACGCGAAAACGCAGGTGTGCCCAGCGTATTTCCTTCTTCTGTTCCCATCGCTCTTTCTCGATAGCGCCGCAAGTGAGCCGATCTCTGGTATTTTAACCCCTCGCCCGCCTGAGCGCAGCCGGCCAGCCTCGGATAGCGACTCCGGCCGCAATGTTTTAGAATCTGCAGGATGTCCATAAGGACTCCATACGAGATTCCTTCAGACATCGATCAGACAACAGGAACAATCGAGCAGGGATAGCTTTCCAATGCCCATAATAGTTCAAAAATACGGCGGCACCTCCGTCGGCGATACTGAGCGCATCAAGAACGTGGCGCGGCGGCTCTGCGCCGCGCAGGACGAAGGCTACCAGGTCGTAGCCGTGGTCAGCGCCATGGGTGACTCGACCGACGAACTCCTGCGGATGGCGCACGAAATTTCCGCCGATCCGCCGGAGCGTGAGCTCGACATGCTGCTCTCCACCGGCGAGCGCATCAGCGTGGCGCTGCTGGCCATGGCCATCCATGAGTTCGGCCACGAGGCGATATCACTCAGCGGCCGTCAGGCGGGCATCCAGACCAACACCGTATTCACAAAGGCACGTATCACAGGTGTCGAAACCGGTCGTTTAAAGGGTGAACTCGACAGTGGTAAGATTGTGCTCGTCGCCGGTTTCCAGGGCGTGTCCGTGGATGAGGACATCACCACCCTGGGGCGCGGCGGCTCCGACACCACGGCGGTCGCGATCGCCGCGGCGCTCGAAGCCGAGGAGTGCGAGATCTATACCGACGTCGACGGCGTCTACACCGCCGACCCGCGCGTGGTGGGGCTGGCGCGCAAGATCGATGCCATCTCCTACCAGGAGATGCTGGAGATGGCCGCGACCGGTTCAGTGGTTTTAATGTTGCGCTCGGTGGAATATGCCCAGAAATACGGTGTGCCGCTGCACGTGCGGAGCAGTTTCACCGACGAGCCCGGCACTTGGGTAAGAGAGGAAGATGAGACCATGGAAAAAGCAGTCGTAAGCGCTGTATCGCATACAACCGACGAGTCCAAGCTGACGCTGCTGCGCCTGCCTGACCGTCCCGGCGTGGCGGCCACGGTCTTCGGCGACCTGGCTGAAGCCGGCGTCAACGTCGACATGATCATCCAGAACGTGAGTGAACAGGGAACGACCGACATTTCGTTCACCGTGGTACAGGCCGATCTGCCCGCGGCGCAGCAGGCGCTCGACAAGGTCACCGATGCGCTCGGTGTGGTCTATGTGATCGGCGAGCAGATGGGCAAAGTCTCGATCATCGGCGCCGGCATGAAGAGCTATCCGGGCGTCGCTGCCAAGATGTTCAAGACGCTCGCGGACGAGGATATCAATATCGAGATGATCAGCACCTCTTCGATCAAGGTGAGCTGCGTGATCGAGCGTGACCGCGTCGAGGACGCGGTGCGGGTGCTGCATGCCGCTTTTAATCTTCAATAAAAAGGCCTGCAAATAATTAGTATGGTGTCCCCGAGTTACAACATAGCGGTGGTGGGCGCGACCGGCGCGGTCGGTAGCGTCATGCTCAAGCTGCTGGAGGAGAGGGATTTTCCGGTGGCCAGCCTGCGCGCGCTCGCATCGGAGCGCTCGGCCGGGCAGACCGTCAGCTTCCGCGATGATGACATCGAGGTCGAAGAGCTCACCCCGGACAGTTTCGAGGGAATCCAGGTCGCGCTGTTCTCGGCGGGAGGCGCTCGCAGCAAGGAGTTCGCGCCACATGCCGTCGCCGCCGGGGCTATCGTAATAGATAACTCCAGCGCCTTTCGGCAAGAGCCGAACGTGCCCCTGGTCGTTCCCGAGGTGAACCCCGAGGACGTCAAGTGGCACGAGGGCATCATCGCCAACCCCAACTGCTCCACCATCCAGATGGTGGTGGCGCTCAAGCCCATCTACGACGCGGTCGGCATCGAGCGCATCGTGGTGACCACTTTCCAGTCGGTCTCGGGCACTGGCAACAAGGCGATCGAGGAGCTCTTCAACCAGTCGCAGGCGGTGATCGAATCGGGCGAGGTGGAAGTGAACGTCTACCCGCACCAGATCGCCTTCAACGTCATCCCCCACATCGAGCACTTCCACGACAACGGCTACACCAACGAGGAAGTGAAGATGGTCAACGAGACCCGCAAGATCTTCGGCGACCCGCAGATCGGCGTCTCCCCCACCTGCGTGCGCGTGCCGGTCTATAACGCCCACAGCGAGGCAGTTAACATCCGCACCACCCGGCCGATCAGCGTCGATGAGGTGCAACGCCTGATGCTGTCGGCGCCGGGAGTCACACTGGTCGATGATCCGGCGGCGAGCGACTATCCGATGCCGCTGGAAGCTGAGGGCAGGGATGATGTCTTCGTAGGCCGCATCCGCGAGGATGACTCCGCCGAGAACTCACTGAACCTGTGGGTTGTGAGCGACAACCTGAGGAAGGGCGCTGCCACCAATGCCATCCAGATAGCCGAGCTGCTGGTCAGCGGCGGACTGATCGAGTAGGGCTGCGACTTTTTATGGCCGGCAAAGGAAGGGGAAACAAGCCTGTCGCGGATCCGGAATTGTTCGGCAGCCTGATGGACGCCTTCAGCTTCACCGCGGACGACCTCGAAACCAATCGCGATGGCCTCATCTCGGACGCGCAGGTCCATCGGCTCCGAGGCATGGGCAAGAGCCTGACCGACTATTCCCGCTTCAGCATCAAGTTCATGACCGCGTTCGTGGTCATCGCGGGCGGGCTGATCGTCCTGATGTTCGGGTTTAATGACAGTATGCGCAAGGCCGCCCTCGGCGATACCTCGGGCATGATGATCCTGGCCGTGGCCCTGCCGATCCCGATCGTTCTCGTGATCGCTTATTCATTCGTCACCAGAAAACAGCGCAGCCAGTATGAACACGCGAGACTGATGAGCGCCGAGGGCAGGGCTGAGATTACCAAGAAAGTGTCCTCTAATCGCACCGGGACCGATCCTTACTGGGAACTGAAGGTCGGCAACGGATTCAGACTGAATCTGCTCGAAGAGTATGCGGCATTGTTCAAACAGAATACGATCTACCGTGTCTACTATGCGCAGGTCGGGCGCGCGCCGACCATCCTGTCGATCGAGGAGAGCGGCTAGACGCCGCCGGGAGGGATGACATGAAGAATACCTATCTGGAATTGGGCGATCCTGGCCTGGAGTGCAAGTATGGCGAGAATGGTTATCAGACACCCGCCGCCCTATATAGCAGCGGCACCGATGACGAGCTGGCGCTCGACCGCTTCGAGGTCATCCAGGGGACGGCCCCGAGCTACAACAATCTCTGTGACCTGGACCGGCTGCTGCAGACTTCGACGCACATCGCCGCCGGATACGAGGTCAATACGGGCAGCGTGCCCGCACTCGCAGTCGCCTGCAAGCATGGGAACGCCTGCGGCGCTTCTGCTGGCGATAACACCGGCGACGTGGCCCGCAAAGCGCTCGAGGGCGACCTGCGTGCTGTCTTCGGCGGTCTGGTGCTGCTCAACTTCGAGGTCGATGAGGAGATCGCGGAAATCCTGATGACGCATGAGATGCCCGCGGGCGGCCGGCGGCTGCTGGACGGCATCATCGCCCCCGCTTTTTCAGCGTCTGCCGTGCAGATGCTCGAGCGCAAGGGCGACAAGTGCCGCCTGATGGCCAACCCCTCGCTGGCCAGCCTGGGCCGCGGTTCGCTCGATACCGCCCCGCGCTACCGCTACGTGCGCGGCGGCTTCCTGGCACAACCCAACTACACCTTCGTGCCGGAGCTCGGCGCGGATTATGTCGAACACATCGGTGGAGATACTGGGGGAGGCGACGGAGCCGGTAGTGACATGCCAGCGCTTGAGGCCGACATGATCCTGGCCTGGGCCGTGGGCTCGACGTCTAACAGCAACACGGTGACCCTTGTGCGCGGCGGCATGCTCATCGGCAACGGCGTGGGCCAGCAAGACAGGGTCGGTGGCTGCAAGCTCGCGGTGATGCGGGCGGTCGACGCCGGGCATGAAACCAGCGACGCCGTAGCCTATAGCGACAGCTTCTTCCCCTTCGTGGACGGTCCGACGGAGCTCGCGAACGCGGGAGTAAGAGGGATACTGGCGACCAGCGGTTCGGTTCGGGATCCGGAGGTCAAGGAGTATTGCAGCGGGAAGGGGATAGCGCTATATCTCTATCCCGATTCGCAGGGGCGCGGCTTCTTCGGCCACTGAGATGCGGCGGGGCGGGCAAGCGTGAGCCTCCTCGGACGTTTTAGCCCTGGAGCTCTCCGTCCATCGCCCACTGGTCCTTCGGCACATCGCGGAAGACGATCCAGACGTGCTCCTTCGGGGTGCCGGCGATATCGACGAACGCCTCGGTGATCTTGTCCACCAGGGCTTCCTTCTGCTCGCGGGTGCGGCCTTCATATAGTTTGACTTCGATGAATGGCATTATTTTCTACCTCAGATCTGGAACTGACGGCTGAAAAGTGGTCTAGCCGCCGATCCAGGGGCCGATCTCTTCCAGAAGCTTCTTCTTGGGCAGAGCGCCGACGAGCTTCTTCCTCACCTCGCCGCCTTCGAACAGGAACATCGTCGGAATGCTCAGGACCTCGTATTTGCTGGCGGTCGACTGATTGTTGTCGACGTTGAGTTTCTTTACCAGGAGCTTGCCGTCGTATTCGTCGGCTATCTCGTCGAGGATCGGGGCCATGGTCCGGCAGGGCCCGCACCAGGGAGCCCAGAAATCGACCAGTACCGGCGCGCCGGATTCCAGCACGTCGGCCGTGAAGCTGTCGTCGGTTACTTCGGTGACCTTGTCGCTCACTCTTCCTCCTTAAGGGGCTGGGTAGGCCGAAAAACTTTGGGCGATATTATAGCCTAGCGGAGGGGAATTGTAACCATCCCGGGTGGAATTGACCCTTTTTATCTCGTAGCCGCCGGCGCGCCGGTCAGACTTCCTCGATATACCTCGCGGCCTCGACCGCGGCCAGCGCCCCCTCGCCGACAGCTACCGCCACCTGCTTGAGCAGGTTGGCGCGGCAGTCACCCGCGGCGAAGATGCCCGGCACGCTGGTCTGCAGACGCTCGTCGGTGATGACGAAGTCGCGGCTGTCGACGTCGACGCTGCCCTCGCAGAAGACGGTGTTGGGTACGGTGCCTATGTAGAAGAAGACGCCATCGACGGGATAGCTGGTTCGCTCGCCGGAAGTCTTGTTCTCGACAACTATCTCCTCGACCTTGCCGGTGCCCAGTATCTTCTTGAGATGGGAGTCCCAGATGATCTCGATCTTGTCGTTGGCCAGTGCCCGTTCCTGGACGATCTTGTCGGCGCGCAGTTCGTCGCGGCGATGCACGATGTAAACCTTGGACGCAAAGCGGGTGAGGAAGATCGCCTCCTCGACCGCCGCGTTGCCGCCGCCGATCACGGCCACGGTCTTATCGCGGTAGAAGGCGCCGTCACAAGTGGCGCAGTAGGAGACGCCGCGGCCGCGGAGCTCATCCTCGCCGGGGATGCCCAGCGCCCTCGGCTCGGTGCCGCTGGCGATGATGACGGTTCTGGCGGTGAAGGACTCATCCTCGGTCTTGACGACGCGATCGTCGCCCTCGACCTCGATAGTGCTCACCGGCGTAATCTCACGGATCTCTGCTCCGAACTCCAATGCCTGCTCCTTCATCAGTTCGGTGAGCTGGAATCCGCCGACCCCCTCTGGAAAACCGGGATAGTTCTCGATAAGGTCGGTCGTGGCCGCCTGGCCACCGGCAGTGGCCTTCTCCAATATGAGAGTCTTCAGGCGCGCGCGTCCGGTGTAGAGCCCCGCCGTGAGGCCCGCCGGTCCGGCTCCGATTATGATCACGTCGTAGATTTCCGCCATTTTCCAATCTCCTTTAGCTGTTCCTGAGGATTCTATCAAAAAGACTTTCTCTTTTGATTTAGGAGCCGTAAAAGAGACTCATTTACAGGCAAGCCTCCACGCTGTATTCACATGCCGACCATGGAACCGCCCATGGAACCACGCGAACTGCTAACGGCGCCCATGGCCTCTTCGGTGATCGAGGCTCCCACTTCAAGGGCGAATGGCTGCTGCTCGTAATCGGCCCACAGGACCCTCATCTGCTTTATATTGCCGGGAAGGCCATCGAGGACGCAAAGCTTGGGGTCGCCGATTTCCAGTGCAAGCCGGCTGCCGGCCGGTAGGCCCGAATCCACCTGGACGATCTTCACGGGGATGCCGGTGGCGATGACCTCGCCGTGGCATACGAGATCGCCGATCCCGAACGCGATAAGCGGCGCCTCATCGTCGCGCGGAGCGCCGGGCATGCCCTCTCCCGAAAGCGCTATCGACTCACCCGCCCCGACTCCGCCCCAGGTCGTATGCAGCCCCAGCGGATCTTTCAGCATCACCTTACGGACACGCAACTTGTAATCGCGTTCACCGACAACGATATCCGCGTCTATAGCCAACTGGTCTCCGAAGGCCTGGCTGCTCTTGCCGTCGATTGCGGAGATGTAAATGCTACCGTTCGCTAGCAGGTAGTCCTCTGGTTGCTCGCTGTCGAGGGCTCCGACCAGCGCGGCTCCAGACGAACTCAAAAAGATCTGCTGTCCGGTGTCAGGATCGGAATTGGGAGAGGTGGATCCGATTAGGAGCAATGTGGCGATGACAAGAACGACTGCGAATACAACGATGGAGGAAACTCCCGGCCGTCTGATCATCCACACTCCTCTTCTTCACTGGGGGGGTGAATCGGATCTCGCTTCCCTTTGATATCCCCGGACACGGGAAAATAAACCTGTGAGGATGAAGAGGGCGGCGGCGCGAAGCGCCGCCGCCCTCCACGGGGGTGTATCTCAGTTGGTCTTACATTATGCCGGTGGCGGCGGAACTACCACGCTGCATTGCCAGTTGGGACACTCGAAGGTGATCTCCTTCAGATTGCTGTGCCTGACCAGCACCGGCTTTTCGTAGGAGCTGAGATCCATCTTGTCCGTCATCTGTCTCTCCTTGTCTCCTCTATGCTCCCGGCGGCGGGCCGGGGTAGGTGTAAGTGAAGTACCAGGCGTAATCGGGACCCATTGGGGCCGTCGGGTCTGGCAGGTCGTTAGCGATCGCGTACACGGTCATATGGAACAGGGTCACGCCGTCCGGAACGCTGAACTTGACCGTGGCCGTTCCTGAGGTGTTGGCGTCGATGTTGCCGATCATCGCGGGCAGCCCGGAGGCGACAGCGCCGTTAGTCGCGGGCGCCGCTACGATCATGGTGTTGTAAGCCGTGCCGTGAGCAGCCTGATTGACCGGCTCGCAGGAGCCGGCCGGGGCAGGTGCGCCACCGCATGACGCCGGATAGTTGAGCGGGCTCGGTGCGGCCGGAGCATTGTTGGACAGCTTCACGTCGACAGAGACCTCCCGGGCGGTGTAGTCAGCGTAGCTGGCCCAGTAGGAACCATTGATGCTCGGGCTGAGCTGGAAGTCGCCGGGCAGCCACTCGGCCTTGACGCCCACGTGCGGCTCGGTGCCGTTCCAGACTACCGGAGCGCCCACGAGCGCCAGCCTGGCGGTGTCGTACTGCCAGGGATCGGTCAGGACGGTCGATTTGGTGCGCGCACCCGGGCCAGGGACGTTGTCGGGATCGCAGTTGACCGCGGGAGCCGCCTCGGCGGGACAGTCGCCCGGAGATGGATCGGCGGGCAGATCGTCCGCATAGCTGCCATCATCGGCGTACCAGTCATCCGACCAGGCGAGCATGCCGCCATGAACCACTTCGGCATCGGTGAAGCCCATGCCGGCGGCTTCCTGCGCCGCCCATGAAGCCCGGTAGCCCGTCTGGCAGAGGAAGAAGAGCTTGTCATTCTTCTTGATCGAACCGTCGGCTACAAGCGCCTCCAGATAGCTGCCGAAGTTCGGACTCTCCTGCATCCGGATATTCCACAGCGAGTAGTACGGGACACCGTCCCAGTGGAACCCGATCCAGTAGGGATCTGAGTAAGCTTCCTCATAGGTGCCGTCGGGCCAGTTCCAGACCGGATGACCCACATTGGTGACGGTATAGATCGGCAGGCCCAGCGCTATCTGCATCGGACAGACATCGGCGAGATATTCGAACGAGGAACGAACGTCGATGATGTGGACGTTCGGCGCGACGGCGTTGCCGTGGTTGGCGTTATCCGCCAAAGCCGCATCGACAGTATCAACAGTGACGATCGAGTTGAAACTGCCTGCGCCCGGAAGCGGCGCCGGCGTGAAGCCCGGAACCGGGGGCGGCAGCGGCTCGTTGAGGCCATAAGCGCCACCGGAGGAAACCGGTCCGCTCATGGCGATGACGAAAATCACGATAAGAGCAAAAGGCGCCAGCATTAGAACCCTGCGGGCGCCGACCTTCCTGAAAACCTTCATTCCCCTACCTCCATAGTTTGCGGTACAGAACCGCCCCCCACAAGCGGTGGAAACCGCCTCCCTACCAATTCACATTTGTCACCTCCAATGATTAGCGTTGTTATATATTCATATATAGTGATATATTAGTCAATAGGTATACCGGTTTTCATTTCTGGGGATACGAACAATATATTATTGAAATAGTTTTCTTACCATAGTGATTTATGAGGATATGACTAGGTATATTTCACTAGATAGACGGAAAGGTGGTCAGGTATATTCTTTAACCTTTCAATTGAACATAGGCCTGACCTGTAATATTATGTATTATGGTTGAGTAATCTTATTGATTATCTCGCCAGTTCATTTACTCCCAGGCACCCCAGGCCGTGACCCCTAAGGGGGAACATTGGATCCTAAAGTAAGAGAAGACATCTACCGTATGCATGCCCAGATCTGCAAGGCCCTTGCAGATCCGAAGCGGCTGCTCATCCTCAATGAGCTGCGTGATGGCGAAAAGACGGTAGGCGAGATGGCGGCCGCACTGGAGCTTCCCCAGGCGACAGTGTCCCAGCACCTGGCGATCCTCCGCCAGCGTTCGCTGGTAAACTCGCGCAGGCACGGGGTGAACGTGTATTACTCCATCGCCAACAACAAGGTCATCCGCGCATTCGATCTGCTGCGCGAAGTGATGGCTGAGCAGCTCGCCAAGGAACAGGAGCTCCACGAGGCATACAGGGAAGCCGCCGCGAGTATCACGGAGTAGGCGCTTCCCGGCTGGAGAGCCTGGTCGACATAATCCTCCCCAAACTGGAGTATTGGGGTTACTGGATTGTACTGCTAGTCACATTCCTTGAGAATTCCGCCTTTGTAGGTTTGATCATGCCTGGCGACGTCACCCTGCTGGTGGCGGGCCTGCTGGCACATCGTGGAACTCTCAACCTGGGCCTTTTGATAGCCGTAGCTTCCGTCGGTGCCATCACCGGCGACAGCTGCGGCTATTTCATCGGCCGGTACGGCGGCCACAAGTTCATCCGGCGCTACGGGCGCTATTTTTTCTTCAAGGAATCCCACCTGGAGAAGACGCAGCGGTATTTTGACGCTCACGGCGGCAAGACGATCCTCTTCGGCCGCTTCATCGCAGTGGTGAAGTCGCTCGGACCGGTAGCCGCCGGCATCGGGCGCATGCCGTACACGACCTTCCTGTTCTACAACGTTATCGGTTCGGTCCTGAGCGTGACGCTCTATTTGGTACTGGGCTATTTCTTCGGCGCCAGCTGGCAGGCGATCAGCACCTGGGCGGGGCGCGGCGCGGCGGTGGCCTTCGGGGCCGTAGTCGTCGCTGTCGCGGTCATCGTGATTATGCGGCGAAGGCGGCGGCAGGAGGACAACAGTGGGAATACCGATTAATCCAGCTCTACCGGTTCTCCATCCTCGAGAATCCGGGTCGCCGGAAAGATCTTCCGCGCAGAGGCCAGCATCTGCTCATGGTATGTGGCCCCTCGCAGCGGATTGAGATGGCACAGTACCAGTTCTTCCACCCCGGCCTCAGCGGCGCGCGCCGCGGCCTGGCGGGCTGAAGTGTGCGCGACATAGGCCTCGCGGGCTATGCGCTCAGTCGCAGGATCATCCTCTTCCACCCCATCTATCCAGGCTTCGTGGACCAGCAGTCTGGCTCCGCTGGCGAAAGTGGCGGTGCCGGGATCGTCAGCCGTATCGGTGGCGAAGACCAGGTGATCGTCGATGCGGTAAGCCACCGAAGGGTCGGCGTGTATCTGCTTGCGGACACCTACTCGGGCGCCGGCGATCTCATGTTCACCCTCCCCCAGCGGCTCGATGACGAGATCCATCGGCAGGTCGTCGAGCGCCTGCGGGTTGAAGGGCTTGCGGATGATGCCGCCGATGATGTCGCGGGGGTCCTCGCCGGTGAGGTGCGCCGCGGGCGCGTGCAGATGCACGGTATGCCCCTTGAACATGGCGGGCAGGTAAACCAGGCCGGCGATGTGATCGAGATGGTAGTGGCTCAGGAACATGTGAACTTCGCGGGGCGGATCCAGCTCGGAGCGGAAGCGGTCCTCCAGCAGGCGCGCCAGGCCAGTGCCGGCGTCGAAGATGAAGAGGGCTTCGGGCAGACTCACGATAGCGCAGGTGGTCTCGCGACGAGGCGTGGGAATCCAGCCGCCGGTGCCCAGCAACGTGAATCTCGCGGTCATTTGAGTCTCCTTCGTATTACTCAGAATCTTCGTCCGGCCCATATTCTATGATATAGAATAGAAACGGCCCAGAGGAATCGCCAGCAGTCGACAGACGCGGATTCCAGGGTCCGAACCGCGGCAGATCAGGAGAATCCGATGAAAACGATGATCAAACAGATGGAGCCCGGCAAGACCGTTTCCGGCTATTTCGTCTGCGTGAAGAAGCTGGTCAAGGTGGACCGCAACGGCAAGACCTACCTGGACCTGCGGCTCAGCGATTCCAGCGGCGTCGTCGGCGCCAAGATGTGGGACGCGCGCGAGGACGTGATCGACACCTTTACCGCCCACGATATAGTGGCCGCCAAGGGCGTGGTCTCGTCCAATTACTTTGGCGACAACGAGCTGAAGATCGAGTGGATCCGGCCGGTGAAGGACGACGATGAATTCGATCTGGCCGAGCTGCTGCCGGCCAGCCCACGCGACCCGGCCACCATGGAGGGCGAGCTGGCGGCAATCCGCGGCAGCCTCAACAACGCCGAGGTGACGGCGCTACTCGACGAGATCTTCGATGATGAGATGTACCACGCCTTCTGCCAGGCGCCCGCGGCCAAGGGTTTCCACCATAACTACATCCACGGGCTGCTCGAGCACACGGTCTCCGTCTGCCGCGTGGCCGACGCCATCTCGGGGCAGTATCCGGACCTGCTCAACCGCGACCTGCTGCTGGCCGGTGCGCTGCTGCACGACATCGGCAAGACCGTGGAATTCAGCTACACGACCGCCATCGATTATTCCGACTCGGGACGGCTGCTGGGGCACATCGTCCTGGGGGAGAAGATCGTCGCCGACGCGCTCGACCGGCTCAACTCTGCGCGCGAGGGGATGGGCCTGGACCGTTTCCCCGACGAGCTGGCGCTCCAGCTGTTGCACCTGATCCTCTCCCACCATGGCGAGAAGGAATATGGCTCGCCGATCCGGCCGAAGACGCCGGAGGCGTTCATCCTCAACCACGCCGACGACATCGACGCCAAGGCCAATGTCTTCGAGCGCAAGCGAGCCGATAGCGACGAGGCCTGGAGCGAGTTCAACCGGCCGCTGGACCGCTTCCTCTACCTGAGGAAAGCGGAGGAGTAAGTCTTGCCGAGGCGCCTGCCGCAGCAGCTGCGCGAAGCGGGGTTGATCTTCCTCATCACTCGTGGGGCGCTCTTCCTCATGGCGCCGCTGGCCTATCTGACGCTGCCCAAGGTCGACGCGGCCGGCCAGGATTTCCCGCCGCTGGTGGAGCCCGCACTCACCGATACGTTCACGGGCATACCCCATTACCTCTTCGATATCTGGGCCAAATGGGACTCGGTCTGGTTTCTGCGCATCGCCGAGTTCGGCTACTCGGCCACCGACAGCTCCACCGCCTTCTTCCCGCTCTACCCGCTGCTTATCGCCATCTTCCGGCCCCTGTTCCTGGGGAATGGAGTGCTGGCGGGCATGTTCATCTCGCTGGCGTGCTGCCTGGGCGCCTTCTACCTGTTCTATCTGCTGGTGGAGCTCGATTTCGGGCGGGAGCTGGCGCGGCGCTCGGTCTTCTACCTGGCCATCTTTCCGACCGCCTTCTTCTTCCAGACGATCTACAGCGAGTCGCTCTTCCTGCTGCTGACCATCGGCTGCATCTACGCGGCCCGCCGCAACGAGTACATCATCGCCGGCATCGCCGGCGCGCTGGCGACGCTTACGCGCAGCTCCGGGCTGCTGCTGCTGGCGCCGCTCGTGATCATGTACCTGCAAAGCTGCGGCTGGAGCTGGCGGCCGGAGAGCTGGAAGCCGCAGCGGCTGCGCTGGGATATCGTCGGTCTGCTGCTGGTACCCCTGGGGCTTGCCGCCTGGATGCTCTTCCTCTGGGTGCGCTTCGGTGACCCGCTGCTGTTCTCCTCGGCCCAGGGGAACTGGCTGCGGCAGTTCACCTGGCCGATGACCGGATTATGGCGCGGCGCCGTCGAGGCCTGGAACGGCATGGGCGACATCGTCTCGACCTCGGATCGCGTCTTCTGGCCGGTGGTCGACCGCGATCCGCGCCTGTGGGCCACCTACAATGTCATGAACTTCGGCTTCACGGTGGGCTTCATCGCCCTGGGAATCGCCGCCATCAAACGGCTGCCCGCCTATTACGTAGCCTATATCTTCGCGGTGCTGCTGCTGCCGCTGTGCACTCCTTCCACTTACGTGCCGCTCTTCTCGATGCCGCGTTTCGTGCTCACGGCCTTCCCCGCGTTCATCCTGCTGGCGCTCTGGGGCGAGCGCAACCGCTGGCTGGACATGTTCATCACCGTGACCTCGGTAGCCCTCCTGGGATTCTTCGTGGCCAAGTTCGTGGTGTTCACGTGGGTGTCGTAGGAGAACGCAAGCGGCGGAGCCCTGACGGCCTGGCGCTCGTGGTGTTGCTGGCCGGAGCGGCGCTCATCACTCTGCCCTTCATCTTCAAGGCCTTCCACCTCGACGACACCGTATTCGTCTGGCTAGGACAGGAGAAGCTGCACGACCCCTTCGCGCTGGGGCTTCCCGACCACGGTTACGAGGGGAACTTCTTTTCGCTTTATCTGGATACCCACCCGCCGCTTTTCACCACATATCTGTCGCTCCTGATCCGGTTGTTCGGCGGCGCTTACGAATGGGGTCTGCATTTGGGGATGGTGATATTCCCGGCACTCGCGGCTGTGTCCATGTATTTCCTCGCGCGGCGATTCACCGGCAGCGCCCTGGTGTCGGCACTGCTCCTGATCGTGACGCCCGGTTTCATGGTGATGGCGCAGAGCGTGATGACCGATGTGCCGGCGCTGTCGTTATGGCTCGCGGCGATCGCGGCGTATGTCTATGGGGTCGATCGTGAAGGGATCGGTCGTGATGGTGGGGTCGAACGAGAAAGAGACGAATCCGAACAGAGCCGGGTCAGCCCGGATTCTCCATTCTGGGTTTCACGGGGAACCGCTCAGATGGGATCGACCCGGTTACTGGTCCTGGCCGGCATCTTCATGTCGCTGGCGGTACTGACGACTTACCAGTCCCTGAGCCTGGTGCCACTTCTGTTCGTCTACGCTTTACTGGCTCGGCGCATTAATATGAAAACCATGTTGCCGCTGCTGGCGGCTCTGGCGGTTTTCGGCGCCATCGTCGTCTATTATCTGGCGGCGACCGGCCACCTGCCCAAGCTTTCCTACAGCATCGGGCTCAATCTGGGTCCGTCATTCCTGGCCAACAAGATCCTCGCCATCGTCTCGGCGATCGGCGGAGCCACGATCTTCCCGGTTTTGCTGGCCGTCGGGCTGCTTAAGGGAAAAAAGGATTACCTGGCGTTTGCCGCCCTGTTTGCGGCTCTGCTGGTGCTGTTCCTGATGAGAGTCAGCGGCGGCGAGTATACCCCCATCGCCGCCATCCTGCAGGCTGTTTTCTATTCGGCGGGGCTGCTGGCTTTCTACCGGTTCTTCAGCACTAGCGTTGATTCCGCTGTGGCGGAAAAGCGAACGCGTGCGGATCTGGACAACATCTTCCTCATCATCTGGATTGCCGGCGTGCTGGTCTATAGCGTGCTACTACTGCCGTACGCCTCGACCCGCTATCTACTGCCGATGTTTCCGCCGGTGGTTCTGATGTTCATCCGATATTCCAGTGGAATTTTCGCGGACAGCAAAGCCTGGCGGAATTTCGCCGTCGCCGCCGTGGCCTGTACCGCGGCGGCTGGTCTCGCTGTATCGATCGCTGATTACCGGCTGGCGGGCGTCTACCGCGACTTTGCCACGACCCAGGCGGGTGAGCTGGAATCACAGGGCCATCAGCTTTGGTTCGCAGGTGAGTTTGGGCTGCGGTACTACCTGGAGCAGAACGGCGGGCGTTATCTGACCAGCGACGACAACTCGCCGCAGCCTGGCGACCGGGTTGTGCTGAGCCACGGCCTGATCGCCTATTTCATCTCCGGAGAGCTAAAGAACCGGCTGCAGCTCGAGCGCAGCTTGGAATATCCTTCGGCCTGGCCTGTCAGGATGGAGGGCGCCGGCAGCCAGGCAGGCTTCTACGACCAGTTCCATGGGAACCTGCCCTGGTCGCTGTCGACCGATCCGGTCGAGACGATCGACATCTATACGGTGAAATAAACTCAGAATAAACTCAGGGACACCATACTAATTGTTTGCAGGGCTTTTTCGACCGACCTTCTGCAGGCGTAACGTCCGCCCCAGTTCCCTCTCCAGCGCACCAATAAAGCGATCATCACCCAGCGGCCTCCCTGTCCTCTGGTGAAGCTTGATCGTCCTCATCTCAGTTTCGTCCATGGAAGACGCCATGAAATTGCCCCAGGTTTCCTTTAAGGGTTCCGCGCTTTTATTTTCGCATAGAGAGTCACGAGCGCCCGATACAAGAGCTCCCGCGTTGCTCCACGGATAATCTTCAGGGCGCTTGCAGATTCCTGCGCGCACAGGGTTCAACAGAACGTACCGTACAGCACGAAAGAAATGATTTTCATCCATAGGGTAAGAAAAGAACCGACCCTGCCAGAGATGTCCGGTCCAGCCCTCACGTTTGTTGACCTTAAGAGTATAACGACGGTGCGCTTCGCCAATCGCCAAACGGAGGCTGCTGCTGGTAGCTGGCACAGCTATCAGATGAACGTGGTTCGGCATGAGACAGTAAGCCTGAATCGTGACCTGATGAAACGAGCACCACTCAGCCATTAGAGCTTTGTAGAGCCGATAATCCTCATCGCAGAAAAAAGTCAGCTGTCGCCTGTTTCCACGTTGCGTAATGTGATGATGAACTCCGGGCGCAACTACCCGCGCAACTCTTGTCATGCGTATTCTTATAGAATCAGGCAGAGGGTGTTGTCAAGCCTGACAATAACTCCCTGCAATTAATTGGTATGGTGTCCCTGAGTTTTAGCCCATCTTCGGGATCTTCGCCATCGACTCCTTGATCTTCTCCTCAGGATACGCGTAGTCGGTGAGCTTGCCGCTCAGGTAGTCGTCGTAGGCGCTCATGTCGAAGTGGCCGTGGCCGCTCAGATTGAAGAGGATGACCTTCTCCTCGCCAGACTGCTTGCACTCGAGCGCCTTATCGATCGCCGCCTTGATGGCGTGGCTCGACTCCGGCGCCGGCACGATGCCCTCGGCGCGGGCGAACTGGATGGCCGCGTCGAAGATCTCGGTCTGCCCGTAAGCGACTGCGTCCATGTGGCCGGCGTCGACCAGGGCGCTGATGAGCGGCGCCATGGCGTGGTAGCGCAGGCCGCCCGCGTGGATCCCCGGCGGAATGAAATCGTGGCCCAGAGTGTGCATCATGAACAGCGGCGTCGAGGCCAGGGCGTCGCCGAAATCGTAGGTATAGGCACCCTTGGTGACCGTCGGACAGGAGCTGGGCTCGGCGGCCAGGAACTCGACCTGCTTCTTGCCCTCGAGACGATCCTTCATGAAGGGGAAGGCCAGGCCGGCGTAATTGCTGCCGCCGCCGATGCAGCCGATGACTATGTCCGGATAGACGCCCGCCATCTCCATCTGCTGCTTGCACTCCTCGCCCACGACCGTCTGGTGCAGGAGCACATGGTTGAGGACGCTGCCCAGCGCATAGTTGCAGTCGTCGTGGGTGGCGGCGTCCTCGGAGGCCTCGCTGATGGCGATGCCCAGGCTGCCGAGCGAATCGGCGTCTCCCTCGAGGATGGCGCGGCCTGAGTTGGTGCGGTCGGTGGGGCTGGCCAGCACCTCGGCCCCCCAGACCTGCATCATGCTGCGGCGGTAAGGTTTCTGGTCATAGCTGATCTTGACCATATACACGGTGCACTCCATGCCGAACATCTGCGTCGCGAGCGCCATGGAGCAGCCCCACTGGCCGGCGCCGGTCTCGGTGGCGATACGCTTGATGCCGGCTTCCCTGTTATAGAAAGCCTGCGGCACGGCGGTGTTGGGCTTGTGCGAACCGGCGGGGCTGACGCCCTCGTACTTGAAATAGATCTTCGCGGGTGTATCGAGCGCCTTCTCCAGGCGCATGGCGCGGATCAGCGGTGTCGGCCTCCAGAGCTTGTAGATCTCCTGGACCTCTTCCGGGATATCGATGTAGCGCTCGGTGCTGACTTCCTGCAGGATCACGGACATGGGAAAGAGCGATGTCAGCGCCTCGGGGCCGACAGGCTCGCCGGTGGCCGGGTTGAGCGGCGGTTTCAGACTGCCTTCCGGCATGTCGGGCGCGATGTTATACCACTGCTTGGGAAGATTGTCTTCCGATAAGAGATACTTTACGGTCATGGGGATCCTCCAGCCTGGCGTAATAAAGACAGTGGGAGAAATTTAGCTTTTTACAGCGCCTTTGGCAAGAGGCAAGTGCGGATCAACTGGTCCCGGTCGAGGTCTTGGTCTCCTCCTGGTCGATAAGCTCCTTCAGCACGGGGATGCGCTTGAAGACATACGTGTCGGCTTGTTTTCCACAGGTGACGTCAAAGGTGTTCCCCTCGTATAAATTTTTATTGAAGGAGATGTAATCGGTATTCTGCGACTCGCAGTATTCGGCGGCCACCTCTTCGGCGTGATTCAGGTTTTTGTATATCCCGAAGTCGTGGAAGGCCGCTTCGGCTGCGCCCTGCGCCGCATCCGCGGCTTCATGTTTAGCGCTCAGGCAGCGGCCGCCGTCGATTACGGCGATCACGATGATGGCAGCGATGATTGCCAGGAACACAGCGGTAGACAGGAAGCTGCCGTCTTCTTCGCGTAGTAACCTATTAGCCGCGCGCTTGAGCCACATGGGATCACCTTCTGTTTACGCCTTCAATATTGTTTCGGCAATGACGCCGCCGAGCCTGCTTTTTCAGCTGCGTAGCGTCGCCCGCTCCTTTTTCAGAGCCCGCGGCGCTGCCGGGTGACCACGATAATGTAGGTTGCGGCGCCGATGATGGCGGCCAGGGCGAACAGGATCACAAACCAGGCGCGCGCGGTGATGAGATGGATGCCGGCGCTATCGGCGGCGATCGTATTGCCCCGCGACGTCAGCCGCGCTTCCACTCCGGACCAGCCCTCGGAATGGTACGGCGCCTGGATCTCTTTTATGCCGGGCTCCAGCTGCAGCGTCTGGTCCGGACCATCCGGGAATTCTACTCCCTCGCCCGACAAGGAAAGCGTGGCGTTGAAAACGTAGGGATTGTTGTTGACAAGTGTCACAGTTGCGATGCCATCGGAGCCGCCCTGGAGAAACGGCGTGTCCACATCAACCTCCAGGCGGCTCAGTTGCTCGCCGGTGTCCGCGTCTATGGCTTCGAGCCAGGCAAGCCCCTGGTTGGCCGCCTCAGGGCTCACGCCACTGCTGATGTAATACACGCTCTCAGCAGTGTACATCTCACGGGTCAGCCGCATGATCTCGGGCACGGCGTTGTCCACGGCGACGCGAAGATCCTCGAACCGCTCGTGGGTGGCGTCCAGTTTCTGGTAATAGGTCTGCGCCAGATATCCGGAGGCCGGATCGAGGTACCGCATCAAGGTGACCGGCTGGGTTTCGGGACGGTATTTGTCGCGTGCTTCGGAGAGCGTGATGCTGCGCAGCCAGGGCTCCTGTTCGATGGTGGCGTACACCTGCTGGCGCTGAGCCTCGCCGAGGGCTGGATTCGGGACCGGCGAGGCGGCTATCTGCAGTCGCGGGGCCCCCGAAACGTACGCGTTAGCGAGGGCTGCGAAGAAAGCGGCCGGCTCCGGCGCATCCGAGAAGAGCGCGGTGCTGGCGTCGTCGTTGGCGAAGAAGCCGGTGATGCGCTCGCCGCTCAGGTCGCGTATGCGGTAACTGTTGAGGCCGGGCGCGAGCCTGCCTTCGAGTGAAGCGCGCGCCGCATTCGGTAGCACGGTGAAATCACCCCCGGTCGCCGCCAGATAGCGTAGCGAGTCGGTGGTCAGGTCGAGCCCGGCGGCATAAGCGCCCATCGGCGCCGGGATTCCCAGCGCCTCACCCAAAGCATCCTGGCCGATACGGTACTGGCCATTGCCGTCGTCCCAGCCCTGCTTGGCCAGGAGCGGCAGGTTGGCGAAGAAATAGGGCGCCGAAAGGAATTCGGTGTTCGTGCTGACAGACAGGTCGCGGAAAGACGCGAGACAGGATGACGCTGCCCCGGCCTCGGGGGAGTCGGCGGCGTAGCTGACCGTCTGGTCGCCCTGAACCAGATCGAAACCGTCGGCCAGAGCTTCCAGTTGCTCGAACAGTGAACTCTCGACAGCATAGCTGGTCTTCACCCCGGGGAATTTTTGTGACAGATCCCGGTGCTGGAGCAACGTGTCAGCCGCACGCGGCTCAGCGCGGCAGCGATCGATGAGCGCCGAGCTGATGAATTGTCCCTCGTCGTCGCGTTGCGGCGGCGACCCTGCCGTCCAGAGTAGCGCCAGGTCGAGCGGTTCCTGCCCCGCTGGGTCGACTATGGCCAGCCAGTTGGTGCCATAAAGGACTTCCTGGCCGCCGCTCATAAGGCTTACCCGAATCGGATAGCCTCCCGGCCCCACCTTTAGATCCTCGAGTGACACAGACGCCGTCGCGGCCCCAGGGCCGGAGATGCTGTAATCCTTGACCAGGCTGGTCTCAGACATCGGCGCCGTCGCGAACGCAGTAGCGTCGGTGTAGGCAGCAGCCGGATAGACCCTGACGGTAAGCTCGCCGTCGAACGCGCGCCCTCCGGGATCGAGCGAGAGGCTGAAATTGACGCTGTCCCCCGGATGGTAAACGAGTTTGTCGGTGGCCACCGCGATGCCCCCGGAGGCCGGCGCGGCCGTGGCGGCCTCCGGCGCGCGAAGCGTGAGGACACCGGTCAGCGCTAGAAGAAAAGCGGAAGCGATAGAGAACGCAGTCAGGACATATAACCGCGAGGCGGTGTGGCAGTTTTTTTTCAAGCGCTCCTTTTCAACTCCCCCTCAGCAGCGGGCGTATGATACCATAGCGCCTGACCGGCGGGTTGCCGGGGCCACTGCTAAACGACTTTCTGCTTCGATTATTTGATACTGATTTGATTCTACTTCTAGCATATGACTGGTAAATCCTTGCACAAGGGAACACCCGCGCCCAACTCGCTCGACGAGATCGAGGAGTTGCTGGCGCCGCTGCTGGCCGAAAAAAAAGCCACGGCGATCTTCCTCGACCTGGACGGAACCCTGGCGCCGATCGTCCTGCGCCCCGACGACGTCACCATCCCCGCCGATACCAGCCGCCTCATCCGTCATCTCGAACACGACTACCTGGCGGTGACCATCGTCAGCGGTAGACCGGCCACGGGAGCAAAGCGCATCGTCGGCAACTCTGAGCTCGCCTATATCGGCAACCACGGTTTCGAGACGCTGCTACCCGGCCGCGCGGTCGTCGTATGCGACGAGGCCCAGCCCTACCTTCCCCGGATACGCGAGCTGATCGAGATCGGGCGCAAGGCCGAGGAACTGCCCGAGCTTGGTATCTGGCTGGAAGACAAGACGGCCACGATGTCTTTCCATTTCCGGCGCGCTCCGGATCCGGAGCGCGCCGTCGCTTTCATCCACGAAAAATTCTTTCCCCTTATCGAGAAACTGGAGCTGAGCGTGAGCGAAGGGCGCAAGGTCATCGAGGTGCGGCCGCCTGTTCCGGTCAACAAAGGCGTTGCCGTGGGGCACCTGCTCGACCGGCTCGAATGCAGGAAGGCGATCTACATCGGGGACGACACCACCGACGTGGACGCGCTCAAGGAGCTGCGCAAACGCAAGCGCCGCAAGGACAACGTCATGGTGGGCGTCGGCGTCATCTCGGAAGAGATGCCGCCCGAGCTGCCGAAGTTCTCCGACCTGCTGGTGCACCGGGTGAGCGGCGCCGTCCAGGTACTGCAGTTGCTGGCGGGAGAAGACCCTTAAGACAGGACTTTCGCGGCCGCGGCGAAGTCCCGGAATCGCGTGGCCGTGTAGTACTCGTAGAACAGCCTGCCCGGATGCGGCCGCTTTGTGTAGTCGCGGCCGGGAGGCACCTCGCTGTAGGGCTCTCCCTTCAGATGCACCATCATCGGCCCACCCCTGAGGCCTGTGAGCGGCCAGATGACCGCGCGCTGACTGCGGAAGTTGGCAGCCAGTTTGCGTTTGAACAACCGGTCTTTCAACTTCATCGGGGTCAGTTTAATCTCGGAGGGGGTCGGCTGAATCGCTGGTGTTCTTCCTCCTGAATCTTTCTGCGAATTCGCCGGGATGAAACGGCCCACGTTCAACAGCCTGGCGCCGCCGCGGCTGTAGAGAGGGAATTCGTAGAGCGCCGGTGGCGACGTTGCGACAGGCGGCGATTCCGCGAAGGACGGCGACTCCGCGACAGGCAGAGATTCGTTCTGCGCTGACGTTTCCGCATCGGACGCGAGCCGCCGCAACGCTATCGCGGCCGCCAGCTGTACCGTGTCGTGATCGGGATGGCCACCTTCCCAGGCAGGCACAAAGATCGAGGCCGACCGCAGCTTGATGATCAGGCGTTCCAGCCGTCCGGCTATCTCTTCCAGAAAGTCAAGTGCGTGGCCGTCAGGCAGGCGGAAAAAGAACTGGTTGGAGGCCGGGACGCCGATAAGCTGCATGGCGCGGCGAGATTCTGCCTCGCGCCTCTCGCCGTTCAGGCCACCCCGCGTCAGCCACGCCGCCGACAGTGGCCGGTGGGCCGCAGCCAGGCGCCGCATGGTCGCGGCGATGAAAAACTCGTCATCGTGGTGGGCGAAGATGAAGAGAGCCGGTGTCCTCACTATTTCTGGCAATGCGCTCCCTTTCTTCCGAAGCGAAAGTCTCAAACAGCGACCCGGCCGGACCGGCGCTGGTCTCGACTGCCCCTATGGAGCGGTTGTCGGTGTCAAGCTGCCACCAGGTGACCAGATCGGCGTAAGTCTCGAACTGACTGTCGAAGACCTGGTCCCAGGAGCGGGTCAGGACCATCTGCCTGGCGGCGCGTGACATCGCGCGGCGCAGGCCCTCGTCGTCCAACAGCGATTCGATCTGCTTCTTGAATTCGGAAGCGCTACGGCTCGTAGCCGTGAGTCCCGTCTTGCCAGGCTCGATATTTTCGCGGGCGCCGCCCTCCGAGCAAACAACCACGGGCAGTCCGGATGCCTGCGCCTCGAGAACCACCTGTCCGGCGGTATCGACCGAGCTGGGGAAGGCAAAGATGTCAGCGGAAGCGTAGGCCGCAGCCAGCTCCTCGCCCTGCAGCCAGCCGGTAAAGACGGCGCCGTCGCCCAGCAACTGCTCGAGCTCCGCGCGCATGGGGCCGTCGCCGACCATCGCCAGCCGCACGTCGTCGCGCTCCTGCGCCAGCTCGCGGTAACATTCGGCCAGGACCCGCAGATCCTTTTCCGCCGACATGCGCCCGACGAAGAGCACAATCTTCTTGTTGCCGGAGTCCTCGCCGCCCAGGAGCCGCTGGCGCCAATCGCCGGAGCGGAATTCCGGTGAGAAACGATCCGCGTCGATCGCCTGGTAGAGGACCGCCATTTTGCGCTGGTCCAATCCGTGGCAGGCCAGGTCGCGGCTGCTCCAAGCCGAGGGCACGAACGTGAGATCGGCGCGCTGGTAAAACCAGCGCATGTAGGTCCAGGCCGCTTCTTCGTTGAGCTTGTCGTCGGTGAGCCGGCCGATACTGCGCGGCACATCTGTGTGATAACTGGTGACGAAAGGTATCTGCAATACGCGCGAGACGATGAAGGCCACCAGGCCCAGCGGCCCCGGCGTGGATGCATGGATGAGGTCGAACTGTTTCTCCTCGCAGTGGCGGAGTATGTCGAGCACCGGCGGCATGGCCATGTCGAGGTCGCCGAACTCAGGCAGGTTGAGCGAGGCGACCGCGGGAAAGCGCTTGACGCGCCCTTCCGTACCCGGTTCGCCGCAGGTGATTATCTCCATCGGCAGGTCGCCGCTCTGGCAATGCTCTTCCAGGCGGCCAATGATGCTGGTGACGCCATTCACCTGGTCCATCGTATCGGTGAAGAGCGCGACCCGGGGCCAGGGGACTTCCGAGGTCGGAACATCCGGCAGCATCTGCGAGCTCAGCCTTCTCAGGAAATGGCGCTGGCGGCTGTGATAGTTGGCGGCCAGCGAGTGTGGCAACAGCAGAACCTGCAGGCCGATGAGGCGGCCGATCGTATCCAGATTCTGGATGATGTTGAAAAGGGTCAGATCAGAAAGTTTCGAGAGGGTCGTTCGCGTGCCGCTGGTCCAGGCGGCCTTCACCAGCCTGAAGAGCTGCTCATGGAATTCGTCGCCGCCGGCGGTGGCGCCCTTCTGCCCCGAGGCCATCAGCGGCGTGATCGCCTGGCGCAGCTCTTTGTCGGCCATAACCTTCCTGAGTGCACCAGCGGTGCTGTCGCAGCCGACCGCCATCGAGATGAGCCGCATCCACTTGCTGCCTTCCCGGGCCTTGCCGATCAAGCCGAGGCGCTTCCTGCTGTTGCGGCTGCCTCCTCCCTGCGCCACCAGCCCGAGCATGGTGTCGGCCAGCTTCAGCGTGCTGCCGTGTGAACCGGCGGGAGCGCTGCGTCCCGCTTTGACCTCGGCCAGAAAGCCATCGATGCTGCCGGCGCCGGCCGTGACCGTGTAGGTGCTTCCCATGTCGAAACCGCCATGGTCGTCAGAGCCGGCGGTGTAGGTGATATGCCCCGGATGCCGCGGCGCCAGTTCGTATTTGGCGGACAGCTCCTCCAGCTTCTCGGGAGTGCACAGTTCAGCCAACCGCCGCGAGAGCGCGTTCTCCCGCTCGAGCGTGGAGCCGTTGTGGATTTCCCAGATGGGGAAGAGCAGCATCAGCCGCTCGATATGGCGCGGAGCCAGCTCGCCGCCGAGGCGGGTGAGCGGATGGGCGAGCACATATAGTATGTCCTCATCCTTGAGGTAATCGACCAGCTCGTAAAGGTTGCGCCGCCGGGACTGAATGCTTTCGTGCTGAGCCTCGGTGATCCCCAGCGCCAGCACGTGCAGCTTGACGTCCTCACCGGGGAAGTAGGTGGTCACTTCTTCGCTGACGAAAAAGTCGTCGTGGTGCGTCAGCGTCAGGGCGCCCTCGATAGTGTTGTGGTCGGTGAGGGTGACGTAAGTCATGCCCCGGGCCTTGGCGTTGCGGTAGGCGGTCTCGGGATCGGTGCTGCTCTCTCCGACTCCGGCCTGCCGCAGAATCCAGAGGTCTGATTCCTGGGAATATCGGGAATGAAGATGGAGGTCTACGCGGCATTCGCCGCAACCTGAATTTATCGTCGGGTCTGGTTCGCTCATAAGAAAATACCGGATGTTTCGGGGATCATCGGTTGCCCGGCTGCCGGTACTTCTATATATCCTACGGTGATTCGTTTGTAAGGGCAAGGTAAAATCGCCCCCGAAGCCCGCTTTACTGCTGTAAAGGGGCCATTTAGGGTAAGATTCCCGTAACCACCGTCCGTGTACCCCGAAAGAAACGGAGCCTGAAATGTGCAACGAGGATCTGATCGATTCCCTCAAGGAAGTGATCGCCAAACACATAGCCCACACCGACGAGCTGCGGCTCAGGTTCACCGACGTGGAGGAGAGCTTCCGCGAGGGCAACCTCGGCGGCGACGAGCTCGCGGAAGTGAGCCAGGTGATCCACCTGCTGGAGACGGACGCCGCGGCCTTCGAGCGGGCCCTGGGGGGATAGATGGCAGACGGCGGTAAATCGAGCGCCGGCAGGAAGGCTGCTGGCAGCGGACGATCCGGTGGTAAGAAGAGTTCGCCGGACAAGGCGCAGCAGGAAATGCTTAGGGCATTGCCTTCGGTAGAGGAGCTCATGGAGGCGCCGGAGCTGGGCGCCATCATCGAGCAATTCGGCCGCGGCTTTGTGGTCGACGCGGCACGCTCGGTGGTCGAGCGGCTGCGGCAGAACATCCTCGCCGGCAGCAAGATTTCGTTGTATGACCTCGGTTCAAGCGCGCTCGCCGATGCAGTCGCCGAGACGGCGGCGCGGATATTCGAGCCGAGCCTCAAGCCGCTGGTGAACGCGACCGGTGTGGTCGTGCATACCAACCTGGGCCGCTCGGTGCTGGCGCCGGAGGCGATCGAGGCGGTAGTCGCGACGGCGGCCTCCTACTCCAACCTCGAATACAACCTCGAAGCGGGAGCGCGCGGCTCGCGCCACGACCATATAACCCGCATCATCGTCGCGCTGACCGGCGCCGAGAACGCGCTGGTGGTCAACAACAATGCCGCGGCGGTGTTGCTGGCGCTGAGCACTTTCGGGAAAGACCGCGACGTCGTCGTTTCTCGCGGAGAGCTGATCGAGATCGGAGGCTCGTTCCGCATCCCCGATATCATGGCCTCGAGCTCGGCGAGGCTGGTCGAGGTCGGCACTACCAACAAGACCAAGTTATCCGATTACGAGAAGGCCATCAGCCCGAATACCGCGATGCTGCTGCACGTGCACACCAGCAATTACAAGGTGGTCGGCTTCACCGCCGAGGTCGGCATCGCAGAGATGGCGGCGCTCGGGCACGAGCGCGGTCTGGTCGTCGTCGACGATCTGGGCAGCGGCGCGCTGGCCGAGCTGCCGGCGCTCGCGGACGAACCCTCGGTGCACGACAGCCTCGCGGCTGGCGCCGACGTGGTCACCTTCAGCGGCGACAAGCTATTGGGCGGACCGCAGGCTGGCATCATCGTGGGCAAGAGCGAGTTCATCGAGAAGATGAAGGCGCACCCGATGGCGCGGGCCATGCGTGTGGACAAGATGACGCTGGCGGCGCTGCAGGCGACGCTGGCGATCTATTTGAAACCGGAAGAGGCGCTCACGCGGATTCCTACTTTGAGGATGCTGAGCGAGCCGGATGAGTCGTTGCGCTCGCGGGCCGAGGAACTGGCTGCCAGCCTGAGCGGCGCGCTTGGCTCTGAGGCAGTGATCGAGGTCGAGCAGGCCACCTCAAAGGTGGGCGGCGGCGCCCTGCCGCTGCTGGAGCTCGATTCCTGGGTCTGCGCGGTCGTGCCGACTTCCATCACCGTCGATGACCTGGCTGCCCGCCTGCGCGAGACCGACCCGCCGGTGATCGGGCGCATCCATAAGGAAAGGTTGCTGCTCGATGTGCGCACGATCCTGTCCGAACAAACGGGTGCTGTGGTCGAGGCGCTGAGCCAGGCGATCGTCGAAACGGGTCCCTAGCTTGTCATGACGCAGGAACGTCATCTCGTCCTCGGCACCGCCGGCCACATCGACCATGGCAAGACGGCGCTCATCAAGGCGCTCACCGGAACCGACACCGACCGCCTCGCCGAAGAGAAGGAGCGCGGCATCTCCATCGAGCTGGGCTACGCCGAGCTCGAGCTTCCCTCCGGCACCACACTAAGTGTCGTTGACGTCCCCGGGCATGAGCGCTTCGTGCGCAACATGGTCGCCGGCGCCTCGGGCATCGACATCTTCCTGCTGGTTGTCGCCGCCGACGACGGCGTCATGCCCCAAACGCGCGAGCACATGGCCATCATCGGCATGCTGGGCATCCCCCAGGGCGTTGTCGCCATCACCAAGACCGACCTGGTCGACGAGGAGATGGTCGAGCTGGTCGAAGCTGACATCGAAGATTTTCTGGCGGGTACTCCTTATGAGGACTCGCCCATCGTCAAGGTAAGCTCCAAGACCGGCGAGGGCATACCGCTGCTGCTGGGCGCTCTAGAAGACGCCGCCGGCCGGGCGCAGGCGGCGCACGCGGCGGAAGCCATCGGCATCGCTCGCCTGCCGGTCGACCGAGTGTTCACGCTGAAGGGCATCGGTACGGTGGTCACGGGCACACTCTGGTCCGGACGCATCTGCGCCGAAGATGCCTTGCGCCTGATGCCCGACGACCTGCCCTGCCGCGCGCGCACCGTTCAGGTGCACGACCGCTCGGTCGAGTGTGCCGAGTCTGGCTTCCGGGTCGCCATCAACCTCTCCGGCATCGACAAGGACAAGCTCGAGCGCGGCCAGATGGTCGTGAAGGGTAAAGGCCTGACGCCCACCTACATGGTTGACGCGCGCGTGACACTGCTGCCGTCCGCGCCGCAGACGCTCAAGTACGGAGCGCAGGTGCGATTCCACCATGGCACCGCCGACGCCACCGCCAAGCTCATGTTCGCCGACCGCGACCGGCTGGCTCCGGGCGAGAGTTGCTACGCGCAGGTGCGGCTGAAGACCAAGATCGTGCCGGAAAAGGGCGATCGCTTCATCATCCGCTCGCTGACACCGGTGACTACCGTCGGCGGCGGCGTGGTCATCGACCCGCATCCGCACAAACACGGCCAAGGGGATGCCCAGGTGCAGCGGCTGGAGATCCTCGAAGCGGGTGAAACCGCGGACATCGTCTCGCTGCTGCTTGATGAGGCCAGCCCGGCGGGACTCTCGCGCGGGGAGCTCGAAGCCACTGGTTTGTTTGATGGCGCCGCTCTAAGTGAAACGCTGGGCGATGCCTCGATTGCCGCTTCGCTTAGCGGTCCGGGCGGCGATGTGTTCTTCGCGCCGGCCGCAGTTGCTGATTTCGGGGCGAGGTTGCAGGCGACTTTGGAAGCGCGTCAGAAAGCCAACCCCGCCGACCCGACTCTGAGCTCCGAGGAGATCGCGCGCAGCATGCAGATGAAAGCCGACGAGCGCTCCTTCCTGGCTTTGCTTGCCGGCGAGGTCGCGGGCGGCGGTGTCACGATGAAAGACCAGCGCTACTCGCTGGCATCAGCGGTAGCGCGTTTGTCCGAGGCGCAGAAGCAGATGCTGGAGTCTGTCGCCTCGCAGCTGGAAACAGCCGGCCTGGCTCCCCCTTCGACCGGCGACCTCGCCGCGGCTGCCGGAGCCCGTACTGGCGACCAGGATTTCAAGCTGGTTCTCAAATTGCTGGTCGAGGACGGGCGCGCGGTCAAGGTCAAACCCGATCTGTATTACGCCGCGGGTCCGGTCGAGGAAGCCCGCGCCGCGGTCGTCACCCGCTGCGAAGAGACCGGACAAATCACGCTGGCTGAACTGCGCGACTTGCTCGACGTGAGCCGCAAGTTCGCCCAGGCGCTCCTGGAGTATTTCGACCGCTTGGGGTTAACGCGCCGCGAGGGCGATTACCGGGTCTTGAGGAAGAAGGCGGGAGGCTGATGCTTCCAATTCTGATTTAGGGTTTCGCCGCCGATACGTTAGAATCTTCTTCTCCCGGGAGGGCAGGGGTCTGGTGGCCCAGCCGGTCTTCAAAACCGGTAGGCGGCGGTAACCCCGTCGTTGGTAGGTTCGATTCCTACGCCTTCCCGCCAACAACTCTCTTGTTTTTGCAGAAACCCTGCTTTATCAGTGGGAAACACCAATAATATTTTGCTGGTGAATGATTAATTCGGATTGTTATTACCACAGGCCATTGCTGTCCAGTCTGGACACGGATTAACTGTTCCTTTTGAATTATAATCCTGAAGGCATTTCTAACCTCCGAGAAATAATTCAAGATAGGTAATTGTTATTAAAGCAACACGATGACAATAAGAAAAAGGCTGAAGAGTATCACTGCAATTCCCTCACCCGTATCCATATTTCGATTGGTATTTGGCGGCTTTTGATTTTGTGATTAAGATCGACGACGTTAGCTTTTTCTTATCATTTGTTAGACAAAAATTGATATTAAGTATACGATTTATTTCCCACTAATCAAGTGGGACGGGCTGATCAGGAGGAGATATGAGTAAAGTGCTCAAGGCGTTGATGGTCGGTTCAATCTTTGCAATATTTCTCATGGTGACAATGGGAGCCGATTCAAGTTGCAGCTCCACTAAGACAACATCCGGCGCTGACACTACCAATGCAACTGCGCCAGGCAACTCGGCAGTCCCTGCTGCTCCAGTAGTCGCCACACGACAGGTAGTTGGTACT
>Ga0172371_10000495_pt1 | contig 60743 bp, 55 predicted proteins | sample Lak12m_FD_114543 | JGI IMG/M metagenome (GOLD analysis project Ga0172371, IMG submission 114543) | Freshwater microbial communities from Kabuno Bay, South-Kivu, Congo - kab_022012_12m | ecosystem: Environmental > Aquatic > Freshwater > Lake | place: Democratic Republic of the Congo: South-Kivu... | reverse complement strand
TTACAAAGCAATCCATATCTACAACCACGAACGCATCCACACGTCACTCAGAATGTCCCCAATCCAATACACCAGCCAATTTTTACTTGTAGAAACAGTGTCCTAAATTTGGGGTACCCCCCAGAGAGGTTGGTTTTAGAATATTGATTCTTATCGAGAAAAACTAATTTCTCCAAAAACGGCGAATTATAGAAAACTTCTAAAGCAGAGTCTTTAAACTTGCTCTCAGTCACCAAAATCCTACTCTTTGAATCATCTAAGATGTCTTTTATTCGGCTAATTGGATTGTTTGTATTTATAGGTAGATAGGCGCAACCTGCTTTTTCTATCCCAAAGATAGTCGAAATCATGTTTATCGACCTACTCAAAAACAACGCTACGGTATCATCCTTTTTGGCATTTTGACCTAGTAAATAGTCGGTGAGTTGATTTGCCCGTTTACTCAATTTTGAGTAGGTGATGACCGAATCTTTATATTCAACCGCAATTTCGTTCGGATGCTTGGCGACTTGTTTTTCAAAAAAAGAAATTGCGTTTTTCATAACTAACTAGTTTTTAATATGCTTTTGCAAACAAAACTTTATGGTGCGCAGTTTTACCGCAATAAAGACATTTACCTTGATTATCTAAACCGTCTTCGAAGGGAATGCATCTGCTACTTGCATTTGTATCTTCTTTTATTTTTTCCTCACAATTTTTGTTCAAACATAAATGAGTAAAAATAAATCCGGGCTTGTTAGCCATGACTTTCTTAAATTCTTCATAGTCCAATACTTCACGAGTATTGTCCAGTCGAAATTTTTTTGATTTTTCCAATAAGATCTGTTGCATGTTTGCCAGAGTTGATTTTATATAAGAAGCTCTTTTTTCATTTGGGACAAATTCCTTCTTCCCTAGGATTCTATCCACTGCCACGATAGATTTCTTTTGGATATCCTTAGGTCCAACCTCTAGTCTCAACGGGACACCTTTTCGCTCCCATTCAAAATATTTAAACCCCGGTCTCCCTTCTCTATCATCTACTTTGTATGTGATTCCAACATTTTCAAGTTCGGTTTTAATTTTTTCTACTTCTACGAAGACAGATTCCTTTTCTTCCTTGGTAGTCCAGATAGGTATAATAATTACTTGGAATGGTGCAATCTTGGGAGGTAAAACAAGACCTTTGTCATCTGAATGAGACATTATAAGAGCACCGATTATCCTAGTGCTGAGGCCCCAACTCGTCTGCCACACATATTGTTTTTCTTGATTTTCGTCTAAAAACGAAACATCAAAAGATTTCGCAAAATTTTGCGCCAACATGTGAGATGTACCTGATTGTAAAGCTTTGCCGTCCTGCATCATGGCTTCTATTGTGGAGGTGTACTCGGCGCCGGGAAATTTCTCAATTTCCGTTTTCTTTCCTTTCACAACCGAGATAGCCAAGTATTCCTCCACAATTTTTTTGTAGACTTCCAACATCTCAAGTGTCTTCTCATCTGCCTCTTTCCTCGTGGTGTGAGCAGTATGACCTTCTTGCCAGAGAAATTCTGTTGTGCGCAGGAAAAGTCTTGGACGCATTTCCCAACGCATGACATTGCACCACTGATTGATTATGAGCGGTAAGTCTCTGTATGAATGAATCCATTTTGAGAATGCATCATAAATAATCGTCTCTGAGGTTGGTCGTATAACAAACGGCTCCTCGAGCTCACCTGCTGGAACAAGTTTCCCGTCTTTTTCTTCGAGGCGATGGTGGGTGACAACTGCGCATTCTTTTGCAAATCCTTCTATGTGTTCTGACTCTTTTTCTAAAAAGCTTTTTGGGATCAGAAGTGGGAAATACGCATTTTGTGTGCCAAGTTTTTTAAACTCGCTATCTAAAATTTTCTGTATATTTTCCCATAAAGCGTAGCCGTAAGGTTTTATAATCATAGAACCTCTGACTGGAGAATTTTCCGCCAAATCAGCTTCGCGTATTACATCGAGGTACCACTGTGAAAAATTTTCCTCACGAGAAATTATTTTATTAACATTATTATTTTGATTCATATTCATAAAATTACTTTATTAAATCCTCAATAGGCGTATTTAACGCCTTGGCGATCTTTTTCAAGGTTTCAATAGTCGGATTGCCTTGCTTACCCGCTTCTATGTTGATAATGGTATTGTTGGAAACATCAGCAAGGCGCGCCAGTTTCTCTTGGGAGATTGCCATTTTTTCTCTTAATCGCTTTACGGTCTTTGCTAGATTATTTTTGCTTGACTCTGCCATAATTTATTAGTAAAAGTAAGTTTTGCACACTTATTTAATGTTTGGGCGGATGCTTTTTTCCCATAACATAATATTGCCAAAATATTTGAGAACGGTAAAGGAAAAAAGATTGTTATTTCTACACAACAAAATATAAACGTAATACATTTCAGCTATATTTACCCTTAATTATCGAAGGTCTCCTTCGCGACCACAGCGGACTGCGTCCTGTTGTCGCTATTGCTCTGGCGGACATTGTTCGCCGAAGGTCGCTTTGGCGACCGAAGGCGGAAGCGGGAGGATTCGAACCTCCGGTCGTCTTGCGGCGACCCCAGTTTTCAAGACTGGTGCATTAAACCACTCTGCCACGCTTCCATGTAATTATTTCTACTTCATTTAATGCGATAAAGCAAGCAAAGCGAAATTGGCCGCGGCTTTATCGAAGAATCGTTGGGCTGAGGCGGATTTTCCCGATTAGCGGAAACTCTAAAAAGGCCTCAGTTACAGTCGGAGCTTTTTTCGTCGGCAATTAGCTTTTTTAAAAATATGCTGTAAAGATAACATAAGCGGAAAGAGCAGTAATTTACAATGTCGTGAAAAAAACATATCTTTCGTTGATACTTCCAGTTCACAACGAAGAGGAAAATATAAATGAATTATACCGAAGGTCTAGAAAGGTATTGGAAGCGCTCGGAGAGTGCGAAATTATCTTTATTAACGACGGGAGTACCGACGGATCACTCAAGAAAATCGAAGAGATAGCAACAAACGACGAAAGCGTCAGAATCATCCATTTCTCCAGAAATTTTGGCCACCAAGCAGCGATCACTGCCGGGTTGGACTACGCCAGCGGTGAGGCTGTAATAATCATGGACAGTGATTTGCAGGACATACCTGAATTAATTCCTAAAATGGTGGAAAAGTGGCAAGCCGGATATGAAATCGTTTACGCGAAAAGGCGCACCCGCCGAGATTCGGTTTTTAAAAAAATTACTGCTTATTTATTCTATAGGATACTAAAGTTATTCGCGGAAATTGATATCCCTATTGACACCGGTGATTTTCGCTTATTAGACAAAAAAGTGGTAACGGAGATAAGAAAACTAAAAGAAAAGTCCCGGTTTATGCGTGGATTGGTGTCTTGGGCCGGATTCAAGAAAACAGCCGTTCTTTTTAACCGCGAGAAAAGAAAACACGGAACCACCGATTATTCTTTAAGAAAAATGGTTCGTTTCGCTATGGAAGGGCTTACTTCATTTTCCGACTTACCGCTGAAAATTGGTTATTATTGCGGTTTTTTGCTAGTGCTATCGGGTCTATTGTTGATTGTTTTTAAAATATTTGTAATAGCTCTCATTTTCGTCCTTGTGGGAATTAATTTTCTTATACTTGGCATGCAGGGCGAATACATCGGCAGAATTTACAGGGAAACCCAAAACCGTCCTCTGTATATCGTAAAAAAGAAAGTCGGATTTAAAGAGAAGAAAAAAGACAAACAAATAGAAACCGTGATGTAAACAACAGCATAAACAATGAGGAAGGTTATGAGAAAGGCAATAATAAGCTCACGATTTTTGCAGGAAAAGAAAATAAATTTTCCTTTTCTTATTCTAGTGGTGTTTTTGGCTGTTCTTATCCGCTATTATCTAATGGATTTCGAATCTGGAGACTACCAAATATTCCTTTCGCCGTGGATGGACTTTATTAAAGCGCATGGTGGCTTTCCAGCCTTACGTTATGGTTTTGCCAATCAGAGTCCGCTCTATGTGTCTTGCTTGACCCTCGTTTCTTATCTTGCCGTTTCACCTTTGTATGCCATAAAGTTCTTTTCTATTCTTTTTGACTTTGTCGCTGCCAGCCTTGTTTACCTGATTGTTTGGCACAAATGCCACAAAGCCGCTGTTTCTCTGCTAGCATTTTCGGCAGTGTTATTTGCTCCAACCGTTATAGTTAACGGTTCCATGTGGGGGCAGTGCGACATAGTTTACACGAGTTTTCTTCTTGCGGCAGTTTATTTTCTGCTAAAACAAAAAAATAATTGGGCTATGGTTTCTTATGCGGTTGCTTTCTCATTCAAATTGCAAGCCATTTTTCTGGCTCCCCTTTTTGTAATCTTACTTTTGCGAAGAAAGACGTTCTTTAAGCATCTGCTTATTTTTCCGTTAGTCTATATCGTTTCCCTTTTGCCCAGTGCCTTAGCCGGTAGGCCTTGGAAAGAACTCCTTTCGGTTTACTGGGAACAAACCAGTATTTACACCAAATTAACCTTGAGTGCTCCCAATCTATACCAATGGCTTCCTGAAGCGGCGCGGACGGAAGCGGTAGGTCGTGCCGGTTTGGTCTTTTCCGCTGCCGTTGCGATTACTTTTATTTTTTTTATGCTTTTCGAAAAGGAACGGATCGATAGTAATCGAATTATTGAGATAACTCTAGCTTTTGCGTTACTGTTGCCATTCACTCTTCCGCGAATGCACGAACGCTATTTTTTTCCAGCGGATGTTTTTTCTATCGTTTTTGCTTTTTACTTTCCCCGCTATTTTTATCTGCCGATTATTATGCAGATAGTATCTTTTTTAAGCTACGGCCCATTCTTGTTTGGCAAAGATATCGATTTCTTTTTTCCCACGCTCGGAGTCTTGTTGGTGATAATAATTGTTTTGTCCGAGTTAATCAAATTAAAAGAAGATGTTCTTGCTCAGAAATATTCTGACACCTAAAATCTTTCGCGGATCCAGCACTAGGTTTCTCATTAAAATAGCTATTATCTTGGCTGTCGCTTTTGCTTTTTTGTTTTCTTTTTCTCACTACGTTCCCTTCAACATGGATGAATTCTCCCAATACCACAATCTTAGCTGTTATAATTATCCGTTAAATAGACTCAACACTTTTCGAGAGTCCTGTGACGGCTATGATCTGTCAGTCGGAGGATCGCGATATTTGCCGCTTCGTTCTTATATATACACCGGCAGTTTTCCTTCGCTTGTCTATTATCCTCTTTTTAAAATCTGGCCATCGCCTTATTCCGCGAGATTTTTGGGGTTGCTGTTGTTAATGATTCAAGCATATCTGATCTATAAAATTTTCAAAATTGACTTTGTTTTGTCTTTTCTGATTTTGCTTGCCGCTATGCCTTATGCATTCCAACATATTGTGGATACCGGACCGATTGCTTTGCAGACCACCTCGGTCTTTCTTATAGCTTATTTAGCAAAAAAGTGGCCGACGGCACTAAAAAACAATGCGAAAAACGCTTGGATTTATCCACTTCTTGGGGGTTCAATTATTTTTCTTGGTATTTGGATTAAACTAGCTTATTTCTTTGTGCTTCCGGGAGTTTTAATTTTATTTTTCAATTATTTTTTAACCCAAAAAAACTTGCTGGCAATTTTCAAGAGATTTTTAACTAAAAGATTTTTTCTTCACCTTGGTATTTTTTTCTTTGTTGCCGTAGTGCCATCCATTATTCTTCTTAGTGCTTTCGACAGAAAAGGCGTTCCTTATTATCAGACTATCGGCAACTACCATTCAACAAATTTTCCTAAAAGTAACACTCGGCTCGAAAATGTATGGGAGCTTTTCAAATATTTTCTTAATCCCCTAGCCTCCTCACATCGCGTGTTTTTAATAGAGACGCTCCCGACAATTTATGGTGTCTTGTTGGCAATAGCTGTTTGCTCGTTTGTTACTATTGGCTTTATATATCTTCACAGGAAAAGAACACCTCTCAAGTTCGCCGTGTTGAATATAGCCCTGTTTTTTATGACTTTTGGACTTGTCGTGTTATCCGAAGAATCTTGGGCTATGCATCATGTCGTTCTTTCCTTTCCTTTTCTTATTTTGGTTTTATTTTATTTATATTCCCAATGGAAAAATTCGAGGGTGAGAATGGTTTTTTTGGTTTTCTTTTTCTTAGTAAATATTTTTTTATATTGGCAGCTGATTTGTTTAACGCCGAGAGCAGAATGTCATCCGTCGATATCTAAAATCAATACGTTTTTAAACGATAACTACACCGACAGCCATATCTTTATAGTAGTTGACTGGGGAGTTTACTATCTCAAGGCTTTGTATGGAAATGACAATCAAAGCGTTCTCTACACGCAGCCTCTCAATAACGTGTCGGGTATTCTCGAGATAAAAGATACTCTCTCTGAAACTGGCAGAAAAGCACTATTTATTAGTAGAATTAACTCGAATTCCGATTTATCTTTAATAAAACAGTATTTTCCAAATCTGGTTCTACTAAAAACCAATTTCGATAAGGGTTCTTGGCAAATTTTGTATGAGCCATAAGCAATGGACCATTATAAAACCTTAAATAAATAATATCCGTCGCGGTAGACATCGGGATTGTCGCTTTCGCCTCGGCTGCCGACAGTGTTGAAAACTTTCTTAAAAAGTTCGGGCCGGTCTTCAAGATTTTTGACGAAATTCATGTGGTCAGTGCCAACAAGCACCCACTTGGCTTTGAAATCGTTTTTAATTCTTTCCAGATTTTTATTGTCGCTGCCCGAAGAAATGTCGGCAAATTCTTGGTAAAGCTGAGAATTATACTGGTTCATAAATTCAGGATCCAATCCCACGAGGTAATAGTTCTTGTGGTTCACGAAAAAATATTTTGGAAAAACGTCCCAATCGTCTGTAAAGACGATGTCTTCTTCTTTGGAATTATCCTTCAAATAGCTGTGCACTTTTTCCAAAGCCGGCATGCTGAAATCCGGCTGGGTGTCTTTTCTGGCTCCTTCAATTTGAGTCGCGGAATAAAACGGAACGGCAATTGCAAACGCTGTTATGGCAATTCCATAAATCACGTTTTCTTTTTGTTTAAAAATAACATTTTTTTTCCATTCTTCCGCTTTGTCCGCAATAAAATCTTTCAGCAGGAACATTCCCGATAGGGTGATAAAGAACGGCGTGTACTCAATGAAACGTTTAGACTTCCACTGGAGCACCAAGAAAAGAATCGTTGCCGCGAAAAGGGTTATCGATTTTACGGATTGTTTGTAGTTCCTAATCAATGACAAGAGAACGCCCGCGGCAAAAATTGCCAGAGGAATATAGTTCATTTGCAGCCAAAACCAAGTGTCGTACGGCCGCCATTCTCCGCCGGTATATTGTTTGGCGCCAAAACCGGTTTCAAACAAATGGGTAAAAATAAAAGAAATATTGTCAGGAAAATAAGGATTAATGATTAGCCCGGCAAACATGCCCAAAAGCGAGGCGCCGGCAATCCTCCAATCAACTTTTTTATTCTTAAGAAGCCGGGCTACGGTGTAAACGATAGCCATAAAAGGCAGGATCATAAAAGTATTGTAAGTCCAAACGTAGAAAAAACTTAAAAAGCCCAAAATAAGAGGTTTTTTTTTGAAAATAAAGTAAAGCCCGAGGCACATGAAAAGAAGCGAAAGCCCCATGGCGCGAATGAAATTCATTCGGAAATAAAAATCCCACGGCATAGTGAAGACAGTCAGAACAGCAAGCCAAAAAGCGCCCTTCAGCCTATTTTGGGCAAGGAGCAGATAGAACATTGTAAACGCCAAGGCCGTGACAGCGACAATGAATATTTTTGATCCAGTTACGATTCCCAACAGAGAAACGAAAGGAATCAAAAACACGTGGAATAAAAAATGGTGGTCCACGAATTTATCCTTCAGGATCGTGTACTGCATCCATGGGAATTGGTGGATGATCCCCTTTTCTTTAATTATCTCCGCCATTTCGGCGTGATAATAATCGTCATAGCCGGAAAAATAAGGATTGGCCGGATTAAATTGAATGTAGGACATCAAGACCAAAGCAACAAAAAAAATCATGACAGCTTGAACGAGGTGGTTTGATAGGAATCTGAGCATTTTTGGATATAAATTTTCAATACTTACCAATACTTACCAATTCACAATCAATTATCAATGACTAAATTTTCAAACATAGAATAGTTTTAAGCCTATATAATATGATATTTTCAATTTGATAATTGGTAATTAAAAATTGAATGAGAATTGGTAATTGATGAGTATTGATAACCTCTAATAGTTATTTCTGGCATTTTGGGCACCAGAAAGTCGTTCTTTGTCCTTGTTTGAAAGATTCGACTATGCCGTCGCATTTGTCGGGACAAAGTCGACCTTTATGTTGGTAGACGCGGCGGATGTCGCCATAACCTCCGGGTAAACCTTGCGGATCACGAAAATCGCTGATACTGGTGCCGCGGACGCTGACGGCTTTCTTTAAAACTTTTTTTATGGCTAAGTATAAAGTTTTTGTCTCGTTAGCATTCAGACTGCTCGTTCTTCTTTTGGGATTTAACTTGGCTTCAAAAAGTATTTCACTGGCGTAAATGTTACCGATTCCCGCGACGGCGCTTTGATCCATTAGAAATATTTTCAACTGTTTGCTTCTATTCCTTTTAATCGCGACAAGGTTTGCGAAATGTTTTTCGGTAAACTTCTTGCTTAGCGGCTCAACGCCCAGTTCGTTAAAACTTTCGGTTTTCAGACTGCTGTTTATCGATTTCGGCAAACAGCGCACCCGGCCGAACTTGCGTAAGTCTGAAAAGGCCAGCTCTTCATTTTTGTCCAAAACAAAGCGAAAATGAATGTATTGGTTGACTTTTTCCAAAAAAGGGCTGTTTTTGTACTTGCGTAGGAACACAGCGCGCCGTGTTCCTGTCTCGGATAGTCCTATTGGCCGCAACAACAAATGGCCTGTCATTTTAAGATGGATCCAAAGCGTCGCTTTTCTTTCAATCTCTATCAATATGTTTTTGCCTCGGCGCGATATCGCCGAGACCTTTTTACCGGAAAGTTTTTTGCTGAGGTCGGAAAATGAAACATTGCCGACAATTTTCGGCCAATCGGTCCAAACTTCTTTTATGATTCTTCCCACGATTTTAGGGCGCAAATACCTAACTGTTGTCTCAACTTCAGGAAGTTCAGGCATAAAACTAACTTACAACTTACAACAAATAACTTACGACGATTATAGTAAACTTGCTAAATATTTGTATTTTGTCGTCAGTTGTAAGTTGTTAGTCGTAGGTTACCACGGCTCGATTTGATACACCGCGCATACCAGAGCCGCCGCCGGTTTCTTTTTACACTCGATTCCGCAAATCTTGTATTCAATTTTGCCGTATTCTTCTTTACGCTGTTCGGTCATGTCGGTCAGAGAGTTTTCGATTAGTTTTTTTACCTCTTTTTCCGATTGGCCGTGATGTTCAACAAATAATCCCTTTTTGTTCTTTTCTGCCATTCTCCAGCCAACTCCGGCGAAGACGCTTTTGCCAATTTTACCGGTAGATTTACGGCTTAACACGACGTAAACTCTTTTGCCAAAATTCTTTTCGGAATTAGTCGATTTCAATTTCTTCGTCTCGATCACTGAATCCGGCGGGATCACCGAGCTCAACGGAATTAAGTTTAAATTGGCAATACCAGCATCCCAAAGCGCCTTGTCGAAAGCGCTCAATTTGGTGGTGCCGGTACCGATGCCCCAAGTCACGGTGATACGCAACAGAATGATTTATGATTTATAATTTATGAGTAATACGGGCATGAGGATTTGAATTTCATTCGTAAATCATAATTCGTAAATCTTAAATCTCAAATTTTAAGCCATAAATCTTGGCTAGTTAATTATTTTGCTAGCCCAAAAACCTTAATGTGCAGTTTCTTCGCTTCCGGGTCCGCGAGCTCTTGATAAGTGACCCTGATCGTATATTTTATTTTATTTCCTGCCGGAAAAGCGTCAACAATTTCAATGTTCCACAAGTTTTTACGGCCGATATTTTTCTCGAAACTTTTAAGAACCGGATAAACGGATTCTTCTTTTTCAAGTTGGATGTTGGCATCGAGCGTTACCAGTTTTTTAGTAAGTTCCACTGCCGGTCTTGCTTTAAAAGCATCAACGATCTCGGATATTAGCGTTAGGTTTATTTCCGCGAAATAGGATCTTTCGTTCTCAGCTTCCGGTTTCAGTTTGTAGATTATCCCTACCGGTTTATCTTTTACGAGAATATCGTAACAGCAATATGGGTTTGCTATCGCCGGTTTTGTAGGTATAAAGCGCGCCGTGTTTCTACTCCGGTAATTTATACCGTCTAACCCTAGATACCGTAAAGTAACTTCAAGAATATATCTCAGATATTCAAGAGCGGAACTTTTGGCGGTGTGGTTGTATAATATCCCCAACGATTCATATTCCTCATATTTTTTTTCCGTGGCACCGAATATTTTGCCTATCTCAAAAATTTGGACGTGGGCCAAGTTCTTTTTTCGGTATTCCGCAAGCTGGTTGATTAGACCCACTCCAATCGATTGGCGCAAATCGGGGAATTCATCGTTAACGGCATTTTGAGTGGTTATCAACTTCCAAGTCCGGTAGTTGGTCAGTTTGTTTGATTTTTTAGCGGTAAGCGGAGAGGAAAGGATTTCGTCGTAGCCGAGAATAGACAAAATGTCTCGGGTTTTTTCGGCCAGTTTTACCACTTTAGGAGTGATGTCTTTTGTTACTTCCAATTTCGGAATTTCCGAGGAAGGGATTTTTTCAAACCCATAAATTCTTATAACTTCTTCAATTAAGTCTTCCTCGATTGTGACATCCATGCGGCCGGTTGGCGGAGTGACAACATTGTGTTTGCCGCTTTTTTTGACCGTGAAACGCAGACCTTTCAAAATTTCAACCGCTTTTTCTTTCGGTATGTCAATGCCGGCGTAAATGGCCGGTTTACTTGGATCAAATTTAATCTTGGGGGCCGCATACCTTTTTGGATAATGGTTAAATTTTCGAAAAACCGTTTTTTCACTGCCGCAATGTTTAAGTATAAGCGTCAACAATAAACTCATTGCGTAGTCCAAACCGTTCGGATCCAAGAAACGACCAAGACGAAGACTGGCTTCGGTTGTCACTTTGGTTCCGCTGGAATTTTTGCGCACCGTTCCCGGATCATAAACTGCCATTTCGGCGATTATCGCGCTGGTGTCCAGATCAAGTTCCGCTTTTTTGCCGCCCACTATTCCGGCAAGAGCCAGAATATTTTTGTTATCACGCAGAATTATTTCCCGATCTTTGGTTAATTTAACTAAAGTGCCGTCCAAAGTTGTTATGCTTTCGTTCTTTTTGTTCATATCCCAATATAACTTTCCGTGTATTTTGTTCATATCCAGTAGATGCGAGGGGTGGCCGGTAATAAGCATCACATAATTGGAGAGATCGACCAGTAAATTCTTGCTGTTCATATCGTATAGAGCCAGCCAGTCCGTAAGCCACCGGGGCGATTTTTTGTTGTGGATGTTTTCAATTTCGTAGGCTAAAACTCGTTTTATATATTTGTCGTCAAGCACTTGAATATTTTGGCTTTTTGTAGAGACAGGTTTCAAACCTGTCTCTACGCGTACAATGGGATATTTAACTTTCAAGCCCCATCTTGCCGCGATTTCGTTGGCAATTCCGATAACCGACAAACAGTCGGCGCGATTGTGTCTGACTTCTAAACTGATGGAATAATCAGTTTTTCCTTGATAGCTGGTTTTCTCAAAACCGTCCATCATGAATCCGGCCATCGTCAAAAATTCACCTATTTGCTTAGGGCCGGTTTTTCCACAGGGAATCGATCCGCCATTGGCGGATAATCCGGGGATCAATTTTTTAATGTCGCTATAAAGTATTTTCATTTTCGTGGTATTTATAAGCCAAATTTCCGCCGGCTAAAGTGCGGATGTCGGTGATTTTATATTTGGCCATAGCCCAACGGTCCAGACCTAGTCCGAAAGCAAATCCCATCCATTTCTTTGGATTTATCCCTCCCATTTTCAGTACGTTGGGATGAATGATTCCTGAACCGCCCATTTCAATCCAACCGACCCCTTTGCAAACCGCGCAGCCTTTCCCGCGGCAATTAAAACATCGCATGTCTGGTCCCGCGCCCGGTTCAACTTCCGGATAATATTTATTGCGGTAGCGTATGACAACGTTTTTTCCGTACATTCTTTGAAACAAATGAGTGAAAGTCCCAAATAAGTCCTTTAAACTGACTTGCTTAAGTACTACGACCCCCTGGTATTGATGAAAGAAAAAATGATTGCTTTTGTTGACCTTCTCATTCCGATAAGATTTTCCCGGAAAAACTGTTTTAAACGGTGGTTTATGCTCAGCCAATATTCTTGCTTCGATTGAGGAAGTTTGAGTGCGCAAAAACCAGTTCGGTTCTTCAATGTAAATCGTGTCCTGCATATCGCGGGCGGGATGGTTTTCAGGCACATTCAATCGCTTGAAACAATATTCATCGTTTTCAATTTCCGGTCCTTCCATAATGCTATAGCCCATTTCAGTAAAGAATTGGTTCATCATGCGGACGGTTTGAGTGAGCGGATGTAGATGGCCGATTTTAGGCATGCCGTAACCCGGCCATTCCCTTTTTTCGCGCAAATTTGTCTCAAAGCCGGATTTTTTTAGCTCTTTTTCTTTTTTATTGAGTAAATCAACGGTTTCTTTTTGAATCTTTTGGATGGCGATGGCTTCGGTTTTTCTCTCGTTTTTGGACAGTTTCCCCAAGCCGCCGAGAGCCTTTTTAATCGGACCTTCCTTGCCCATGTATTTCCGCCATAGAGCTTTTCTTTCTTTTTCGGAAGAAATTTTAGAAAGCTCGAATTTTAGGTTTTTTACGATGTTTTTATCCATATTCCACCTACGGGAGCAGGTATGCCATGCTCCTGCCTTAATAATAAATTCAGAATACAAGTATTTTTGCAGTTTAGCAACTCGGGTTTCTGGCGGATTATAAAATAATCCTGTATCCTTGTAAATACATCAGAAAGGAGGATAAGATGAGCACTTTTGAAATTAGCGGAAGAAAATTTTTTCGAATCAGGAAGTACATGGGCATATTTCTGTCGGTTCCTATCCTTGTCATCGCTTTTGTGGTCAAAGGCCAAGCCTTTGAAAACGAAAGTGATATTCTAAGACAAGCGTTAAGGCGGCAGAGATTTGCCGTTGCCGGCTGTGACAAATTCTTGCCGGAAAACATTAAAAGGCATGACATTTATGTCAGTCCGGGAGCGGACGACAGAAAAAATCTCACTTCCTACGAAATGTTCGGAAAAATCATTGAACAGTCGTTGCGTTGGATTGAAGACAACGGCAAGCGAAACAGGATTGTGGGAATTTTTATTTCGGGTTCTTTGGACGACGGGAAAGAAAGCCCGAAAGATGTTTTAAACGGCAACTTTATGCCTTTTGGAGCCGTTATTTTGTATAAATAAGGTCGGAAGACCGTAAATATCCGCCGAGCGTAATGCTTCGGCGGTTTTTTTTATGTTTTTTTGCTTGACAATTTATAAATCTGTTATATTCTCACCTGTTCTCGGAAAATGGCAATTTTTGCCGTTTCCAGACAAGCACACAAAAAATTTACAGGAGTGATACCATGTCAACAGCAACAATTCTCAGTGTCGTTCCAAAGGAAGCAGCGCAGGGGAAGACGGACCCGGCCAATGAACCGACGAAACCAACAAGAAAAGAAAAACAGGCGGCAAGAAACACTGCCAGAAAGAAAGAGGAGAGGGAAAAAATTTTGTGGCAGGCGAGTCTGGTCAAAAAACCCACGAGCGATGAGGATAGATTGCTTTTAGTCATGGCAGAAAAAATACGTGTAGAGGACGGAATTAACCAGTTGGAGGAGGAACGCAAAAAAATCGAGGACCTCTTGGGAGGCCATAGCGATCAAGATTCCTTCGCCGCGGATTTTGCCGTGACATTTTCGGCCCATTCCTACAGATGCCCGATTAAAACTTGTGGCAGTGAGAGTGGTGAAAAGGTAAAGTGGATTTTACCGCTCAAACGGTCAATCGCCAAGGCGAGCAACAAAGCTGGTGAGAAAGACTGTGAAATGATAGGATTAAACAATCATTCCGCGCAATGGAAATTGGCGGTAAAACTCTTTCAGAAACCGGACGATCTCCAAGGGATAGTGCTTTGTGAAGACTGCAAGCCGGGAGTCGAAAAAGCTCTGGAAGAGAAAAGCCCCCAAGACCATCCTGGAAATCATCGGCTTTATCACATCGATGGATTTATTCGCCAGTTGGGCAGAAACAGATATGACCTTTTGAAAAAAGACCTGGACGACATCGAAATGGCTATTCTCGAAAAAATCGACAAGCTTCAGGCACAAAACAGGAGGATTGGAGAACTCCAAGAAAGGATCGATGAAACCAAGGCACGAACCGCGGCTATCAACGATTTTTTAAGCTAAGATAAACACACAAAACCCCCGAGTGGAACGTATCCGCCCGGGTTTTTCTTATTTTTTTATTCGTAAAACTGCTTGATCAGTTTGTTGTACTGCGAAACCTTTTGATTATAGACACCAACCTTTTGGTTGTAGGCGGAGGCGTTTTTCTTGTATCCGGCAACCATGCTGTTATATTTGGAAACTAAACTGTTATAGGTTGCATAATCCTTGCTCTTCTTGAGTTTATTCATTTGATCCGCCATGTCGTCAACATTTTTACTCTCATCGTCAAGTTGGGATTTTACGGGAGTAAGCTCCTGCTTCAACAAAGCGATTTGCTGTTCCAAAGAACTGATCGCCGCCTCAGTTTTAAGGGTTTCCACAATACCGTTGTAAAGTTTTCCCGTTCTCTCTTGATAAATCTTGGCTTGCCCCAAATTTTTAATATTTTCATTTTGAGCGCCGACTGAATCGAACGTACCCAATTCCTTCCTGGCGACGGCGGTGTTGTTGTCCGCGGATATGCTTGGCACAATACCGATTTTGTGTCCCGGCTGGGTGGTTTCAGTATAGCAAAAACCGGAATTGTAGGTGGATTTATCGATGGGGCACTGAACGCCCACGGCGATGTGCTTTTCTTCTTTATACTCGAAAAGGGCGGTGCCATAGCCCATTTCTTTAAGCACGGCAGCCAGAAGAAAACTTTTGTCCGAACAAACTCCTTTTTGCAGATAAAGCAGCTCATAGGGATAATTGGGCTTTTCGTCCTGGGAATTTTCTTCAATTTTTTTGGCCCTTTCATTATCGTAGGTGATGAATTGGACGAAAGAAACAGCCAGTTCCGCGGTTTGGTCCTCGCTGAGACGGTTTCTCGCGGCCAGGTTTTTCAGCTGGGCGGCCAGATCGGGAATGGTTTTATCGATAGGATTTTGTTGAACAAACATACCGTAATAGTCTTCCTCCCAATTAGCCGGCAGATCTTGGTAGTAAGTGTATTCTTTGGGACCGGAGGCATAAAAATCGTAAACTGACTTGTAGAGAGTAAGCTTTATTTCGTAAGGCTTCTTGAGATAGGTCCACTTGAAATCGACTTCTTTAGGATCCTGCAGCTCGGGAAATTTTCGGATGGGCACGCTGGTTTGGCTTGTTTGCGAGCTGTCGGGGGTCTTTTTCAGTTGCTCGATGTCTTTTACCTGGCTCAGGAAACCGATGTACCAACCTAGAAAGGCAACCACCACCAGTAAACCAAGGAATTTGAGGAAGGTTTTCAATGAGTTCATAGTGGAAAATTTGAAATTCGAAATTTAAAATTTGAATTTAAATTCAAATTAGTTCATTTCAAACTTCAAATTAAATTATAAGTTGTGTCCCCGGGAGGACTTGAACCTCCAACCGCAGGCTCCGCAAGCCTGTGTTCTATCCAGTTGAACTACGAGGACGATAGATTTCATTTTTAAAACTTCCTTATCGCCTATTACGATAGCAGGAATAAATATTTCTGAGAATAATCGAATTGGCTAATATCCTTGCATCGGGTCGTAGTTTCGATATTGCGACAGAGTTTTAAATTTGTTAACAGCCGCGTAGGGATCCATCTGGCCGCAATATTCACTGGAGATTCTTTGAGAGTTTTGATCGGTGTTGTCAGCCGGCAGTGTTGCCATCAAGATATTGCCGTTGCTCTGAGTTGCCATCTTTTTCACATAGTCGGTAAAGTTTTTTCTTTCTTGACCGCCCATTGTCTTACAGCCTGCCGAGTGGCTTCTTTTGTTTCCTGAATGCATATTGCAACCGGACATGTCTTGCACTCCTCCGCTGGAGTCGAGCTGGCCATTATGCCTGATATTTTCTCCTTTGGGGCCGATTCGCTTTCCTTGCCCGGAACGGAAAGACCATGAGTCTGGAGATCCGCTACTGTTACTGGTGTGAACCGTTTGCGCGTTAAATATAATCCACTCCGGCCTATAAACTGTGGCACCACCTTCTTTTGTCCATGTACTCCATGCCGTTCCGCCACTGCCTTTCGTCCAAGCACCCGATCTTAATCCACCGGCATTTTTATCTCCGTTGTTTCCGATAATATTTCCGTATCTGTCTAAATAGAAAAGCCTTCCAACGTTCCTATTGGGATTGTTAGTATTAGTTGGATCGCTTTTATTTTCCAGTTCTACTAGAACGCCGTTATAGGGAACTTTGCCGTCTTTGAAGCCTATGCATTCAGCCAGTTCTTTAAAGGAGGGGGTAGGGTTAAAATTTCCAGCTCCGAGATCCGGGGGCATTTTTCCGTCGGGGGAAGTTCCGGTTCTATCTCCTCCTCCGGTGTTATCAGTGCTGCCGCCACTACTTGAACTTGAACTGGACCCGCCTGTGCCGTTTCCGCCGCCCGTTTGTCCGCTGCCACCGCTCCTTCCACCAGTATTTCCTGATTTATTTCCCCAATTGTCCGGACTGTTTTTTGGATCGCTTCTGCTGAAAGATTCTTTCAATTTATCGTAGGTCCGCGGGTCTTTTTGGGCAATGTTTTCTCTTTCGGCCAAATCGTTGACGTCTTTTATGCGAACACAGGTGGCGTTGTATTCAGATTTAACCGCCGCGCAGGAATGTTTTTTTAAAACCCCGTTTATACATTCGTCTTTGCCTGATTCAGGATAGGTTGCCAAATTATCTCCTTCGCAACGGGTGGCGGGACAAACTCTTTCTTGAAGAGCTGTTCCGCTGCAGTAACCGGAAGGAAATTCTTTTTCATCTGTTGGCGAGTTTTCGTCTTTAATACAATTGCCATTCACTAGAAACTTTCCTTTTGGACATTGACAGCCCATAGTGGGATTGTGAATTTGGGAACATCTTATGTTTCCTTTGCCGTATATTTGCTTTCTTGCCGTGCATTCATTGAAGAACTCCTTCCAATCTCCTCCTGAGTCGATGCAGGAGTTTAAACTTCCTTCCGCGCGGGCGTTTTTGTAGGCAATAATTTTCTGGTTGGTTCTTTTCGCGAGTAACTGGATAATTTGATCCAGAACATCGTTTAGATCGGGATCCAATCCCCAATAAGAGCCCGAGGGACCCGTCCTGTCGCCGTCCACAGCATCAATAGTCAAGTCGCCGTCATCTCGGCTGAAATCAATCACGCCTTGAAACTTACCGAGTAACTCGCCGAGATCGTACCGGCCGATATCGTTATCCGCGTAACCGTTTTCAAATTTAACGAAAGCTTGCAATTCTTCGGGGGTAATATTTTGAGCTCCGGCCAAGAATCGGATCTTTTCACCGGTATGGAGGTTGAGCAGGTCCTGACGCAGATTTTGAGAATCCATAGCGTTAGCTTCTAAAACCGCGATCTTCCCGCCGCTGTCAGTCAGTTTGTTGAGACTGCCGATGCCTTCCAAAACCGGAGCCTTATCTTCCGTTTCAGCAGCTAAAGGAGAGATTTTGATTGAAGCAATCCGGTTTGGGCTTGCGGTGTCTTGGCCCGAAAGAAGATTTTCGCTGTTTACGTTGCATTCGAATTTCCACCAGCTTTTCTGGGACGGTCCGCCGACAACCCAGATGAGGGTATGCACTGAGATAAAAGAAATCAGGACAAAAATAAAACCGGAAACGGCATGGGTGACGGTTTTTTTAGCGTAAGAGGCGTATTTTTTTTGGGTACCGTTCAGAAGATAAATAATTCCTCCCGCAACTAAAACAAAGCTGGCGGTTACGGCTGATACTCCCAAAAGCCAGCGAAACGCAACGCTTACGCTCTCCAACAAAGAACATATTGAACAATCAAGTCCGCTGCAGACGACAAAGGGAGACATGTATTTTAATATTTATTTTATGCAAATCCAAGATAATAGTTGCTGTGATTTCGTTAGTGTTTTTATTATATAACAATTATATAACGACTAATTTTTGTTTCATTTTTCATTTTTAAATTCATCTACCCATTCTAAGGGTGTCAGCACGATCGGCTTGTTGTTAGTAATAGCCACCGTCCATTCGAAGTGAGCGCTTAAAGATCCGTCGGCGGTGCGAAACGTCCAACCGTCGTCTTTATCCATGATTACGTCGTCGGTTCCGGCGTTAATCATTGGTTCTATGGCGATAACCATGCCCGGTTTCAGTCGGATTCCTTCTCCTCTACTGCCGTAATTTGGCACCAGCGGCGCCTCGTGAACACCGTAGCCCACGCCGTGCCCCACCAGTTTCTTAACCACCGAAAATCCGCGTTTTTCAGCCAGTACTTGGATTGAATGGCCGATATCCCCCAGTCGATAGCCCGGCCTGCAGTACTCAAGGGAATTTTTAAGACAAGCAAAAGTGGTGTCAACCAGCCGTTTTTTTTTCGCAGAAACAAGGTATGTCTTATTCCTGCCCTGAACAACCATGGTAACGGCCGAGTCGGTAAAAAATCCTTTATATTTAATGCCTAAATCCAGTCCTACTACGTCACCTTCTTGAATTGTTTTTCCAAAAGGCAGGCCGTGGACGATTTCATCGTTGCGGGAAAGGCAAATGTTGGCCGAGTACCCTTCAAACCCTTTAAAAGAACAAAAAGCTCCTTTCCCCGCAGCCAGTTTTTCAGCCTCTTTGTTTAAGTCGTCGCCTTTCATTCCCGGCCGCAACATCCCGGCGAGAATTTTTAAAGTATCCGAGAGAATCTTCCCGCTAATTTTTAAACATTCAATATCAGAAGTAGATTTTAGGGTTATCTTGTTGGAAGACACGATGTCAAATTGAAAATTTCTTTTATTGCTTGTCTAAAAAACTTCTTACCTTGTCAACACTTTTGCCTATGTCTTCACTGTTCAAACTAACATGCAGGATTTCGTTATTAAATAATTCTCCTCCCAAATCTTCCATAATTTCTCGATCTTTTTCATTTTCTTTGTCTATTTTGTATAAAAACGCTTGAATTTTAGCATCTTTCTCTTGCTCTTGCCACAAGACTAACAGTTTTTTACCGTCTAAGCCAATAAAATTCTTGAGGCGTACGAAAAAGCGTCGCAGCATAATGTCGGGAAACTCAAAAGATTCAAGTTCTTCCCGGGAAATATAGGACCAGATCAGATTATCGCCTTCTTCCCTCAAACGTTCAAGCAACTTACCCCATAATTTAAGCGACTTTAACGATTCGGTATCGTAAAGGGCTCCGAGTATTTGCTGGTGGTTGCCTCCCCTTTCCATCAAAAAAGCGGCGACATCAAAGGTGTGCGGGGTAACTTTAGGATTTTTCAAATTATCGGTTGCTTCAACCATGGCGGTAAGCAAGCATTGAGCCACTTCATCTTTTATCGATTCTTTGCTAATGCTCATCATTAAATCCGTCGAGAGTTCAGCCAGAGAGCTTGATACAGGATTAACAATATTCAATTGTCCATAATTCTCGTTTCCGGTATTGTTGTCTATGTTGGCAATGGGAAGTTCAAAAAATAAATCACTATTATTTTCGTAGGTTTTGCCCAGTTCGCCGAAATCGGATGTTCCGAGAATAAAAAGCAAGTCGTAACTGAACTTCGCGGGAATAAAGGAAAAATCCCGCGGGTCAATGCTGCCTTTTTGCGGCGTTATAATAATGTCGAGATGTTCATTTTCTTTTCTCCAACGAACGTTTTCAATATTATTTTCTTTAATGTTAAAAGACAATATGAAATCTCGTATACCGCTAATGGTCTCAATAACCGATCCATATTCCGGTAAAAAAGAATAAATTTTTTTTAGTTCGTTGTAACGGGGAAGATAAAGAGTTGGGGTAGTGTTACCGACTCTGCCCATGAAAAATCCCCATGCCAAAAGACTGCCGAAAAGGTCACCGTTTATTTCATTTTTAGTGAGCAAAAGTTTGCTCTTGTGGTTCTTGATAAACTGGATAAGTTGTTCTTCTTTCGAAAGCATGATTTAGAAATTACGGCTGACAACCAACGAAACAGAAGAAATCCGCAGTTTTTTCTTTTGTGTCCTGTTGTCGGTTGCTAGTGGTAAGTTGTTAGTAATTATTTATTGGCAATCAAGATAATCTAACCTTATTTTTTATTATTGCAACTAAATAACGTTAAGTGCTAAGTGTTGAGTGATAAGCGGGACACATATCTCGATTATCCTTGTAAATTCTTTAATATTCAGGTTATAATCATAATTAGCTAGTGCGTCGCTTGCCACTTATTATTTACCAATATTATGAACAATATCATTCTCCGCTACTTTACTCTACATTTAAAGAACGTGATTGAGAGGTCGCAAAAATTTGCTCGTCGAAAAAAAGGAAAGAAAGTGGTGGATGTTCCAGAAATTCTTCAGTCTCTTGCTTGTGAGGAAGGCAGCGTGGGTTTTAATTTGCTCAAAAACTTGAGTGCTTTTCCCAAGATAAAAGGTTCTGTTAAGGATATCGGAATACCCGGCAAAAACAGTCCGACCAAAAAAAACTTAAACAACCACAAGACTATTTCTTTTTCGCGAAAAGTCCACGAAATAATCGTCGGTGCCATAAAATTTGCTCAAGAGTTCCAATTTCCTTATGTAGGAACCGAGCATTTGCTTTTTTCTATTTTGGAGCGGGCCGAAGGCGAAACTTTTCAAATTTTGGGCGAAAACAAGATTGAAATTAAACAGATGATCGGACAGTTAAGAAAAGTTATGAGACGAGTCAACGACTCATCTGAAGAACCTCTATTCTATATGGATTATCCTCAAAAAATAGGGGCGGGCGAAACGGCTCCTACCGAAATAATAAGTGAAATAAGTGAATTGTTTCATTCACTTCTTCAAAGGAGAAAAAATAAAGAAATTAATTCTACTTCACCGGGTTTTTTTCATCCTTATCGTCCTTCTTTCGGCGTAGTTATGTCTCCCACTCGAAAGACGGAGAGTCTTTTGGCGCATTTCGGACGGGATTTAAATAAAGAAGTTATTGAAAAAAAGGTTGATCCGGTTGTTGGCCGGGAAAAAGAAATAGACGATCTTGTTTGTATTTTAATGCGCAAAACCAAAAATAATCCGGTTCTCGTGGGGGAACCGGGAGTGGGTAAAACTGCCGTAGTGGCGGGTCTTGCCAGAAAGATCGTGGAAAAGGAAGTGCCTCCGACGCTCGTTGGCAAGCAAGTAATAACTTTGGATTTGGGACTTTTGGTGGCGGGCACCTCTTTTCGTGGCGAGTTTGAAGACCGTTTCAAAAGAGTGTTGGAAGAGGCGGAAAGCGATCCTAATATTATTCTTTTTGTCGACGAGTTGCACAATTTAGTGGGTGCCGGCAGCGCTCAAGGAAGCCTCGATGCCGCCAATATTATGAAGCCAGCCCTCGCCCGCGGTTTGCTGCGTTGTATTGGAGCGACAACGGTAGAAGAATACCATCGCTACATTGAAAAAGACGGTGCGTTGGAACGACGCTTTCAGCCGGTCTGGATTAAGGAACCTGGTGTCGCGGGAACAGTAAAAATATTAAAAGGAATTAAGCGTTTTTATGAGAGCTATCATAATGTCAAAATCTCCGATCACGCCATAGAAGAAGCGGTAAGACTTTCCAGCCGCTATATTAGCGATCGTTTTTTGCCGGACAAAGCAATCGATCTTTTAGATGAATCGGCTGCTTACGTTATTCAGGATGAACATCGCCAAAGCACCACGAAAAAATTGCAAAAACTTGAGACCCAAAGGGAAAAAGTCTGTCGAATGAAAGAAAAAATGCTTGAAAACAACAATTTGGAAATAGCCGCTACGCTACTTAAAAGCGAAAGAAATTTGTCGGAAATTATAAACGGGTTAAAGAAAAAAGTTACCCGGGAAAAAAGATTTACTCCGGTAGTAGATGAAAAAGATGTGGCCGAAGTTATCGCTCGGCGATTGGGATTACCGCTTGAGTTGGTAATGGAAACTCCGGCGGAACGTTTGAAAAACCTTCCCCGCGTACTTCAAAAAATGTTGAAAGGCCAAAAAGAGGTTATCGAAAGCGTTACCGCAACCCTTCGAAGACTGTTGGTAGGAATAGCTGATCCTGAAAGACCGTCTGTCGCCTTGCTTTTTGTCGGTCCGACAGGGGTGGGAAAAACTTATTTAGCTAAACTAATCGCTAAAGAACTGTTTATTAAACCCGATTCGTTTATCCGGGTGGACATGAGTGAATTCGGTGAAAAACATACAGTTTCGCGCTTGTTGGGATCTCCGCCGGGTTATGTGGGATACGGAGAAATGAATAATTTCACCGACAAGATAAGAAAAAATCCTTACAGCTTAATCCTTTTCGATGAAATTGAAAAAGCTCACCCGGAAGTTTTTCACATCTTGCTTTCCGTACTGGAAGACGGCTTTCTTACCGACGGGATGGGAAGAAAGATTAATTTTAAGAACACAATTATCGTATTCACTTCAAATTTAAGTAACGATGAGTTTTTAAAACGCGCCATGGGATTTTCGGAAGAAAATCTATCCGAAAAGATCGGAAGGCGGAAAAAAACCGCGGTAAAGAAAAGATTAGAAGATTTCTTACGCCCGGAATTTGTTAATCGATTATCCGGTATAATGTTTTTTAAACCTCTGGGCTCGCAGGAAATGAAGGAAATCGCCGCTCTGGAAATTGGAAAACTTAAAAAAAGACTGCTTACGACAAAAAAAGTTAAATTGGAGGTAGATAAAAAAATTATAGGGAAATTAGCTAAAATAAGTGTGAATAAGAAAGAAGGGGCGAGGATACTGCGACGTTTAATCCAGGAAAAGATAGAAGGGCTGATCGCCCGCGGGCTATTGGAAGAAAGAATCGAAAAAGGAGCCACAGCAAGGTTTTTTCTGGACAAAAAAGACGGGAAAAAGTTTAAAATGAGCGTTAAATTGCCTAAGAAACCGGAAGTTTATGGAAGACAAAATAAACCGCAAACAAAAAATGAGATATGAAAAGTCGAATGTTTTTATTCGTAATCGTATAGAGAGGCTTCGGCGCGAAATTGAGCGTTTACGCTATCGGTATCACGTGCTTAACGATCCCAAGATAACCGATGAAGCTTATACTTCTTTGCGCCACGAATTGTTGCAATTGGAAGAACAGCATCCGGAATTTAGAATTTCCCATTCTCCCACCGAAAGAGTCGCCGGCAAGCCTTTGAAAAAGTTCCGCAAAACAAGCCATTTGTTTAAGCAATGGAGTTTGGACGATGCTTTTGATGAAAAAGAGCTGAGGAACTGGGAAGAAAAAAACCTGCGAATTTTGGAAAGACAGTTGGGCGAAAAACCCCGATTCGATTACTTGGCTGAAGTGAAAATTGACGGTCTCCACGTGGTGCTTACTTATCGTAGAGGAGTGCTGGAAAGCGGCGCCACTCGGGGCGACGGAATTGTCGGGGAGGACGTAACTCAAAACATCAAAACAATCGAGAGCATACCATTGGTGCTTGGGGAAAAAGTGGATGTTGTGGCGGAAGGAGAATGTTGGCTTTCCAAGAATGAGCTGGAACGGATTAACAAGGAAAGAAAGGAAAAAAGTTTGCCGCTTTTTGCTAACGCCCGCAACGCGGCGGCCGGTTCGATTCGCCAATTAGATCCAAAGGTCGCAGCCAGCCGGCGACTGGACAGTTTCATCTACCAGCTGCATCCGATTGCGGAGGGAGAATTTCCCTATAAAATTAAGACTCAACAAGGAAAACTGGAGATCTTAAAAAAACTTGGTTTTAAAGTCAGTCAATATCATCAATATTGCAAAAACCTAGAGGAAGTAGAACGGTATTTTCAGAAGATCGCGGAGAAGAGAAGCAGCTTACTTTATGGAATTGACGGTTTAGTGATAAAGGTTGATAAACTTTCTTATCAAAAAGAGCTCGGCTTTACCGGTAAATCCCCCCGCTGGGGCATAGCCTATAAATATCCCGCCGAAACGGTCACAAGTATTGTGAGAAACATTAAAGTGCAAGTCGGCCGCACCGGAGCGCTTACTCCCATTGCCGTTCTCGATCCGGTTTCCATTGCCGGTTCGATTGTCAGTCGCGCTAGCATGCACAACGAGGATGAAGTCAAACGACTCGACGTGCGAATTGGCGATACCGTTATACTGCACAAGGCGGGCGATGTCATTCCTGAAATCGTCGAGTCGCTTAAAAGTTTGCGTCAAGGGAATGAGAAATCCTTTCAAATGCCAAGGAAGTGTCCGGTTTGCGGCTTTCCTGTTGAAAAACGATATTTATCTAAGAATAAACCGGAAGCGGCCGCCTATTGTTCCAACAAGAAATGTTTCGCGCAAGAGCGGGAGAAATTAATTTATTTTGCCAGCAAAAAAGGTTTTAATATTGAGGGGCTAGGTGATAAAATAGTAAGTCAGTTGCTGGAGGAAGGATTGATTCGGGATTTTTCCGACATTTTTAAAGTTAGAGAAGGAGATTTGATACCGCTGGAAAGATTCGCGGAACTTTCAGCCAAAAATTTAGTCACGGCGATTGAAAAAAGCAAAGAAATCAGGATTGAAAAATTTATTAACGCTCTTGGAATTCGTCATATCGGTGAAGAAACGGCGATTCTAGTGGCTGGGCACCTCCTAAATTTTTTAGAGACGGGTTTAAAATCCGTCTCTAAAAGTATACACCCGGATAAATTAGCAGATGAAGCGAGGAGAATCCTCTTTGAGCAATGGCAAGAAATCAGAGGTGTTGGTGAAAAAGCGGCCGAGAGCTTGTATGGATATTTTCACGATAAAAATAATGTTAAAGAAATAGAAGAATTCGAAAAATTAGGTGTTAAGATATTATTGCCTCACCGTGTAGAGACGCCTGCCTACCGAAAGAGTAGACTCTACACCGTTTCGGTACAGGACGGGCGGGTGTCTCTACTAGAAGGTAAAACTTTCGTTTTTACCGGCACTTTGCCGACTCTGTCCCGCGATAAAGCCAAAGAAATGGTGAGAACTGCCGGCGGGAAAGTTTCAAGCAGCGTTTCCAAAAATACAGATTATGTTGTGGCCGGTACTGAAACCGGCAGCAAACTGGATAGGGCCAAAACATTGGGAATAAAAATAATCAGCGAAAGAGAATTTTTGAAGTTAACCATGAACCGCGCACGCTATCTTTAAAATAATCTAAATTTATGGAAACGTACTATCCCGATGAAAAAACCCGTCGGGAATTTGCCGAGAATATTATAAAAACGGCCGGGTTGGGATTGTTCGAAGGACAAAATTTTATCGGTTATCTCGAAAGACAAAACAATTTAAGAGCGAGTGGTTTTTGGAGAGACAAAGTTATTGGACGGATTAAAAATGACGGGGGCTTTCGTTTTGGATTGGTCGAATCGATAAAAAAGAATTACAATAATCCTGAAACAGCGTTTAAATATATAACTGACCAGATGAAACCAAATTAAATGCCCTTAGCCCAAGAACAAGAGCAGGAGAAACCTGAAACAAAAGTGGAACATGTCGAAGAAGCAGGTCGGACCGTAGAAAAAGAGTTGGGAGAGACGATTAAAGAAACAGAGAAAGCCGTTGAGGAGCGAGAAATACCAAAAGAAGCTGAACCAGCCAAAAAATTACCTTTTGAAAAACCGGAAGTCCGCGAAAAACCAACAATTTTGGAAAGCGAGCTGGAAAAAATATCTGACGATAAACTCAAAGAAGTACTGCTTAAAGCGATAGCGAGAACTCCTAGTGAGAAAATAGAAGAAGACGCCTCTATAAATTCAACCATCAATGAAATTGTTAAGAGATTGTTGTCAAATTCGGACATAAATCCCGAAAAGATTGCCGCTGAAATTGAGAAAATAGGTGGCAGCGATCCATGGCTCAGACAAAAAATATTCGACCGAGTTTATGAAGTTCGTAAGAGTTTTTCAGTAGTATAGACTTATGAGAAACCTTCGTTTTTCCTTGTTTATTGGTCTCATTCAAATATAGTTTATCCCCGCAGTTCCTTGAAAATAAATAAACAGACAAAAAAACGATAAGGAGGCACGAGATGTTCAAAAAGCCTTTACTGGAAAGAATAAGGGTGTTTTTTTGGAGTTTAAGCAGAAAAAACAGTCATCTCAATTTCTCAGATATTATTTTTCTTCTTTCTTGTTATCTTCGTTTCCTTTCTCGTCCTTTTTTTCTTCGTCTTTTTTGATTTCCTCACCTTCGGTATCGATAGGACCTTCTTGTTTTGGTTCGCCTCCGCTTTGAGCGGACTTCTCTTGCGCGGCTTTTTCTTGTGCGGATTTATACAAAATTTCACCGATTTTTTGGGCGGCCTGGCTTAACTCATCGGCAGCCTTTTTAATGGCTTCTTTGTCATCCTTATCTTTGACTTCCCGTAAAACCTTGATTTTCTCCTCAATGTTTTTCTTTTCGTCTCCACTGATTTTATCGCTTGCTTCTTTTAAAGCCTTCTCGGTGGTAAAAATTAGAGTATCCGCTAAATTACGGGTCTCCACTAATTCTTTTCTGGTTTTGTCTTCGGCGGCGTGAGCTTCGGCGTCTTTGCGCATCTTCTCGATTTCCGCATCGGAAATTCCTGAAGAGGCCTCTATGCGAATCGACTGCTCCTTGCCGGTGGCTTTATCTTTGGCAGTTACGTTTAAGATTCCGTTGGCATCAATGTCGAACTTTACCTCAATTTGAGGAATTCCTCGTGGAGCGGGCGGAAGGCCGTCCAAATGAAATTTCCCCAGAGTCTTATTGTCAGCTGCCATTTCTCGCTCTCCTTGTAAAACGTGGATTTCCACGGAAGGCTGATTATCGGCCGCAGTGGAGAAAACTTGCTCCCGAGAAGTTGGAATAGTAGTGTTGCGTTCAATGATAGGAGTGCGGATACCGCCCAAAGTTTCCAGTCCCAAAGTAAGAGGGGTTACATCCAAAAGCAAAATATCCTTTACATCGCCGCGTAACACTCCGCCCTGAACGGCAGCGCCCAAAGCCACCACTTCGTCTGGGTTTAGAGAAATGTTCGGTTTCTTGCCAAAGAATTCTTCCACCGTTTTCAAAACCAAAGGCATCCGAGTTTGGCCGCCCACCAAAATTACTTCATCAATGTCAGTTTTTGACATTTTGGCATCCTCCAATGCTTTCTTGCAAGGTTTCAATGTTCCCTCCACCAGTTCGCCCACCAACTCTTCCAGCTTTGCCCTTGAGAGTTTCAAGTTTAGATGTTTGGGTCCGCCTTCGCCCATAGTGATGAAAGGCTGGTTGATTTCCGTTTCCTGCGAAGTGGAAAGTTCTATTTTAGCTTTTTCGGCAGCTTCTTTTACTCTTTGTAAAGCCATAGAGTCGCTAGAAAGATCAATTCCTTCAGACTTCTTGAATTCAGTAATTATCCAATCGATCACTTTTTGGTCAAAATCGTCGCCGCCCAGATGCGTGTCTCCACTGGTGGCTTTCACTTCCACCGATTTATCATCTCCTTCGCCCACCACTTCAAGCACCGAAACATCAAAGGTCCCTCCGCCCAAATCGTAGACGATAATTTTTTCGTCTTTATTGCGGTTGAACCCATAAGCCAGTGCCGCGGCGGTCGGCTCGTTAATTATCCTCTCCACTTCGAACCCCGCGATTTTGCCAGCATCCCGAGTGGCTTTTCTCTGGGCGTCATCGAAATAAGCCGGTACGGTAATCACCGCTTTTTCTATCTTTTCACCCAGTTTGGCTTCAGCGTCAGTCTTTAACTTTTGCAACACCATAGCTGAAATCTCCTGCGGCTTTTTCCAATCATCCCCTAATTTAATTTCTACTCCCCCGTCGTTTCCCTCGCGCAATTTAAAGGGGAATAGTTTAATGTCGTTTTGCACTTCGGGATCAGAAAAACGGCGGCCAATTAAACGTTTGGCGGAAAAAATAGTATTTTCCGGATTAGTGACAGCCTGCCTTTTGGCAGTGACACCAACTAAACGTTCTGCAGATTTTGCCAAAGCCACTACGGACGGCGTAGTGCGGTTACCTTCCTGATTTTCAATTACTCTGGGTTTGTCCCCTTCCATAACGGCCATGCAGGAATTAGTGGTGCCGAGATCGATACCTAAAATTTTGCTCATATTGGATAATTTAATTCTTATTGCTTATTTTTTAATTGTATTTTTAGCACTCGTCAAGATCGAGTGCTAAATGGCCGGCGACTGCCGACAAACAACTGGAAACAAAAAATACTTCGGTTCAAAATCTTAGAATCCTGTCGTTAGTTGTTGGTTATTAGTTACCCTATCGCCGTTTCAATCAAAAGTTCATAAGTCTTTTTGGCGGTTTCGTCCCAACTGAAGCGCTTTACCCATTGAAGGCCCCCGTTAATCAATTCCTTCCTTTTCTGAGGAGAGGAATGTAATTCTCGAATGGAAGAAGCCAAATCATCCACCCTTTCCGCGTTAAAATAAACTGCGTTTGTCCCCGCCACTTCAACTAAACTGGAATTTCTCGCGGTCACCACTGGTACACCGCAAGCCATGGCTTCAAGAATTGGAATTCCAAATCCCTCATACAAAGAAGGAAAAACAAACATTTCCGCACCCCACAAAAGATACGGCAAATCCGGTATTGAGAAATTGCCGGTTGTGATAATGTCTTTTCGCCAAACGGAAGTGGCAATTTGTTTTTTTAGATCATCCACGAGCCACGCTTCAGCCCCGGCTAAAACCAATTTCCAGTCGCGGAAAGAATGTAAAGTCTTCAATCTCTCAAAAGCGTTTACCAGTATCCCCAGATTTTTTCGAGGCTGGATGGCTCCTACGTAAATCAGATACTTAGCTTTGACAGGAATTCTATATTTATTTTTTACTGAATTTATTTGTTCTTTTTCTTCTTTATTCGGCAAGTGGAAAAGATTTTCATTGTAACCGTGGTAAATCACCCTTATTTTATGCGAAGGCACGCCATAAATTTCCGTCAAATCTCGGGCGGTGGAATGAGAAACCGCGATTATGCGGTCGGCGGACCTTACCGCTCGACTAGTTAAACGGTTTAGAAGAAATAAATCTTTAGGTGGAAACAGGTTTGGAAAAAGTTTGAAAGCTAAATCATGGATAGTAATAACCGTTTTTAAACCGCGGGGACGCCAAAACGGCACGTTATGAAGCGGCATCCAAAGCACGTCCGGCTTGTCTTTTCTAAGCATCTCTGGCAATTTCAACTGAGTCCAAAGAAAAGGAAAAGAATCGCTCCGCAGCAAGTAGTTAGGATATTTTTTAAAACGCAGATCGGGGTTAATCTCTCCTTTAAGATAAATATAAAAGAGCGTGTCCGGAGCGACTTTCCCGAAACGTTCCAATAAATTAAAAATGTAGATTCGCGTTCCATCAATGCGTTTGTGGCAAAGATCTGCTGCACCGATACCTATACTGGGCGTAATTCTCTTTTGAGCCATTTTTAATTTTTATTCTTTTAGTCTCCGTATCTCGTTGATGGATGCTAGAAAATTAAGTTGAGAAATAATTGAAATTACGCGCCGGACACATTCAAACGATCTTCGCCAATAGTTTTCTCGGTAATAACATAAGAGTGTATTTTATCTCCAACTTGAATTTTAGGCAACGGTCCGACTGCTTCGAAATTGATTCCGCATTCTTCACCTTCGCTAGATTCCCCAACATTATCTTTGCCTTTTTTTAACTGAACCAATTTGCCATTACCGATAATTTCCCCTTCTCTCTCTATTTCCAGCCCATCTCCCTTAAATAATTTTCCCTCGGTCACCCGTCCGCCAACGATCATATCGTTTTTTCCGGTACGAAAAATCGCCAAAACCTTGAGAGTCCCGTGGTCGACTCTCATTTCCTGAACGGTAACAATCTTAGCCATTTCTTGCCGAACATCTTCTATCAAGTGGTATATTACATCAAAAAAACGCGGTTTAACATTCTCTTTATCACTCATCTCTTTGGCGGTAACACTGGCGGAAATGCGAAATCCATAGAGAAGAGCGTTGCTTACTTTACTCATCAACACATCCGATTCATTTATTTGTCCCACACCCGATCTAATTATCTTTACGACAACATCTTCCACCGTCAGATTGTTCATGATCTGTTCGATGGCTTCAAGAGAACCTTTAGTATCAGCTTTAATTACAATGTTCAACTTTTTATACTTTTCCGTTTCCAGCGATTGCTCAATTCGTTTGAGAGCGGAAGTGCGGCCCACGGATTTTTCTTTTCCCGTGACCCTCTTTTTTCGTTTAAGAAATGATTTGTCTCCCGTTATTACTTTAATCACTCGACCAGCCGAAGGCATTCTCTTGAAACCTAATATGGTAACCGGCATTGAAGGAGTGGCCGCAGCTATTTCTTTTCCTTGAAAATCTTCCAGCAATCTGACTCTTCCGGAAGATCTTCCCGCGACTATCAAGTCGCCTTTTTTCAAGGTCCCATTTTTTATAATTACGGTGGCCACGGGGCCGCGGAGCTTATCCAAGTGAGATTCCAATACTAACCCAATACCCGGCGCCATAAAGTCGGCTTTGAAATTTTCAATATCGGCAACAAGAAGAATCGTCTCCAGCAAATCATCGATATTTTTGTTTTGCTTGGCTGATATTGCCACAATTGGAACATTACCGCCCCATCCTTCAACTAAAACGTTCTCTTCAGCCAACTGTCCTTTTACTCTATCCGGGTTCGCTTCAGATTTATCGATTTTGTTAAGGCATACAATGAAAGGAAGGTGTCCATTTACGTTTTCCAAAACCTCTTTTGTTTGAGGCTTTACACCATCGTCAGCGGCGATTATAATAATCGCTATGTCCGCGATGCCCGCGCCTCGAGCACGCATCCTGTGAAAAGCTTCGTGGCCCGGCGTATCGACAAAAGTAATTATCTTCTTTTTGATCGGTACTTGATAGGCAGTAATGTGTTGGGTTATTCCCCCCGATTCGTGCTCGGCTACTTTAGTGCGTCTTATTGTGTCCAGAAGAGTGGTTTTGCCATGATCAACATGCCCTAGAATAGTGACGACCGGAGGGCGGATTTTAAGATTTTTTCCGGAGCTTTTTTTTAATTTTTTCAATATTTCAACCAGTTCAAATTGGCCAGTATCCGCCGTCCTTTTTTTCTCTTTTTTCTCTTTTTCCACCTCAAAACCCAAATCTTCCGCGATTATGGCAGCTGTGTCGAAGTCTAGTTCTTCATTGATGGTAGCCAGAAAGCCGTTATCCATCAGAATTTTGATGGTATCAGAGACGCTTTTACTCAGACGCTTAGCAAAATCTTTGACGGATATGGTGTCGGAAAGCTGAATTTTAGGCATAAAATAATCAAGAATTAAAAACGAGAAATTTTGTTAGAATACCACTTGTTTTGCTCTTTCTAGAGATTTTTTTTCTTCCGAAAGCAATTCCGCTCCGTTAGCCGCTTCTCCTTGGCGGATGGCTTTCACGAATAAACGAGATCCTTGGCTGCTTTGTAAATTGGACAATACCACCCCGCTGTCGCGAAAATCAAGCAAAGCAATGGCGAAACTTTGGTTTCCGCTTTTCTCCGAAAAAGCATTGAATTTTGTGACACCCACTTTGCAAATACCCCTTTTGGTAATTTTGCTCACCCTACTGTTAATTTCATACAATTCTTGAACGTCCTTGTCCAGTTTTTGCAGTTCTTCTTTGCTTTTGTAGAGCAGGACTTTGCTGCTGCCTGGATCTTTAGCAGCTTTATCAAAACGCCTGATCTTTAACCAAAGCAGGGTATTAACCGCCAATATAATCAGACCAATAACAGACAAAAAGGCTAATGAGAATGTTTCCATGCGTATTTTTAAAATCTAAAATTTGAGTTGGGGATATCGCAGACTCCGAAATTGAAAATTTTACTTCTTAATTTTTAAATTCGAACTTTCAAACCTTGATCGTATCCAGTATCTTCTCGGCTGCTTGCTTCCATGTAAATCTATTCCACGCCCTTTTTAAGTTTTTATCCTCCATTTCTTTTCTTAAACAAGGATTTTCGGCTAACTCAATGATATTATCCCGAAACTCGATATAGTTTTTGGCGTAAAGCCCGCCTTTCTTCAAAAAAAACCGGTTGCTTTTTTGGTTAAAACAAACCACCGGCAAACCCGCGGCCATATAATTTAATATCTTACCGCTGGATTCCGAGGTTTGGGAGGGTTTGCAATCAACAGCGATATCACCCAACAAAGAAAAAAATAGCAAATTTTTTAAATTTAAATCCGGAAATGATATTATCTTATTCGGATTATTTTTAATCAAATCTCTCAAAGAGAAAATACTGGCGATACTTCCTCCTCCGAAGAGAAAACGGATATCATCGTTATTAAGCAATTCCGGTAGGCATTTTTCTATAAAATCCGGAAAACCTTTTGCCGGAGAATAACTGCCAGTATAAACCAATACAGTCTTGTTTTCTTTTATCCACCGCTCAACTAGAGAATTCTCGGCAGCGGAAAACGATATTTCGGTTAGAGATTTTTTCTTGTCACCGCGATTTTTTTTCACTTTTTTTTCAGACATTCCTTTTTGAAACAGGGAAATGCCGTCAGGAAGACTTATGGGGCTTGATTGGAAACTGATTTTTCTCAAGCTTTCAGCGCATTGGATTGAGCTTGTAAAGATCTGATCGGGAAAAAAAAGAATGAATTTTTCCAGCCAACGAAAAAGCGTGGTTAAAAAAGTTTCTTTTCTGAGCATTCCGTAACTTACCATCTCCTCGACCAGTCCGCCTTGAGCGTCCAACACTAAAAAAGGGCTGTAACGAAACAAACTGAGTGGAATTACTATATATTTTACCACTATTCCGATAGCCGCGCCTTCGAATAAGTGACCGTATAAAATTTTAGGCCGTCTGTAAATTGTTTCGTACAAAACGTTCCAAAACAAGAAAAACCCCGCCGGAATATTTCTCCAAGTAGCCGCTACGCCTTTTTTCATACCCGTTCCAATCAGTGAACGGATTATCGTAAGCCCCGGAACGTTCCCTCCTTCCTTATAAGTCAAAATCAAAATTGTTCGCCCCTTTTTTTGAAGCGCTTCGGCTTCTCCGCGGATGCGCATGTGACAGCCACGATTGGCATAAAAAGGAGTAGGGGCTATAATCAAAAAATCTAGCATATTTTATGTATCATAAGACAGTCGCAAAATTCTTCCGAAATTTTTTTCTGCCTGTGGTGCGACTAGCGCCGCAAGAAAAAAATTTCGGAAGAATTTTGCAGTTATGAAATATAAGACGCGGAATCTGAAATATCTTAAATATTCCGGCTGTCGTACGCTTTTCTCAATATTGGCAAAAAATCAAAAGGGCTTATGCTGGCAGTTCCCACCAAAAAACCTTCAATAATATCCACTTCAAGAAAACTGCCGATGTTGTGATGATTTACGCTGCCACCGTAGATTATCCTAACCTTTTCTGCCACGTCGGAACGGTACATGTCGGCAAGCACTTTGCGGATAAGAATAATTATTCCCATCACATCGTTCGGATCGTCGGCTAATGAGTCGCCTTCTTTTTTTGTATCGCTATTCTGCGCGGAGTTAATTGCCCAAACCGGCTCGTAAGCGACTGTTATTCTCGGCAGCGCCAAAATGCTAATATTCTTGAAAATTATTTCCAACTGTTTCTTAATCACTCTGGTAGTCCGGTTTTTGTCTCTTTCCGCCCTTGTTTCCCCAATACAAACTATTGGTTTTAGAGAATTTTTTAATACGGATCTCAGCTTTAAATTTATAATTTCGTCAGTTTCCCCGCAATATTTTCGTCTTTCTGAATGACCGAGAATAACATATTCGCATCCGGCATCCTCAATCATTCGATTAGAAATTTCGCCGGTGTAAGCGCCTCTCATTTCCCAATGGGTATTCTGCGCTCCCCATCGCCATAATTTGTCACCGGGAAGATTGCCCAGATAGACAGCCGGCGGACAAACCACTAGTTGGACTTTTTCCGGGAAATTCTTCTTTTTCATCCCCTTAATTCCGTGATTTAAACCGCGAATAATACGCTCCGCCTCTTTAAAAGTAAGCGGATTCATTTTCCAATTGGCCACGATAAGAAGAGATTTTTGTTTCATGTTGACTAGTTTATAGAGTTTATATAATTGCTTAAATGATCTTATAAATTTTCACTTTTGACTAGAACCTTAGCTTTTCAACTAATTCGATTTATTGACAATCCGGAATTTTTTTTCTCAAATGTAAATGTAAGCCAAAAAAACCAAAAACTTATCTTCGATTTAATCGAAGATCTACAAAGTCCGTAAAGTTTAACTTGAACGGAATTTTTGTTGTTTTTTACGTTACTTACGGCCTACGGCCGATCGGCTGATCAGCCCTTGTAGCTCAATTGGTAGAGCAGTGGCCTCTTAAGCCATTGGTTCCAGGTTCGAGTCCTGGCGGGGGCACTCAATGGTTTAAAGTTTGGAAAGTAAAATGTAAAATATTTCGTTTTCGACAAACTTCCAAAACTTTCGAAATTTTCTTAATTTTCAAAATATCGTGCATATTTCTTTAATCCCCGAAACATTAGGCCACATCGGCAGTTTGACTCTAACCAATACTTTGTTTACCAGTTGGGTGGTGATGGCCGTTCTTATGGTCATGGCTTTTTGGGGCGGAAAAAAACCAAGATTAGTGCCTGACAAAAAACAAAATTTTTTTGAGTTAATCATCGAGACCGTGTTCAATTTCTTTGTGGAAGTTTGGGGTGACACAAAAAAAGTTCGAAAATTCTTCGCCTTCCTGGCGACTTTTTTCATTTTTATCCTGGTCTCCAACTGGTTCGGTTTAATTCCCGGGGTGGGAACAATCGGTTTCTACGAACACGATGAAGAGTTTGTCTCCTTCTTTCGGTCTTTAAATTCGGATCTCAACGCTACGATTGCATGGGCTGTAATTTCAGTTATTGCCACTCAAATCGCAGGATTTGTCACACTTGGAGCCAAAAAGCATCTGGGTAAATTTTTCAATTTCAAGAGCCCCATTGATTTTTTTGTTGGAATTTTGGAGTTTGTCAGCGAAATTTCAAAATTGATATCCTTTTCTTTTCGGCTTTTTGGCAATGTCTTTGCCGGAGAAGTGCTGCTTGTTGTTATGATGTTCCTAGTGCCTTATATTTTACCGCTTCCTTTCTTTATGCTAGAAATGTTCGTAGGGCTTATCCAAGCCCTTGTTTTTACGACTTTAACACTGGTTTTCTTGAAAATGGCAACCGAGACACATTAGAAATTACCAATCATCGTCATTCTTTTTTTATTTTTAATTTAAATTTAAAACAATGGACGCAGTTAGTCTCAAAGAGATTGCTAGCGCAATCGCGATCGGTTTGGGCGCAATCGGACCCGGTATCGGAATCGGATTATTAGCAGGTAAAGCTCTGGAAGCGGTAGGCAGAAACCCGGAAGCTTCCGGAAAAATCCAGTCGATGATGATCCTGGCCATCGCGTTCGCAGAAGCAATCGCCATTTATGCTTTGGTGGTAGCACTTATTATCAAGTTCGTATAATTTACAATTTTGTATTTGCTATCGCGTAGAAACGCGGCGCGCCGCGTTTCTACGCGGTGAAAGCTAAATATCAATCATTTAATATCTTTACGAATGGAAATTCTAGGCAAGCTAGGTGTTAACGGAAAAATTCTCCTTGCTCAAATCGTCAACTTCTTTCTTTTGATGTACGTGCTCAAACACTTTTTATACCAACCGCTTCTCAATATCATGAGAGAAAGGGAGAAAAAAATTAAAGAAGGAGTTAGAAACGCGGATAAGGCTGAAAGACGTCTTTCGGAAATTGAGGAGAACGCTAAAAAACAATTAGAAAAAGCTTCCCAAGAAGCGGACCGCATTATCGAAAAAGCTCACGTTGAAGGAGAGGGACATAAAAACGATATAATCCGTGAGGCCAGAGAAGAAGTCAGGATGTTAAGGGAAGAAGCCAAAGCTAATTTACAAAAAGAGAAAGAGAGAATAATCAGCGAAGTTCGGGAGGAAACTGGGGAAATCGCGATCCAAATCGCCAAGAAAATCATCAAGGAAAAAATAACAGCCGAAGACCGGAAAAGATGGATAAAAGAAATGGAAGAAGAGATAAAACAAACGGAAAGTTAGGATAGAAAACAGTAGCTAATTTTTTGATTTGTATCAATATATGTTCACCCTAAATGACTATGCTGATGTTTTATTGGAGCTTCTGCGCAAAGAGAGAGATGAAAAAAAGAGGAATGAAACAATCAATGCTTGGCTTGAAATGTTAAAACGCCATCACAGGATCGCGGAAGGCGAGAAAATTTTAGATATCTTAAAAGACAGGTTGGAGCAGTTGAGTGATAAAGCTCAAATCACCGTTTCAACGGAAGCGGAAAAACACTGTTTTCAAAAGATTTTTCAGGCGAAGAAGATTAAAGTTGATTGGGAAATCGATTCGAGTCTTATGGGGGGAGCGAGAATAATATGGAATAACCTGCTTATAGATAATACCGTCAACAGACAATTAGACAGGCTTAGGAATAAATTAGCCGGAAAGAAATAGCTCTTAACGAGAAAATCTCCGCAGGCTTGTCTGTCTAACCCGATTTGTTATTTATTATTTCACTATTTTATTTTTAATTTTTTATATCTCCGTATGCCGCCAAAAGAACAAATACTTAAAGTACTGAAAAAAGAAATCGACCGCTTCCACCTAAAAACTGAGATACAAAAAATCGGTAAAGTGATTGAAGTGGGAGATGGAGTCGTAATTATATCGGGTCTCGACGAGGCTATGGCTGCCGAAATGATAGAAATAGGCGATGAGGCAATACAGGGAGTAGTGCTTAATCTTAAGGAAGACAGCGTGGGAGCGATTGTTCTGGGAGATGTGCGGAAGATTCAAGAAGGCGATATCGTAAAGTCGACCGGCAAGATTCTCTCAGTCCCAGTAGGGGAAGACCTTGTCGGCCGCATAGTGAATCCTCTAGGCGAGCCCATAGACGGTGAGAAACCTTTTAAGGCAAAATCTTTTTATCCGGTAGAAAAAATTGCTCCTCGTGTTATCACCCGAAAATCAGTTGACACACCATTGGAAACGGGAATAAAAGCAATAGATCTTATGATTCCCATCGGAAGAGGCCAAAGAGAACTTATTATTGGCGACCGCCAGACGGGTAAAACTGCTATCGCCATTGATACGATCATCAATCAAAAAGGTAAAGACGTTGTTTGCATTTATGTGGCTATCGGCCAAAAAAAATCCAAAATAGCCAAAATCGTCAGCAAGCTTCAAGAAGTGGGGGCCATGAAACATACAATTATCGTGTTAGCTGGATCGTCCGATCCGGCCGCTCTTTCTTTTTTGGCGCCCTATTCAGGCTGTGCCATAGGAGAATATTTTATGGATAAAGGAAAAGATGTTCTGGTGATTTACGACGACTTATCCAAACACGCTTGGGCATACCGCCAAGTGTCACTGCTCCTTCGACGCCCTCCCGGTAGAGAGGCTTATCCGGGAGATATTTTCTATCTCCACTCCCGCCTTTTGGAAAGAGCCGCCCGCCTTAACGAAGAACACGGGGGAGGATCTTTAACCGCGCTGCCTATCGTGGAGACTCAAGCGGGAGACGTTACCGCCTATATACCTACTAATGTTATTTCCATTACCGACGGACAAATTTATCTAGAGAGCGAGCTTTTTCACCAAGGAATCCGACCGGCTCTGAATATCGGCCTGTCCGTTTCCCGAGTGGGATCGGCTGCCCAAACTAAAGCCATTAAAAAGGTGGCCGGCAAAATGAGGCTTGACCTTGCCCAATTCAGAGAATTAGCCGCTTTTGTCCAGTTTGCATCAGATTTGGACGAATCCACCCGCCAACAAATTGAAAGAGGTAAAAGATTGGTAGAGATATCCAAACAAGACCAATACCAGCCGATGAAAATGGCTCAACAGGTGGCAATTGTACTGGCAGTTAACGAAGGATCATTCGATCCTATTCCTCTGGAGAAAGTAAAGGAAGCCGAAAACTCTCTCCATCTTTATCTCGACAAGTCGGCTGCCGAACTTTTGGATGAAATTGAAAGCAGCGGCAATCTTGAAGATGAAACCGCGAAAAAACTCTTGGCAAAAATGGAATTGCACCTTAAAAGATTCCACGCTGAAAAGAAAAAATAGGTCTTGTGCCGCGCTGAATACTTTATTCATTTCGACGCTTCATTGCGATAAAATGTAGCCGACAGTTTTTATTTGCGCTAATAACAACTTAAATAATATGCAATTAAACACTATTATTATCGTATTTATTGTTGCGTTAATCGGGATTGTCTACCTGCTTTTTAAGAAAACGAAAGACGGTGAACTGCTGGCAAAAAGACTGGAAGATATGGAGCGGGAAAGACAAAGCGAAAGACAAAACTGGGAAAAGTGGCAAATGGTTAATTCCGAACAAATAAAACAACTCACCGCGCAGCTTACCGGCCTTCAAGGTAACGTGGGCAGCCATATTCAGAAAATGACTGAGCAGTTAGACAAAAATACCTTTCAATTAAGCAGCAGTCTACAGAAAAACTTGGCCACAATGACTCAAAGCCTCGATACACGGCTGAATAAGACAACGGAAAGTCTGGATAAAGTCTCGCACACCCACTTAAAACTTATCGAGGAGACAAGAGGCATTCAAAGCGTGGGGAAAGACATCGCGGAATTGCAGAGAATTTTAAAAGCGCCAAAATTACGCGGAGTTCTAGGTGAGTTGTCGCTGGAAAATCTTCTATCCCAAATCTATCCCAAAGACGGGTTTCGTCTTCAGCATCCTTTTAAAAACGGGGTTGTCGCCGACGCGGTTTTAAAGATGAAAGATAATCGTTTACTGGTGATAGACTCAAAATTCGCTCACAGCAAATTTTCCGAAATTATCAAATGTGAGAATGATGAACAGCGGAAAAAATTGCGCCGGGAGTTTATGGCGGATGTAAAAAAGCACATCGAATCGATCGCGGAAAAATATATTCTGCCCGACGAGAATACTTTGGATTTCGCTTTGATGTACATTCCAGCAGAAAATGTTTATTATGAAGTGATTATCCGCTATCAACAAGAAGAAAAAAATTTACTGGAATACGCTTACAAACACAGGGTCTTTCCCGTTTCCCCCAATACGCTATATGCTTATCTTACTACCATCGCAATGGGTTTGCGGGGACTTGAAGTAAGCAAAAAAGCTCATAAAATAATTGATTATCTAGGACGCTTATCGCAGGAATACGGAAAATTTCGAAAAGATTTTGACGTGCTGGGCGGGCACATTAATAAAACCCACAGTAAATTTGAAGACAGTTCGCGCCGTCTCGTTCGCTTCGAAAATAAAATGGAGCAAATGCAGAGTCTGCGGGGAGGACTCAAAAAAACAGCTCTCAAGGAAACAGAAAATCAGTCGGAAAATAATACTCAAACTTTATTTACCGACAAAAATGCGGATATTAATGATCCTAAGGAAGGAAAATGATAAAAAAAGAGCCACCCCATGTTACGGAAGGTGGCTCTAAAAGGAGGATAAGGTTTTTGGGTGGTACCTTACGAGAAAGCTTTGGCCATAAGCTTTTCTCGCCTTGCGTTCCGGAGAGCGTTACCTCCTTGCGAAACACTCTCTTAGCTAATTATAAATATAGTTTAAAGAAAAAAAGTGTCAAGGATTAGCTGTTTACTACCAGCAAGTTTAAAAAAGCTACGCAGAGAGTCAATTGAAAAGCCAAACTGATACCGGCCGGTAAAATGACAAATGGAGCGTATCTTCTTGATAAAAACAAAACCACGCTTAAACTAAAATTAAAAAACGAGGCGAGAAACGCGAGTAATGGAAACGTAAAAAGACTCGATGTGTCACCGTAAAGATCAATACCCAGATAAGCATTATAGTGAAGAATGAGCGGAGAGGATAGATATATTCTCCCCCAGATAGCGCCTCCAAGTAAAACTAGATTTAGGACCGCCACCGTCAGCCAAATTTCCCTGAAAAATGAAAGACCTAGAAAAGAGGTCAAAAAAGACCAAAAACGGGGAAATCCCTCTTGCTTTTCCGAGTCTATGGATTCTTTAGCATTTTTTATCTTTTTTTTCCAGAAAGACGGGACCAGATAACAACGAAAGAAATAAAATAGTTTAAAGGGGAAACGTAGAAATCTCAATAGAATATACTCTGTCGGTGAACGGTATAAGTAAAAATAGCGCGCCTCTGAAGCATAGAAATGCCTCTTGCGTCGATAGATAGAAATATCGCTGCCGCCCCTTCGGTGGCTTACCGTGGCCTGCGGCAAAAAATAGACCGAACCACCATTTTCCTTCACGCGGTGGCAAAAATCCACATCCTCGAAATACAAATAAAAGTCTTGATCGAATCCCTTGAGTTTTTCCCACCAAAAATTCCGCACCAACATCGCTCCTCCGGAAACCCAAGCGACTGAACTGGAATTGTCTGAATACGATGGCTCAGAAAATCTTTTGCGAAAAAATAATTTCAATGAAGGAAAAACAGTACTGTGGCCCCATTTTTCCGGCTGGCCGCCGGGATCGGTAAGTGCCATGCCAACCACCGCCGCTTGCGGATTTTCATTCATAAAATGAACCGCCTTCTCGAGATTAGTCCAGAAAAGAGAAGTATCGGGGTTTAGGATAAAAAGCAAATCGGATTTTTCCGGTTGGTAATTAGCGCCTCTCCTTTGCCGAAACAAGCGGTAGCTCAGATTCACATTATGGGCAAATCCTCTATTGGGAATTTTAAAAAAATGAAAATAGTTTGCCTTTTTATTTTTAAACTCTCTTCTCATTTCTTCCTGCCATTTTCTCTCCCCTATATCAAACTCGTCTTCCGCGTCCGCCACGATCCAATCAACCCTGACTTTAGGGAAGCGCGGTAAAGAAATCAAGAAGTTATGAATAAGCTCCCTGATATAATCCGGAGTGCCGTAGTTGATTACAATGATAATTAATTTCTGGCGAAACAATTTTATTGATTTTACGACTTATGACTTTGAGTTGACGACAAAAATTCTTGTTGTTTTGTCATGAGTTGCTAATTGTTAATTTTGGCAATCTTTTTAATTGAATTCTTGTAGTTTTTTCTGCTTATCTTTTTGCGCCAAGATTTAGGAAACGGTATTTTACGTAGTTTAACATAGGAGATTATAAAAAGGTAGGATAAAAAATTTTCCAATCGGTTCGTAAATCCGTAAAAAACTGTCTTGTAAGGCGAGTACTGAGCAAATATCATACTGCCCAACATTCCAACGCCTTGAAAATTACCGGAAAATAAAACATATCTCTTAGCGGCTTTCCACGGACCGAGAAGTACGGTGGCGTCATGCATTACCAGCCAACCGGACGCCTTCATTTTGGGGATCCACAATTCCAAATCTTTTTTCACGGCTTCGTAAATGTGCGAACCGTCAATAAACAATAAATCAATTTTTCCGTTAAATTTCTCCGCAGCCGCGGCGGAAGTTTTCCTAAGAGGAATTACTTTATTGTCCAACCCCGCAGATTTAATATTTTCCTGAAACTGCGGAAATGTGTTTATTTTTTCATATCCCCGCTCTCTTTCCGGTGACCCCGCATGAGAGTCAACGGCATAGACCTTCGCATTTTCTTTATTAGAAAAGGCGCTGGCAAGCCAAATCGTGGATTTGCCTTTCCATGATCCGATTTCCACTATATTGGCATCATCGGAAAGTTTTCGGGCAAGTTTATATAAGAAAATGCCTTCTTGAACGCTTAGCCAACCATCGATACTGCCGACAAATTCGACGATTTTTTCAATTTTTGTTTTCCGTGTTTCCACCGAAAATCAATTTACGAATTACGAATTACTAATTTCACAATTGACAATTTTACGTTATTTGTTTCCATCCGCCAGCATTTTATTCAATTTTTCCACCGGTTCCTTTCCCTCATTTTCCAGGAGAAACTCTTGCCATTCAGGAGGAAACGAAGAAATATCCTCTCCCTCCGCCATGCTTCTCGCTAAGTTGATTTGGGATTGATTTATTTTATCAGTCGGCTCCTTGCATGTTTTCTCTTCAGAGGATACTTCCCAGTCCACGGCAAAATTTAGAGAAGACCGAGAAAATCTTGAAGCGGATTCTTCTTTTTTTAAAGTGAAGTGGTTTTTGAGAGATTTCTTCTGGCTTTCAAGGATATTGAGTAATCGTCTTCTCTTTCTTCTTTGAATTATTCTCTCTTTCTTGTCGGACACGGCCAGCATTACCATAAGAATCGCTAGTACAACGAGAATTCCTTGCCAAGCACCTTCAAAAAACGACTCGACATTTATCCGGCCTTCGAACGAAGAAATAAAAAAAAGCAAAGCAAAAATTATCGCGAGCCACCAAATAAATTTGTAGGATTGGCACCTTGATTTTACTCGGATTTCTGGCTTTCTCGGCGAAGATTTTCCTTCTCTAAAACCAAGATTGTTCCTATTAAGATTCCCCATAATAAACTGAGTACGCTAGTTAGGCTCCAGCTCGGAGCTTGAAATTCTACCCCAGAAGAAGAATTTGTCAAATTAAAGTAGGGTTTTCCGGTTTGATTAAAAGATGCCAAAAAATCATTTACCCTGTTTTTCAGCAGTTTCTCGGTAATAATGGCATCTTTTTCGGAAACCGTATAAAAAGATACTTCAACGAGTTGTGGCGCTTTTTTCTTGACCGACCAATTGTTGTTTTCCCAGAAACTCCAACTGGAACTGCGAAAAGACGTTTTGGCTTCGGACTGGACAGCATCCAGCACCGACGGACTTTTTAGCCATTCTTCCAAAGAATCGGTGAGACTGTCAGAAGCCTCGAAGGAATAGTAATGGTCATAGCTAAAATCGGCGTTGCCTTGTTCACCGGTCAGTGAAACCACTAGCGGTGCCGTAACGAGCCAGCGCGGGGTTCTGGCTTTTTCAAAAATCAAGCCCAGGATAAGAGCGGCGATTGCCACCGCCGCGATAATTTTCCATCCACTCCAGATAATTTCAGAGAGTTGGGAGGATTTTAAAAGGGTCATAAAGTAAGATAGTGAAAAATTTCGAAAGAAAAAAATAATGATCTACAAGAACAATATTAATTCTCTTCCTAGTTTTTTAAACTCTCTAGCTTTTTAAGCTGGAGTGTGCCGAGGCCCGGACTCGAACCGGGGACACAAGGATTTTCAGTCCTTTGCTCTACCACCTGAGCTACCTCGGCGACTGCTTATGACTGACGGTTAAAAAACCACGACAAAATTAAGATAACATAAAAGTTTATAGAATCAAGAATTTCAGCTGAGCCGTTGGTTGTAAGTTGTAGGTTGTAAGTCTCAAAGCCTCATATACTCATTCCACATTTCATACAGCTTTTTCGTAGCCGTTAAATCGTCCGAATTATATTTGGCAATATCGACGTACTTCTTTTCTTTGAAGAGTTTAGCCACATCTTCCCCGTCAATTCCCTTGTCTTTGGGGCTTTCGATGCCTAAAGCGCGACACCAAAGATGCAGGCTGTTCCTCCGCCTGACCGCTCCGTAAAAAGTCAACTGGTCAAAAAGATCGATATGGGTGGTTCCAAAACGTTGACTGCCTAAATAGCGGTTGGACATGAGGTCTTTAGTGATTTTTATCTGGTTCGCTGCCGATCTGGCAACAAGAAAAGGCACATCAAAAGACCTTCCGTTGAAACTGATAAATTCCTGATAGTTTTTGGCTCCTTCCCAAAAATTGACTAACATTTCCTTTTCGGACATCGGCTTAAATTTGAAAATGTCCTCCTCAAATTCCCTTTCGGCACTATTGGGAGCCTGAAAATAGACCACGCCTTTATTCTGATCCGCGTCCAATACTCCGATGGCCACGATTTGGCCGGTAAGAGCCGAAAAGCCAAGCCCGTCCTTCAAATCTTGCAACATTCTTTTGTACTCTTTTTCATCCCCTGCCTCCCGTTTTATCCACCTGGTCAAAATTTCCTGAGTCGTTTGATCCATTTTCTCGAAATCCTCACCCACAGTTTCGATGTCAAACACTAATTTAGCCATATTCAATATTTATTAAAATGAAAAATGAACAATCGCCAATGTAATCTTAGCAAAATAATAGACATCCACAAAGAAAAAAGCCGAACCTTGTGGCTCGGCAATGAACAAGAAATTTAGATTAGCCAATTATATTATGCAGTATCTCGGTATCACCATAATTCTCCTCGATCCTTCGCGCTTGGCCAACAGAATACCCTAAAAGGAGGGTAGAATTTGAAAAATCTCCAGTATACGGAAGGCCATTGTACCCCATTTCAAAACCCTCCTTCCAACTGGCCATTTCTCTTTCAACCTCTTCCACGGTCACTTCGTTTCTTGGCCGTACAGGACAAGAGTTTGAATGACCGATATTGGAATCACCACAAAACCCGCACCTGGTTCGGATACCTCCATATGAAAACGCTTCTTCAAAGATCTCATCTGCCTTTCGGGGGTCTCTGTGGTAATTCGAGCAGAATTCCTTCTCTCTCAAAGCAAGTAATCCCCGAAGTTGAGGATTTTCATAAAATGGAACCACGTATTTTCTCTTGTATCCACCATCTTTTTTATCTTCCCCGTCTTTCATTTTTACCTCCTTAGCCCTTCGAAGCTTTAACACAGGGCGATGGTCCCGAAAAACGATCGGTCTTCCTCTTAGTTTTAGATCGTTCTTCACATATTTCCCACATAAGATTCAGCAGTTCACGTTGTTTTCGGGACATTTGCTGCAGGTATTCCCCTTTCGAGCGCCCGATTTGATAGGCTCTGCTATTCACTACCGAACTATTGACTCCTCCGGGGAACTTCTCGGTTTCCGCTGACCTCCTAATAGCACTAGTATAGCCGTAATTAAAATATAATAGTGCCTTTTCCCTCGACTGTTTATCTCTAATCGTTGCAGGGCATCCTCGCTGATGCCCATTCCCTATGCCGCAATACAGACAACAGGTGTCCGGAATTCGAAAAGTCGGATCGAACATCTTAACCTCCTTAATAGTTTCGATTGTCTGGCCTGAGAGTTGTCGAGCAGTTTTAAGGAACAGCTTTAAACTCTAAACTTGATTAACACGATAATATATAAAATACAACAACTATTTACAACTGCTATCTTTCATGTTATAAAACATCAGTAAGGATAAATTGCTATTGAAAAGGAACCATGCCTAAAAGAACATACCAACCCAAGAAAAAACGCCGCGTAAGGCGCCACGGATTTCTGAAAAGAATGCGCACTCCTGGTGGCAAGAGGGTTATCGCTGAAAGAAGACGGAAAGGAAGAAAAAAGTTAACAGTCTAGCTCTTTAAAACATTTTTGAGGGAATCGGGTAATCGGTCGCAAATCCCGCATGGGATTCGCGAGAGGAAAGTCCGAACACCCCGCACCACATGGAATGCAGAATACACCTTTTTTAGCTTGCTCTGCTTTTTTATGTCGGCGCGGAAAGAGGTGACGGGTAACACCCGCCCGAATTGTCGTGAGACAATTTGAGGGAAAGCGCCACAGAGACTATACTATCCGCCTCAGGCGGAGAAAGGTGAAAAGTGAATGAGATACGGTCCGCGATCGCAGTTAAGTACTAACTGCCATCCGTGCCTATCGTTCTCCTGTTCTGGTAACAGAACTGGTGGTAAGCCCCACCCGGTGCAAGGCCGTACCCGGGATAGTTAAAAGTTCAAAGTTTTGATATTTCGTTAATTTTTAACTTTTCATTTTAAACTTTTAACTATCTCGGGGGTGCCGCTAGATCCTGCCAGTAATGACAGGTCCAGATAAATGATTACCGCCCTAAACTTTACATGCCTATCCGGCTGAATACCGTTCAGGCAAAGTTCAGTGGTACAGAATTCGGCTTACAGATTCTCTCAGAAATGTTTTAAATTCAAACCGAGGGCGCATGGTATGCGTCTTTGTGTGTATTAGACGATAATAATGGAAACATCAATCCGCAATTTTTGTATAGTTGCCCATATCGACCATGGCAAATCAACTTTAGCCGACCGGTTTCTGGAGCTCACCGGCACGGTACAACCGCAAAAAATGAAGGAACAATTACTGGACACTATGGATCTGGAAAGAGAAAAGGGCATAACAATAAAACTACAACCGGTGCGGATGAATTATGAACTGAATGGCAAAAAATATATTTTAAACCTTATTGACACTCCCGGACACGTCGATTTCTCCTATGAAGTTTCCCGTAGTCTCGCCGCAGTAGAGGGAGCCATACTTCTTGTTGACGCCACCCAAGGAATCCAGGCTCAGACTCTTGCCAACCTTTATCTGGCTCTTGAGCAAGGTCTTTCTATAATTCCGGTGGTGAACAAGATAGACTTGCCCAATGCCGATCCGGAAACCGCCGCTAAAGAGATAGAACGTATCTTAGGTCAAAACGAGGAAGTCTTTTTTATCTCCGCCAAAACCGGAAAAGGCGTCCAAGAGTTGCTTGAAGCCGTGATAAGATATTTTCCGCCGCCCATCACACACCATGAAGACTATTCTAAAGCGCTGATTTTCGATTCGCTCTATGATCCGTACAAAGGAGTTGTGCTGTTCACAAGAATAATCAGTGGATCCGTTAGAAAGAATGACGAAATAATGTTAATCGGCAGTGGAGCGGAAACTAATGTATTAGAATTAGGATTTTTCGCCCCCGAGATGAAGCCCTGCAATTCTCTTCGGGCGGGAGAAGTTGGTTATATCGCCACCGGATTAAAGGACATAAAGTTATGCCGCGTAGGAGACACCCTGACTCTCAAGAAATACGCTGGCGAGACAACCGCGTTGCCGGGTTATCGTCCGAGTATTCCAATGGTTTATGCCGGAATTTACCCTATCGATACTGAAAAATATGAAGATTTGAGAGAAGCTCTCAGCAAGCTCAATCTTAACGATGCGGCTTTTTCCTTCGAGCCGGAAACTAGCAGCGCTTTAGGCAGGGGCTTTAAAATTGGCTGTTTAGGGTTGCTTCACCTTGAAATCATCAAGGAACGCGTGGCTAGAGAATTCCAATTAGAAGTCATCCTCACCACTCCAAGTGTCCGCTACCGTGTAAAAGAAAAAAATAAAAGTGAATGGAACGAAGTTTCAAGCGTAGCTCAAATCCCCGACCAATCAGTCCTCGATATTATCGAAGAGCCATGGGTAGAAACGGAAATTATTACCCCCCGGAATTATCTGGGAGGTATCATTAAAATTTTAGAAAACCACCGTGGAATTTACCAATCAACCGAGTTTTTACAAGCCGAAAGAGCTATAATCCGCTACCAACTGCCGCTCTCTGAAGTAATTATGAATTTTTATGATAAATTAAAATCGGTAAGTGCCGGATACGCATCTTTGAATTATGTTCCAATAGGATTTAGACGGGGGGAACTGGCAAGGCTGGATATTTTGGTTGCCGGAGAAAAGAAGGAATCTTTAAGCAGGATTGTCCCTAAAGAAAAAGCTTATTCCGAAGCTAAAAATATCGTTAAAACGCTCAAGAAAACTTTACCGCGCCAACAATTCGCGGTAAGTTTGCAAGCAGCCATCAGCGGCAAGATATTAGCCAGGGAGAATCTTTCGGCAATGAGAAAAGATGTCACCGCTAAACTTTACGGAGGCGACCGCACCCGCAAGGATAAACTTTTAAATAAACAGAGGAAGGGAAAGAAGCGAATGAAGGAATCGGGAAAAGTCAGTATTCCGTCGGAAGTATACGTTCAACTAATGCGTAAATAGCTCAAAACTTGGTTCATAGCGCGCAGCGGTAATACCGCAGTTTCAGACCCTAAAGTTTTATATTTTAACGCTATGAATTGCAAAATAACGCCCCTGCAGTTTAACGGATAATCGCTTAATCTGCTTGATGTCCTTGTAGTTCAACGGATAGAACAAGGGACTCCTAAGCCCTAGACGGAGGTTCAATTCCTCCCAAGGACACACACTAATCGGACAGGTAAAAAAACAGAAGACTTTTACCTTGTGAAACACGTTGAAAAAATTAGTGAAAAAATCTAAAAGAATAAAAACATCTTGCGCTTTCCTTTTTTACGGGTTTACATAACAAATCACAGTTCTTTACAAGATTGAGGAAATTTGCAATCCGACAAATCTTCTTGCCTTTATATAACTTTGAATGGCCCAGAAACTAAAACAGCGTCCTATGGAGGTTAGCCATGAAGAAATCCAGACGAGAAGAAGAGATGTCGCCCGAATCCTTTCTTCGAGAGTTCAGAGAAGTTTTCAAAGATTCGCCCCGGGGCCGATTGGCCGAAGAACTTGTTAGTTCAATAATAATCAGCCAATCGTTCGACAATAAGCTACCGCTGATTTTTTTGGAAACAGAAGTAAGCACTTCGGAAAACCCTGACAAATTCGAAAGGCTCTCGCGAATATGGATGGAAAATCATGAAATATGGGAAAAAGAAGCGGTGCGCATAAACAAAATCGGACTTCCTGGAGGTTTTAAAGAAGCAGCCGAAATCGGGCTTTCCGAATCGCCGAGTTACGGCACAATCATGCAATCCATAGAAAGCGGGAGAATAGAAGAAGCTGTAAGGCTGATCATGAGAGAATCAATGTCTTCCGTGAGTACGAACGCGAAGACATGTGCCAAGGGATTGATCGATTGGCTGAGATCGGAAGGTTATATTCCGCCACAAAACTTCATTCCGCAGTGAGACTCAAACCGGCAAAGAAATGAGGTGAAAATGAGCAGCGAAAATGAGCAGCGAAACGCCCTATATGTTGTCAGAAAGATGCCTTGGTAAAGTAAGAAAAGTCTTGAAAGACTTTCCCGATGAGCTGACGGAGATATTATATCTTCTGAGAAACAATAATCCACTTGCTATAAGAAGGATGGAAGAACTAAGAGAACGAATCCACCTGAATTTTCCCAGAAAAGCACATGAAATTAACAATCTCGCAGAATATTTAAGGGAAATCGGGCATTTGACCGAAAGCGTTGCTTCAAGAAAAGAAGAATCCTGAAAAAAACAAGCTTAAAAAGGAGGAAAAATGAAAGACTTTCTCGAAAATCTGATGCCGGGAAATGTATTCAGAACGAAGAGTGGATGGTGGATATTGGTGGAAACCAAAGACACCGTTGAGAAAAAAATAACTGGCTTTTTTGCCACAGACTATCCTTCTTTGTTTATGCCCACGGCTAGATATCCGGCTACATGGGATCTTGAAAGTGGAAAAGAAATCACTGATCCTAGTAAACCTTATGAGGGATTGCTACTGGAATCAGCTGTAAGTTAAGAGTGTCAAGAGTGTTTCACTTAAATGTCAAAAAATCGAGCATTCAAGATAACTCTTAGCCAGAAACATTTACCACACAGGTAGCTGTACGCGCAGCTGCCTTTTTTATTTTACTCTTGTTTTGTCTTGAGCTAACTTGTTTACTTCTTTACCTGAATCTTGATTTTCCTGTCTTCGGGCTGTTTCGCTTTAGGCACAATCACTCTCAATAATCCATTCTCATATTCAGCCTTCGCGGCATCGCCGTTCACGACATCCGGCAGTCGCACCATTCTTTCAAAACTGCCTTTGCGGATTTCTTTGCGGTAATAGTTTTTGTCTTTTTCTTCTTTTTCCTCTCCTCGTTGACCGAATACCCTCAAAACACTATTCTTCACCGAAACGCTCACTTTTTCCGGATCAATTCCCGGCAGCTGCATTTCCGCGACCACATTGTCACCTTCTTCAAAAACGTCCACCGCCAGATCTCCCCAGCCCATCCGCCCCATTCCCCATCTTCTTATCGGCATGGTTTCCCAGTCATCATCAAAAAACTTCTCTATCCCTCTTAGCGGTTCCCATTTCATTAAAGCCATTTTAGCCACCTCCTTTCAATGTTTAACCTTCATAGATATTATACCGCTAAAATTAAATGATTCAATCTGTTTTTATAAAATTTGACAATATTCCAGTGTTGACTGATAATACCTACACCATAGGTTATGGTATAGAACCAGTGACTGGACAATAAATTCAAAACAGTAATGCCCAAGAAAGAAATTTAAATCCTCATTTATTGCTTTTACTTTATTTTTTACCCAAAAGAATGTCGAAAAGGAAATCTCTCATTAACTTTAAAAAGGCTCAAAGCCACATCGCGAAAATTATCCAAATGATTGAAAAGGATGAATACTGCATTGATATTATGCAGCAGAATCTCGCGGTTATCGGACTCTTGAAATCAGCCCATCAGATGATCATGGAAGGTCATCTAAACAGTTGCTTTATTAAAGCAATGGAAACCAATAATAAACGCCGCAAAAAAGAAATGATTGAAGAAATCTTGAAAGTCAGCAAAATAGCAAACAAATAAATAATTTCTAATTTATATGAAACGATTATATCTAAAAATAAATGGCATTCATTGTAAGAACTGCAAAGAGTTAATCGAAGGAGAAATAAATGTTCTAAAAGGAATTTATAAAATTAATCTAAACCTGGAAACGAACAAGGCAACCGTCGAGTATAATGATCAAGAAATATCAGGACATGAGATTATCAGGGAGATTGAAGGTCTTAATTACGAGGTCCAAAAAATATCTGAATCAGAAAAAAGCGGTAAAAATGAGAAGGGATTGATTGAGACACAAAAAAGAAAATTTTTGAAAAATGTTATGACTGCGGGAATTGTCCTGCTGACATTGGGTGTTTTATACTTTCTCGTCTCACGCTTCGGTTTTTTGGAAATTCTAGGTAGATTAAATGAGTCAAATTTAAGCTATCCGCTCATCTTTATAATTGGCCTACTGGCTAGTTTTCACTGCATCAGTATGTGTGGTGGAATAGTAATTGCCTATACTTCCAGATTTTGTGCTTCAGTTAAAGGCAATAAGACCGTCTCGCTGCCCCATTTCTATTACAATCTAGGGAGAATCCTTTCGTACGCACTGACTGGCGCAATATTGGGCGGCATTGGATCATTTTTTGGCATAAACAAAAATTTCACTGGCATAATTACACTCTTTGCAGGATTTTTTATGATTGCAGTAGGATTCTCCCTGATTATAAGGCATGCGCTACTAGACAAAATCACTGGCATCCTGCCTGTCTCTCTCACTCGCCTGTTTTCCGGCCAACTGCATGCTTTATACCGTAATAATAAAGAGCGTACTATAAGGCTTAAAGTTCCGCTTATTATAGGTTTCTTGAACGGTTTTATTCCTTGTGGGCCGTTACAGGCACTGCAAATTTATGCTCTATCGTCTGGCTCAGCTTCAAAAGGCGGCTTGTCAATGTTGATCTTCGGTCTTGGAACGGTGCCTTTGATGCTAGGGTTCGGCAACATTATTTCGATTTTCAGTTGGTCACGGTTAAAACAGACTATGAAAGTTTCAGGGGTAATCGTAATTTTACTTGGAATAATTACCCTGAATCGCGGCTATAATAGTTTTTTTAACGATAATAGCGACAGTCAAAACTACAATACAGAAACTTCCGCGAAACCCGCAGGCATTTCTTTGGATAACAATGGTTTAAATAAAAACTATCAAACAGTTAGCATGGATATTGCCTATCAAGGATACGTTCCCGACACGATCACCGTTAAAAAGAGAATTCCGGTCAGATGGGTGATAAACGGTAAGCAAATTTCTAATTGCACTAGCGAGATTTTATTTCCGGCGTTCGGCATTGATAAGAAGCTAAAACAGGGGGAAAATATAATTGAGTTTACCCCAAAAGTGGCCGGGACCTACAAATTCAGCTGCGGGATGCGAATGGTTTGGGGAAAGTTTATCGTAACAGAATAATTCAAGATAGAAATAACAGATTTAAGATTTAAGATTTATGCATAAAATTAAACTTTCAAAAAAAACATTAAAAATATCCGGTATCCATTGCGCTTCGTGCGTCTTAAAAATAGAAAGAACTCTGCAAAAAGAACCGGACGTCATTTCGGCTAACGTAAATTTCGCGCTGGAAACCGCCACGATCGAATTCGACCCTCAAAAAATTAGTCTCGCTCAAATTAAGAGCAAAATTAAAAATATCGGCTATGAAATTGAGGAAGAAGAACACGCTGATCGCAACACTGATCGCGTCATGGAACGCCGCGATACAACCAGCCACCACAGCCAAAAACCGGCCGATCTGAACGAAAACAACCGCGAAATAGCGGCAGCCAGAAATAAATTTTGGATCGCCTTTATTTTTGGTTTGCCTTTGTTATATTTCGCGATAAGCAATATATTCAAAATACCGGCGCTGAAAACCCCCGAAAGCTATTCTCTTCCCATTCAATTTATTCTGTCTTCTTTGGTTATCTACGCCGGTCGCAGCATTTGGAAAAACGGTGTAAAAGAACTGGCCAATCTGAATCCGGGCATGGATTCACTGATTTTTCTGGGCACGGCGGTAGCTTATTTCTACAGCTTATTTATATCAATAACCGTTTTATTGGGCATTGAAACAGGCCTAGTTTCTTATTTATACTATGACAGCGCCGCCTTCATTTTAATATTCATCCTGCTGGGCAGATACCTAGAAATTTTGGCTAAGGGCAAAACCAGTGAAGCGATCAAAAAACTTATTGGCTTGGAAGCCAAAGAAGCTACCGTAATTGTGAAAGGCGAGGAAAAGAGGATTGCTATCGCAGAAGTGAAAACGGGAGACGTAATTTTGGTGAAACCGGGCGAAAAAATTCCAGTTGACGGAACAGTCATTGAAGGCTATTCAGGGGTGGACGAGAAAGCTATTACTGGTGAAAGCGTACCAGCGGAAAAGAAAAAAGGCGATCTGGTCATCGGCGCGACAATCAATAGAACCGGCATCTTGAAATTTGAAGCCGAAAGAGTGGGGAAAGACACCATACTGGCGCAAATCATTAAAGTAGTGGAAGAATCGCTAGGTTCCAAAGCTAAGTTGCAAATTCTAGCCGATAAGATCGCCTATTATTTTGTGCCGACAGTAATAGCCATAGCCGCACTATCTTTTGTCACTTGGTTAGTTTTGGGACAAAGCTTGGCATTAGCGGTGTCGGCATTGGTTACAGTTTTAATTATTGCCTGTCCATGCGCCATGGGTCTTGCCACACCAACCGCGGTTGTAATGGGAACGGGGCTCGCGGCTAGACAAGGCATCCTGATTAAAAGTGCCACAGCCTTGGAGAAAGCTCAAAATCTGAATATAGTAGTATTTGATAAGACCGGCACGTTAACCAAGGGTCAACCAATAGTCACAAATATCGTGCCCTTGTCCGTCAACCACGAAAAAGTACGGCATGTCGCTTTCAGAATTCTGCGACTCGCCGCATCTTTAGAAAAAAACTCCGGCCATCCTCTGGCTCAAGCCGTAGTGAAAAAAGCGGGAGAAATGTTCATCCGACTAGAAAAAGTTACTAAGTTTAAAGATCTGCCCGGCCAAGGAATCACTGCCTGTATCAATGGTAAAGAAGTATATCTCGGTACGCGAAAGTTAATGCGGGCAAAAAAAATTGAAGTCAGCGAGTGGGAAAACAAGATCACACAGCTCGAGAACGAAGGTAAAACGACAATTATTCTGGCGGTTGAGAAAAATATATTGGGCGTTATCGCGATTGCAGACACTCTAAAAAACCATGCTAAAGAAACAGTCCGGACACTGCATGATTTGGGAAAAAAAGTTTTTATCATTACCGGAGATAATGAGCGCGTAGGAAAAGCCATCGCGGATGAAGTCAAGGCAGACGATGTTCTGGCTGAAGTATTGCCCCAAGATAAATCAGCAGAGATCAAAAAACTACAAGAGGAAGGAAACGTAGTCGCCATGATCGGCGACGGTATTAACGACGCTCCTGCTTTGGCGCAAGCGGATGTCGGCATCGCGTTAGGAAGCGGCACCGACATCGCCATGGAAACGGGCAGTATCGTACTGATTAAAGATGATTTGAAAGACGTAGTAAAAGCGATTGAATTAAGCAAATATATTTCCCAAAAAATCAAACAGAATCTTTTTTGGGCTTTTGCTTACAATGTTGTAACAATACCGGTCGCTGCCGGTATTTTCTATCCGATAACCGGTTGGTTGCTTAATCCTGCCATTGCCGCAGCTGCTATGGCATTTTCGTCTGTAAGCGTGATTTTGAATACCCTCCTAATGAAACGCTACAAAATTTAAAGACCATACGATTATGCGTAGTCTTTAAGATACCTAGCCAAAAAAGAAGCTAGTCAAGGGAAATTTCGCCGCCGCCGAGAACGGTATCGCCGGAGAAAAAAACAGCGGATTGACCGGGAGTAACAGCGCGTTGAGGTTTTTTGAAATATAGCCTACATTGCGAGTGGCGGGCTCCGCACTGTCCCCTGCCCATGCGGCAGGCGGGTGGTACAGGGAAGATAGATGTTTCTAAACGAGACGCGATTGCTGGCGCCCCGTAGCGCAGCTGTACCTTTATTTCAAATATTCTTTTCTTAGGCTTTTCTATCCAATGCAAATTGTTAACCCTGCACGATTCTGAGTAAAGCGCGTTTGAATCACTCGCAACCACCAACCGATTATTTTTGGCAATTTTTTTCACCACATAAATAGGCCGGCCGCCTGTTTCAAGGTTGCCAATGCCGCTTCTCTGGCCTTCAGTGTAGAACCAAACGCCTTGGTGCTCACCCAGTTTTTTGCCTTTCTCGTCAACAATTTTTCCTTCCTTTTTGGGCAAAATCTTCTTCATAAAGTTGCGGAAATCTTCCCCTTGGGCAAAACATAGACCATGGCTCTCCGGCACCCGGTAAAGTCGGGTGGGAAATGCTTTGCGGGCTAGTTTTTTAACGTCAGTTTTTCGGTATTCTCCTAGCGGAAATAAAAGGTTAGGTAAAATATTCTTTTCCAGCCGATATAAAAAATAGCTCTGGTCTTTGGTTCTGTCTGAACCTCGTTTTAATTTATTTTTCTCTATTTTCGCATAGTGGCCGGTGGCGAGATAATCAAACCCTAAAGACCTTACCTTATTGAAAAGCAGACCGAATTTGATTCGCGGGTTACAGCCGGGACAGGGATTGGAAGTTAACCCCCGCAAATAATTATCCCAAAGAGGCTCCCAGACTTTCTCTTGAAAATCGCGGCTGGCATCCACGACGCGGATTGGTATTCCCAGGATTTTAGCCGCCAGGAAGGCTCTCCCCTCCGCTTCCCGCCAGTTAGACAACAGGCAATGAGGAAATTTTAACCGTAGAAAAAACCCAGAAACATCATAACCGGCCCTTTTAAGTAAGTAAGCGGACACGGACGAGTCCACCCCTCCCGACATGGCTACGGCAACTTTTTGTTTCATAATTGTTTACAAAGTTAATATCAATTGCTTATATAATATTATTATCAATATTACCATGACTTGGAAAGAATATCTAAATAAAACCGTATTGCAACTTACTGAATGTCTTAAAAATGACATTCAGTATTCAAAGCTATCTAAATCCCGAATCCGTCAAATCGCTTGGCGAGAAATTGAGATTTTTATTGAAGATTCCAATAAATGGACGGCGGGTAAATTAGTATTGAACGAGAACAAAAGGATTAAGTCGGCCGACCAAAAAAAATTGGCAGGTTTTTTAAATAAGAGAAAAAAAGGTATTCCCTTAGCTTATATCTTGGGCAAAAAACAATTTTACGGCATGGATTTTAAAGTCAACAAGCACACGCTTATCCCCAGACCAGAAACGGAAGAATTGGTGGAAAATGTATTAAATTATGTAGAGACAAGTTTTAAACCTGTCTCTACCCGTACTTCTACATACGAAGTAAATAAAATCCTAATTGACGTTGGTACCGGCTCCGGTTGTATTCTCACCGCGATTTTGAAAAATCTTCCCCAAAACATAAAATTTAAATACGTTTATGCCATAGACACAAGCAAAGAAGCGCTGGCGATCGCCAAGAAGAATATCAAAAAACATTTGGGCAACAAGTATAAAATAAATTTCATTCAAGGATCCCTTTTAAATTTTATTGGTAGGAACACGGCATGCCCTACTCCTACGAAATATATTATTGCGGCTAACCTACCCTATCTATCCGAAAAGGAATATCAACAGCTAAGTCCCGAAGTAAAGAAGCATGAACCCAAGAGCGCTCTAATCGGAGGAAAAAAAGGCCATGAATTGATTTGCAAATTAATCGACCAAACCGCTGCTAAGACAAAAATTTTTGATATATTCCTCGAAATCTCCCCCACAATCTATCCCGAAATAAAAAAACATCTTGTCGGACAAAATGTTTCTGTAAAGACCAATCGTGATTTAAGCGGCAAAATCAGGATCATACATATCGTATGATCATGCTTTCACCGCGCTTCCAAAGATATTGATTTTTTCAATAACTTTCTTTTTGATGGCAGTTCTCACCGGATCCATTACTTTGCGCGGATCGGTAATGGTGCATTTATCGTCCCCCACCATTCTGCACAGTTGATGCATAAAAGCTAAACGAATGTCGGTATCCACATTAAAACAGTTTATCCCGCCTTTTATCGCAAGGTCAATCTTCTCCTTCGACCAATCGGAAGCTCCATGTAGCACCAACGGAATCCCTGTTTGCGCCGATATTTGATTTAGTCTTTCCCAGTCGCAACTTTCCGCTTCCCTGAAAAAGCCATGGGCGTTACCGATCGCAACAGCCAGGAAATCAACTCCCGTGTAATCGACAAAATTTTTCGCTTTTTTGGGATCGGTCATTAAGGTTTCCCAACTAACTTCAGACAAATCTATTTCTCCTAAATAGGGTACGATTCCCAGTTCCGCCTGAACTGGAACGCCTTTTTCATGGGAAAAATCAACCACCCTCTTGGTAAGATTTTTATTGTCCTCGAATGAAAGCCTTGACCCGTCTATCATGACCTCAGTAAACCCTAGTTCAACAGCTTTTCTTACCAATTCAATACTTTTACCGTGGTCTAAATTAAGACCTATGGGTACGTCTTCCGATCTTTCACGAATAACTAATTTTACAATTTCGGCCAACTCTTCGGCACCGGCATATTTCATGGCCGACTCTGTGATTTGAATAATAATCGGAGCTCTTCTTTCCGCCGCCGCCATCACCACTCCCTGAACCGTTTCCATATTGGAAACGTTAAACGCGCCCACGGCGTATCCTTTTTCCTGAGCATCCGTAAGAATTTCCTTTACGTTAGCGAGCATCTGGTTTGTGTTTTAATTTCGCGTCTAAAGACACTTTGATACTAATATTTTAGCGGATAGTTTAAATGTGTAAAATAATTAAAATTTAAGAATGAAAAATGAAGAGAAACAATAATTCTTAATTCTTAATTCTTAATTAACTTGTTTGGTGTTATAATATCCCAAGTTAATAGTTGTAAGTCGTAAGTTATAAGTTGTAAGTTTCAATTCGTGATTGAAACTCTCACGGTAGGGCAACTTCATGCCAATTGTTATCTATTCTACGATTCAAAAAGTAGAGAAGCTTTTATTGTTGACGCGGGTGACGATGCAGAATATATAATCAATAAGATTGCTGATTTAGACTTGAAACCGAAGGCGATTTTATCCACTCATGGCCATTTTGACCATATTCTGGCAGCAACAGAATTGAAATTGGCCTACGGCATCCCTTTCTATGTCCATCGCGCCGACGCAGCCATCGTCAACCGGATGGAGCGTACTGCCAGATATTTTACTGGCGCGGCGGCAGATCCAGCGCCCAAAATTGACAAACCGCTAATCTCCGAAAAAAACATGACGATCGGCAGTTTATCTCTAAAAATAATGCATACTCCCGGACACACTCCCGGAAGCGTTTGCTTATACTGCGAAAGAAAAAAAATTATTTTTACTGGCGACACGATCTTCAAAGACGGTACTTACGGCAGAACCGACATGGCCGGCGGCGACGCACGGAAACTCAAAGATTCCATTCTAAAAATCCTTTCACTGCCTGACAAGACTACAATTTTTCCGGGGCATGGCAAAAAAACCGGCGTGGGAAGAGAGAAGTATTTTTACCGGTTCTTACTGTAGGAACATAGCGACACTATGTTCCTACCTTGGCAACGTGAACGAGTTCAGTAAATTTCCGTTGATCGCATAAACATTCACGGTAACTTCTTTGCCTTTTACTATCACCAGCGCGTAGTGGTGCCCCCTATAAGAATACTCCGCCATTCCCGGCCCAGGCAAATCATGATTGAAAGTGTCCGTATTGCCAACGACAAACTGATAAATTCCGTCAACGCTTCTTCGACTCATAATGTGCTCATGACCGGAAAAAACCGCCGTAACCTTGTATTTTCTGAATATACTCCAAAGAGCGTCCCGATCGTCCTTTTCCACATCCAAACTTTCGTCAATCTTGGAACTTGCCGGATAGGCCGGTTCGTGATAAAAGACAAAAATATTTTCTTTTTTGTTGGTCGCGAGATCCCGTTCCAGCCAATCACGCTGAACTTTATCAATTAAATGCTCTTTGGACTTTTCACTGTCTAATATTACGAAGTGGGAGTCTTTCAGATCAAACGAATAAACCAGCTCGGAGTATCCGGCCGGTCCGTTGGCGGGAAGGCTAAACTCTTCCCGCCAAATTCTATCCGCCGCGTTTTTGCCGGTTCTGTCGTGGTTGCCTGCAACCTCTGCCGTTTTATCAAAAATTGGCTGCATTACCCGCTTCCAATCGTCATACTTGCTTTTACAGGAATTGCTTCCGTCGCAACTGGAAATCAGGTCGCCGACAACCACAACCAGATTGGGATTGGCTTTCTGGACATTCTCCACCGCTTTCCTAAGACTGCCTTTTGGGTCGTTGGCGTCAAATCCTTGCGAATCTCCGATCACGGCAAACGAGAAAGAGACAGTATTGCTTTTACTAAGGCTATTGCCGACCGCGTTATCGTTTCCATTATAGGCGGCCGGGGCAACAACAAAAGAATTATTGTTATTGCTGTTACTGTCGTTATTGTTGCCGGGATTGGCTTCTGTGACTGAGGAGTCTTTAAGAGTTTTACTGGGATCTCCGCTTTGATTCTGACTGGCATCGGTACCATTAGGCTTTGAAGAGACATAGGCGGAAAAACCGGTTTCAGACCGAGAAGAATCGGGAGAGGAAACACTAAATTGATTCTCGTAGAAAGGAACTTCAATGGTGGCGGCAGTTTTTACTTCGGCTTTTTGTTCTTCGTGATATTCCCACGCCACCAGCATGCTGGTGCCCAAAACACCAACACAGATAAGAAAAATCAAAATTTTCTGCGATAGAGACAGGCGCATAAAATTTAATTACTCTTTTATTAAAAATAAAATCATGCTTTATAAGATTATAGGTGCTGTTTTGTGTAAAAGTCAAAGAATGCTAGCTGTTGGCTGCTTAGCACAATCTATGGCGGGCTTTGCCCGTCGTAGCTTTAGCGCAGGCAAGTCGCTTGGTGGGCTTTATGTGTTTTGTGTTTGGCGGGCTTTGCCCGTCGTAGCTTTAGCGCAGGCGGGTGTAGTTAAGTGGTATAACGGCGGTCTCCAAAACCGTCATCGGGGGTTCGATTCCCTCCACCCGTGCCAATCTGCAATGAGAGAGGATAAAACCTCTCTTTTTGCTTTATTCAAGGGCTTTTTGTTCAGTTCTAACCTTAAATATTTTTCTTCAAGCGGTTTATAGCGGGTTCCGATTGGTACGAACCATTTTTTGGCTTCAATAAAGAGTTCTTGGTTTTGGATAATCGGGTTCGAACATAAACCCCTCAAAATTTCTCTTTTTTCTTCGAGAGTGCCTTTCGCAAACCAAATATGGGCGTAAGCTGCGAAATTAAAAGTCTTCTCGGTTAGTTCCAGCCATTTATCCGCCCGGCCTTCTGTTTCTCTCAAATTACTGCGTAGTTGGGCTATATTCTTTTGCAGCTCGACTTTTTCTTTTAGGAATGAGTCATCGTCAATCAGCTTTTTATAACGCATTCTTGTAAGCTCATCCAGCTCTTCTTGGGTCTGGGTCAGGTTTTTGTGTATCATCTCATACACCTTTGATCTATCTTCAATTTCAACGTCATTCTGGCTGGCCAGCACTTCCAACGCCCAATCCCGAAATTCCGGTAATATGGCGTATTTATCAATTTCTTTTTCAATTTGCTTTTCTAATTCGGTTAATTCCAGAAATTTTCTTTGGGAGCAGATAATCTGCCTTTTCTTTCTTGTACAGTGATAATAAACGTATTTCCTCCTTTTACCGGTTTTTTTAATCAGTTTAAATTTTTCTTCAGCCGTGTGCAGACAACCACATTCTCCGCACCGGATAACACCAGTAAAGGCGAATTGGTGTTTTTTTGGCCGGGGTTTGCCTTTTCTGCCTAGAACCTCTTGCACTCGGTCAAATTCATCCATAGTTATCATTGGATCGTGCTTGCCAGGGTAAATCTGGCCTTTATGCAAAATTAATCCGGCGTAGAAAACATTGGAGAAAATATTGTATAGTCCGCTTAAAGCAAGTGGCTTGCCGCCTAATCGCTTTTTCTGGGGAGTTTTGAAGCCCCATTTATTATTCAGTT
>Ga0172371_10000494_pt1 | contig 60792 bp, 62 predicted proteins | sample Lak12m_FD_114543 | JGI IMG/M metagenome (GOLD analysis project Ga0172371, IMG submission 114543) | Freshwater microbial communities from Kabuno Bay, South-Kivu, Congo - kab_022012_12m | ecosystem: Environmental > Aquatic > Freshwater > Lake | place: Democratic Republic of the Congo: South-Kivu... | reverse complement strand
AGGGCTTCAAAAAATGCCTCTCCATATATCCTGGTAGCCTCTTTGTACTTTTCTTCCTCTATCAAACTTTTTATTGCTGAGTTATTGACCGAGTACGCCTTCCACACCTTGATCTCCAAATCTTCAGTCAGAAGGCTTTCGTTCACTTCTCCTATTCTTTCGCCTTTGGCGAGTTTTAAAATATTGGAAGTTCTTTCGCAAACTTTCGCCGCTTTTAAAAAATATTTTTCGGAGCTTATTTCGGAAAGATCTTTCACTCTTTTAAATACGCCTACAATATCATCGCACCCGGACTTAAGAACCGCTTGCTTCAGCTCCATGGGCCTGGTATCAGGCGCCAAAGATTCAAGCCTTTCCTTTATATAATTAATTACCTTTTTCTCTAATTCTTCTGGCGATATTTTAAGCCTGGATCCATACAAACCTATCGATTTTTTAATCACAGTGGAAAGTTCCAGCCTTAGAGACTTATGATTCACGATCTGGATCAAACCCTGAGAATTCCTCCTGATGCCAAACGGATCAAAGCTTCCTTTCGGCTCTATCCCGCTTCCCAGAAGGCCGGTTATATTATCAATCCTGTCGCTTATCGCAAGCACTGCGCCTTCTATTGTTTCAGGTAAATTGTCGTCCAGGCCTTTTGGAAGATAATGCTCTTTTATGGCTACGGCTACGGATTCTTTTTCTCCGCTTTTAAGGGCGTATTCCATGCCCATTACGCCCTGAAGGCTTGGAAATTCGCCTACCATCTGTGTAAGAAGGTCTGCCTTCGAAAGATACGCCGCCTTTTTTATGTCCTCTTTCTTCCGGGCGTCAAGATTCAATTTTTCGGAAATAAATAACGAAAGGGCTTCCAGCCTTTGATTTTTTTCGAACATATTACCTAAATCTTTTTGAAAAATCAAGTCTTTTAATTTATCAACCTGATCCGAAAGCGGCTTTTTCATATCTTCATTCCAGAAAAACAAGCTGTCCTTGAGCCGGGCCTCTAAAATATTTCTGTAAATTTTTTTCATCTTCGCTGTATCTCTGCCTTTCTGGTCAATTATGGCAATAAACTTATTTGTTAGTCTGCCGTTTTTGGAAAGAGTGAATATCCTCTGGTGTTTCGACATACTGGCAGCCAAAACATCTTTTGGAATAGCTAAAAATCTTTTATCAAAATCGCCTGTCATCAACACAGGGTGTTTTACCAGAAAGGTTGTTTCCTCGAGAAGATTTTTATCAATATTTTCGTCCAGCCCTAGTTTCTTCTGGGCCAGTTTAATCATTTTTTCTATCTCTAGTTTTCTCCTGTCCTGATCCAGGATGCATGATCTCTTAAGTCTCTTAAGATACGCGCCGGCCGAGGTGCCTTTAACAGAGCTGGCCGGCACATTGCCCAGCTTAATTTTTATGTTTTCTTTATCCAGTAAAACCATGATAGACTTTATCGGCCTTGCAAATCTCATGCCTGAGGAATCCCATTTCATCATCTTTGGAAAACTGATCGATTTTATAATATCCGGAGTTACGTCCCGCAAAACGTCTTTGGCCGGAGTCGATTTTATTTTCTTGACAATAAACACGTATTCGCCTTTTGGAGTTTGTTTTATCTTCAGATCTTTTACATCCACACCCTGGTTCTTCGCAAAGCCCATGCCCTGAAGCGTAGGATTATTGTTTTCATCAAACGCTACCCTCTTAGGCGGCCCGCTTATCTCCTGGGAAAATTCTTCCTGCTTCAATGACATCTCCTTTATATAACATACCAGCGTTGCAGATGTCCCGAACACAGAAACTTCTTTATGCCCTATACGCTCCGCCTTAAGCCGTTCGATAAAAACGTTCTTAAGCTTATCCAAAGCAGGCCTTACATAGCTGGTCGGCAGCTCTTCAACATTAATCTCTAACAAAAAATCCTTCATTTCCTTCCTTCACCGCCATAAACTTGACAAAACTAACAATGTAACAATGTCAAGTTTATTGGCCGGATAGATAAAGTTCGGCGCAGCGTTTGGCGAGAGAGCGGACTCTGGTGATATAACGGGGCCTCTCATTCTGGCTTATAGCACCTCTTGCATCCAAAACATTGAATGTATGCGATGCCTTCAGGACAAAACTATATGCAGGATACGCAAGAGCTTTATCGGCCATTGTGTTTGCCTCTTTTTCAAAATATTCAAACATCTTTAAATACATCTCTATGCTGGCTTCTTCAAAATTATACCGTGAATATTCTATCTCGTGCTGTCTGTGGATGTCGCCGTAAGTCACTCCATTATGCCATTCCAGGTCAAATAAATTGAATTTTTCCTGGATAAACATGCATATGCGTTCAAGGCCGTACGTAATTTCGCACGGCACAAGATCTACCTCTATACCCGCTACCTGCTGAAAATATGTAAATTGCGTAATCTCCAGGCTATCCAGCCAGACTTCCCAGCCAAGGCCTGACGCTCCGAGGGTAGGCGATTCCCAGTCATCTTCCACAAACCTGACCTCGTGGGCTTTTAAGTCCACTCCCAGGAATTTAAGGCTATCAAGATATGTCTTTCTTATATCAGGTACGGTTGGTTTTATTATAACCTGATACTGGTAATAATGCTGAAGCCTTAGCGGATTATCCGCATATCTTCCGTCGCAAGGCCTCCTTGAAGGCTGAACATAAGCGCAGCTCCAGGGTTTTTTTCCAAGCGATTTAAAAAACGTGGCCGGATGAAAAGTGCCAGCGCCAACTTCTGTATCAAGCGGCTCAATTATCAGGCATCCTCTATCGGACCAAAACTTGTTAAGCTTTTGAATAACTTCCTGAAATGATAGTTTTTTCATTTTTACACTTTTTTTGTTTTCATAAACTTGACAAAACTGACATTGTCAGAATGTCAAGATTATGACGGCATAAACTTGACAAAACTAACATTGTCAGAATGTCAAGTCAGAATGTCAAGATTATAGAAATCTGATTGTCTTCAACGGCCTGTCTAAGTTTTCTTCTATGATCTTACCTGTAATACCTTTTATCTCATTATTTATATCTTTTGTCAATTTCATATTAGAGGCGGATTTCCACGATTCTCTTTCCAGTTGCATAACGCTGGACATCGCGCCTTTGGTCAATTTAAAATATTCAGCGCCAGGCCAGTAGCCCTGGGCCATTAATAACTTTATTTCAAAAAGCCTGGTTATGTTTCCTGTCTCTTTGCCGCTATCCAGAGATTTGAAACTATGATAAAGGTTTTCGAACACTTCTTCTGATTTCGCCTCAGGCTCGGTAAATACATCCGTCAATTCCAGCATATAATACGCTGATGAAGCCCTGGACCATTCTTTAAGTATGTTAAGAAACACCTCCTGCGTTTCGCACTGTGATATTATAGAAATGCCTCTGGCCTTTTTTTCGTAAAAAACTATCTGGTCCAGGCTGAAAAATATAGGGTTTGCATCTCCTCTGGGCCTCGCGCCCCTGGCACCTTTTATAATACCGTCTATTTTCCCGAAATCTTTTGTAAAAAAAGTAAGGATGAGGCTAGTTTCCCTGAAGTCCTTCTTTTTTAAAAGTATTGCTTCTGTTTTCTGTATTGCCATTGAACATTTTTAAATCACAAATTGCCGCGAATTAATTCCATGCTATTTATTCGTGGAGATTCGGGCTTTTATTTGTTGTTGGAGGCGTAACCGCTCCTCCCGAAATAATCATTTTCATACCGTCTGATACAGACATATCCAGCAAAATCGCATCCTTCTGCGGCACAAGCACCAGCATGCCGGAAGTAGGGTTTGGCGTAGTAGGCACAAAAACATTTATGACGTTTTCCCTGGTCTTTTCTTGGACCTCGCCCTGCGTTTCCGAAGTAACAAATCCTATAGCGTAAAGGCCGTTCTTGGGGTATTCTATTAAAACAACTTTTTTAAAAATAGATTTCTGGTCTGATAAAAAAGCTGAGGACATCTCTTTCAAGCCCTTATAAACAGTGCTTATCATGGGCACCTTATATAAAATGCTTTCTCCAAAACCGAAAATATTCCTGAATAATATAATTCTTGCGGCAAATCCTGTCAGGGTCAAAAACGCCAGTAAAATAAAAAATATCGCAACCTTTGTAAAAAATTCCACAGATGCCCTGTCCGGCAGCCATATCTGGAATATTTTCATTATAGGCTCCAGCAATAAAAGATTCAGTTTGCTTACAATGAAATATAACACCCATAAGGTCAAAGCTCCCGGTATTACTATCAATAATCCTGTAAAAAAATTAGACTTGATTTTACGCCACATATTATTTCCTCAAAAATTGAAAGATAAAAACTGTTATCGAAATCCCGACCAATGCGCCTATAAAAACTTCCATAAGACTATGGATCTTGGAGTTAACCCTGCTTCTTGCCACAAGAACCGCTAATATAAACACGAGCAAGATCACCAAACTGTTAGGATAAAGAAGCGATATGATTGTCCATATTGAAAAGGCTATTGCGGTATGGCCGCTGGGCATACCTCCTCTTAAAGGCGTGCCTCTGTGTAAATATAACTTGCTCAGAACCACTACAACCAGAATCAATATCAGTATTATAAATGTTACATGCCAGCTGGATTCCCTTATCTTTAAAATATTATCTTCTATCCTGATCCCTGCCTTAGAGGTAAATAAAATATAACCTATCACAACAGCGGTCATTGCGCTTAATAAAACCGCGCCTGCGCCTATGTCCTTTACTATCCTCGCAAGAGGATGATATTCCTGGCTTACCAAGTCTACTGTATACTCAATGGCCGTATTAAACATCTCTGCAAAAAGAACAAACGCTATTGTAAGGCACAGCACCATTACCTCTATATAAGTAAAGTTCAGGAATATGCCCAAAAGCACGGCGAAAAGCCCCATTAAAAAATGAAGCCTCATATTGCGCTGGCTCTTAAAAACATACACAAAACCTTCTATGGCGGCGTTAAAACTGTTTGCTAAATTTTGCTGCTGCATAAACTTTCCATAAGCTCTTTTTCTTTTGCTTTCATCTTCTTCCTCGCCCTTGGCTTTTCATCATCGTAGCCCAACAAATGCAGAATGCCATGCACAAAATAAAGATCAAATTCCTCCTGGAAATCCTTTTTCCGCTTCCTGGCTTCCCTCTTAGCCGTTTCCACTGATATCACCACGTCCCCCAGCACAGGCCCTGAAAGCCCTCTGTAATCGCGCATAGGAAACGCCAGGACATCTGTAGCCGAATCATTTTTTCTGTATTTCCAATTCAAGTTCCTGATATACATATCATTCACAAGAACAAGGCTCAGTTCAACATCATTCTCGGCCATAGTTTTCAATATATGGTCGGCGCATCTTATTATTTTATTCTTATCAATTTTTTTTATATTTTGTAGATTCTGTATGTCTATTTTCATATATTTTCAAGTAACCTCCCAGATTAACCGCTAGTTACGTTTTTCCTTTCCGTCGTCTTCCGGATAGTCAACCCTGCCATGATATATACCTATCAGAATATGAGTAAAAACTTCGGCTATTTTTTCCAGGTCTTTTAAAGTCAGCTCGCATTCGTCCAGCTGGCCATCTATAAACTTGTTATTTATAATCTTCTTTACAAGGCCTTGTATGCTGGAAGGCGTTGGGTCGCTAAGTGTACGCGAAGCAGCCTCTACTGAATCAGCCAGAAGCACACACGCGGCTTCTTTTGTTTGAGGCCTTGGGCCGGAATACCTGAAGCCCTCTTCAAACACATCTTTGTCTTCTGTCTTTTCAAGGGCTCTCTTAAAGAAATAAAAAACAAGGCCTGTGCCGTGATGCTGCCTTATTATATCCACTATCTTTTTATTTAAGCCATACCGCTCGGCTAATTCAACACCATTTTTAACATGATTGGTAATTATAAGGCTGCTCATCGTGGGAGAAAGTTTGTCGTGCATTGATTCGCCGGTCTGGTTTTCGCTGAAATACTCCGCCTTTTCTATCTTGCCTATGTCATGAAAATAAGCGCTTACGCGGGCTAATAGAGCGTTTGCGCCTATTATCTCGCACGAGGCCTCTGCAAGATTCCCTACTACAAGGCTGTGATGATACGTGCCTGGCGCTTTCATGACCATTTCTTTTAAAATCGGGTGATTCAAATCAGCTGTCTCCAAAAGGCTTATATCCGTAATTGTTTTAGACGTGCTTTCAAAAATAGGCAAAACTCCTGTGACTATTATTGCTGACATTACTCCGTTAGCCAGCCCTATAAACGCCTCGATTATATAGGTATGAAAATCCAATGAATTTACAAGACCTATTCCTATAAAATACGCCATATTGGCAAAACCAACTGCAAATCCTGCTGTTATAAGCTGCGACCGCCTTCTTGTATTTCTAACTGCAAAAATCCCTATTATGCCGCCCACTACAGATGCAGTAGCTATATCCAGCCTGCCTCCTGAAATCATACCTACAAGTATGCTTAAAAAGCACGTGGTTATTATTGCCAGCCTGTTATTCAATAATAGCGCTATAAGCATAGATGCAGCTGAGACAGGGATCAGATTGCTGGGCCAAGGAGAAACCACAATAAGCTTTGCCGTAATAGTCATAAGGATACATATTGAAGCCAGGAGCAGAAGCTCTTTATTGCCCACTATTAAATCAGGCTCATAGAATTCAATATAAAGGACCAGAAGCAGTATAAGCAGGCTTAGTATCAAGGCAATTCCGAAGAATGCCGCTACTTTAATAGGATACGGTTCACGCTGTTCAATCGCTTCAAGCTTTACCATCTGATCTTTTGATACGCGTTCCCCTTTATTAAGTATCAACTCGTTCTTTTTAATCTCCAGTATTTCATAGACAGGCTTTGTCTTTGCCGCCATAGCCTGTTTTCTGAAGTCCGTCTCTTCTTCCTGGTACCTTAAATTAGGGCTTAATACTACGCTTATAAAATCTATGAGAAGTAATTTTTCTTTTCTGTCTTTCAGCGAAGTCAGGATTGAATCTGTCTTTTTTCTTATATCTGAAAACGGCCAGAGTTCTTCCGTAAACTTTGCCTGCTCTGTATTTTTAGATTTATCTATCAATGTCACTGTCTTTATAAGGTCTTTATTCAGCCTGGCTAATTCCTGGGCAGAGATAACTCCTGTATCCATTATATATTCTATTATTTTTACTGCTTCTGCAAAAAATTCCTGCGGATCTTTAAGCTCCAGGATGCTGTTTACTATCGGCAAGGGTATGGCATAAGGCGCGGCTATTTCTTTTATTTTTGAAAGCCTGCCCTCTGCGCTCGTATCATTTTTAAGCGCCTGAGCGGAATTAAAAAATAAATTAACCTTATCTAAAATAGCTTCTTTTACAGAGCTGTCGATAAGATACGCAGGCGGCACCAGGCTCATCGCCTCTTTCTTGACAGCTTCGGTAGCCTTATAATCTATGCCGCCTTTTATTTTAAAATCAAAAGGCGCGTATACTGATTTAAGCACTATATCGCCTTCTTGAAATTCTGTCTTAAAAAGGCCGACATCCCACTCTACCACTGCCACCAGGACCAGGCATGTAGCAACCGCTATCAAAATATGGGATATCTTATTGGAAACTTTATTAATCCTCTGCTTTTTATTTCGAGCTTTCTTCATAAGCCTTTATTATTTCCTGCACCAGGGCATGCCTGACTACATCCTCGCCTGTGAAATATATGAACGCTATGCCTTTTATATCCTTAAGAATTTTCTGAACCTGAACAAGCCCTGATTCCCTGCCATAAGGAAGGTCGCTCTGTGTATTATCGCCTGTAATCACTGTCTTAGAATTAAATCCAAGCCTGGTAAGGAACATCTTCATCTGCTCTGCAGTGGAATTCTGAGCTTCATCAAGTATCACAAAAGAATCGTTCAATGTACGGCCCCTCATGTACGCCAGCGGCGCAACCTCTATAACTCCGCGCTCTATACAATTCTGTATGTCGCTTATTTCCATCATATCGTAAAGCGCATCATATAACGGCCTGAGATACGGCGTAATCTTTTGATAAAGATCCCCCGGTAAATAACCGAGGTTTTCTCCCGCCTCTATAGCAGGCCTGGTAAGAATAATCCTGGATGCCTCTTGAGTTTTAAGAGCATTTACAGCCATTGCCATAGCAAGGTATGTCTTTCCAGTGCCTGCAGGCCCTACTCCGAATACTATGTCATGCTGCCTTATAGCATTTATGTATTTTTTCTGGCCATCTGTCTTAGGGGTTACAAATCTGCGCCTGGAAGAAACCTCTATTTTGTCAAACCTCATAGGCTCAATACCAACATCGGACGCTCTTTTAAAAGACCCCAGGGAACAAGACAGTTCATCCCTTTTTATAACCCCATCCCTGCGTATCTTGAAAAGCATTTCCTCCAAAAGTTTTGCGCTTTTATCAACTGATTTCTTTGCGCCTTTTATAGCCAAGACCTCGCCGCGAGATACAATCTTGACTCCAAAATTAGACTCCACTATCCTCAGATTTTCATCAAAACTTCCGAAAAGCTGCCTGGCTTCGTCATTATTCGATATATTTATAAGCCGTTCCATTTTCAATTTAACCAATAAACTTGACAAACGTACAATGTCAGTTTTGTCAAGTTTTTCAGGGGATAAGAAGTTTCTGGCCTGGCCTTATTTTGTCCGGGCTTTTGAGGATATGCTTGTTTGCGTCGTATAAGTTTGTCCATTTCTGCGTAGTTCCAAAAAGTTTTTTGGATATCTTTTGAAGCGTATCGCCTTTCTGGACAACATAAAATTGTTTATGATTCCCGCTGCCAGAAGAAAGATTTTCAGTTTCTGCGCTGCTGGAAGGTTCGCTATAAACTATCTGCGGCATTTTTGTAGAACTTGATCCTCCGCCAAGCCTTTCAGCAGAAACCTGTTCTCCTCTTTCAGGTACATAAACCTCTTTTTCAGGAGCCCTGTCTCCCTGTATATACCCTCTGTTTCCATACAGATCTTTATCTTTATTTTTAATTCTTTCCTCTGTCGGCGCTTTATAAGTTGAAGGAACTTCCACATCTATATTATAAATTTTTCTTGTCTTTTTTACCTGCACTGTTTCACTAACTGCAGGAGGAGTCCCCATAATAATGCCTCTGTTGCCGTATATTTCCTGGTCAACCCTGTCTAATTCAGTCGTATAAGTCCTGACCACACAGCCGGACACAAAAAACATTACAAGTAAAATACAGCAAAATGTAACTTTCTTCATGATCCATCCTCCTTATTTTTTAGGTTGAGATTGAGGCTGATATTAAGAAAATCTGCCTTAGTCTTAATCTAAATCTTAACCTTATCTATCTTTATACCCAGTTCTTTTAGCTGTCTCTCATCTACAGACGAAGGAGCTTCTGTCAGCGGGCAAAACGCTTTTTGCGTTTTTGGAAAAGCTATCACATCCCTTATCGTATCCGAACCCGCCATTAATGCTATAAGCCTGTCCAAGCCAAGCGCTATACCCCCATGCGGAGGCGCACCATATTCAAACGCTTCCAGTAAAAATCCAAAACGCGCTTTTGCCTCATCCACACTTAAGCCTATGCGTTTAAATATCTTCTCCTGCAAATCTCTCTTGTGAATCCTTATGCTGCCGGAAGCTATCTCAACGCCGTTTATAACAAGGTCATAAGCCCTGGATCTGACTTTGGCCGGATCCTTTTCTATTAAATCAATATCCTCTATTACAGGATACGTAAACGGGTGATGCTCCATATCCCATTTTTTCTCTTCCTCGCTATATCTAAATAACGGGAAACTGGTAACCCATAAAAATTGAAACCCGGCCTTGTTCTCTCTTATATCAGGCTTGTCCGAATTATATTTCTCCATCGCTTCTTTATAAGACATCCTGGGAAAAGGAATCTTTAGCTCCAAACCTATCGCATCCTTGAATACATAAAAAAGCAAGCGCTCTATTATTGTAAATATCTCTTCTTCGTCTGTAAAAGAAAATTCCATGTCAAGCTGGGTAAATTCAGGCTGCCTGTCTGAGCGCAAGTCTTCGTCTCTGAAACACTTGGCTATCTGAAAATATTTCTCAAACCCTGAAACCATTAATAATTGCTTGAATAACTGTGGAGATTGCGGAAGCGCAAAAAACTTTCCATTATTCAGCCTGGATGGGACCAGAAAATCTCTGGCCCCTTCAGGGGTGGATTTTGTAAGCACCGGAGTTTCTACTTCTATAAAATCTTTTTTATCCAAAAAATCCCTTATTAATTTTATTACCCTATGCCGTAAAATAAGCTTCTCCTGAACCTCAGGCCTTCTCAGGTCAATATACCTGTATTTAAGCCTTACCTCTTCTGAAATTTCATTCACATTATCCAGCTCAAAAGGAGGTGTCAGAGACGAATTCAAGATTTCCAACTCTTCAACGCCTAACTCAACCTTGCCCGTAGGAATATCTGGATTTTCCGTGCCTGTTGGCCTTTGCTGTACAGCGCCTCTTACTGCTATGACATATTCACTACGAAGTTCTTCCGCAGCCTTCATCTTAAAGAACACTATCTGGGTCATGCCATATCTATCGCGTATATCTACAAAAATTAATTTGCCATGATCACGCCTTTTATGCACCCAGCCCATCAATGTAGCTTTCTTACCTATATCCTTTTCTGTCAGCTCTCCGCATGTATGCGTACGTTTCATTATCTATCTACCGCCTTTTGGTGGAACTGAGCACAAGACCTGGTCTCGTGCTCAGTTCAGCGATTAATTTATCCAGCTGTATCTCCTCTTGACTGTGTTTTTCCATATCTTTTAAAACAACATTGTTAGATTTAAATTCTTCTTCTCCGAGAATAATTACAAATCTAGCACCTAGTTTTTCCGCCTTTCTCATCTGGGCCTTTAAACTTTTTGTATCATAATCTATTTCACTTGAGATTCCGGCGCCACGCAAAGAATCCAGTAATTTAAACGCTTCATTGTAAAGCGCGTCTCCAGTAAGCGCAATAAAAACACCGCAGCCTGGACATAGAGCACAGGGCGCAGAGCCCTTTTCTAACGCCATTATCAGCCTCTCCATTCCAAACGCAAACCCTATTGCCGGCGTGTCTTTCCCTCCTAGTTCTCTGACCAGATTATTATATCTTCCGCCTGCGCATATAGCGTCTTTTGCCCCGAGAGATTCCTGCGTTATTTCAAACACAGTCTTGGTGTAATAATCCAGGGCTCTCACTATCTTATTATCCAGCGTATATTGAATATTTATTGCTTCCAGCCCGGCTTTAACTTTTTCAAAATGTTCGGCGCATTCGCTGCATAATGCGCTCTCAACTTTAATGTTCTCCGCAACAACTTTGCAGGAATCCTCTTTGCAATCAAATATCCTAAGCACATTTTTATCAAACCTCTCCTTGCAAGTTTTACATAATTTTTCAAGATGAGGCCTGAAGCTTTCTTTATGTTTTTCTATAACCTTGATTTTATCTTTCTGGCAGCCCAGGCTGTTTAATTTTATATGAAATTTTTCAATTCCCAAGCGTTCAAGAAATCTGGCAGCAAGCGCAATAACCTCTACATCCATAAAAGGATTATCCGAGCCTATTGCCTCAAGGCCTGTCTGGTAAAACTGCCTCTGCCTGCCCTGCTGGGGCCTTTCGCTTCTGAACATCGGGCCCATATAAAATAATTTGGCAACTACTCCTGTCTGGAATAAAGAATTTTCTATATACGCACGCACAATAGAGGCTGTGGCCTCCGGCCTCAGGGCAATATTTCTTCCGCCTCTATCAGAAAAAACATACATCTCTTTTTGAACAATATCAGTCGCATCGCCTATGCTTCTTATAAATAAACCCGCCTCTTCTATTACAGGCGTCCTTATCTCTTTGTACCCATATATATTAAATATATCCCTGGCGGCAGCTTCTATATATTGCCATATGTTTATTTCACCAGGCAGGATATCTTTTGTGCCGCGTAAAGCTTTTATCATATTCGATATCTCCAACGAATCATGAAAAACAAATACTATTTTACCTTTGCCTTCATTACAAGGCCTGGTTTAAACACAGCTACTCTCTTTGGCTGAACAGGGACCTGGACTCCGGTCTTTGGATTGCGGCCCATACGGCCTTTTCTTGACTTTGTCTTAAAAACCCCAAAATTTCTGAGTTCTATTTTCTCGCCTCTGGTCAAGGCGTCAATTATAACATCAAACGTCATCTGCACTACTTTTTTAACGTCTATCTGTTTGATATTGGCGTCTGTTGCGATCTTCATTACGATGTCTTTTTTGGTCATACTCTTAGCCATAATAAGCCTCCTTGGTTTTTTTATATCTATCGTAAATATAATGGGTAGTGTAACAGGTTAACTTGTTATTGTCAAACAAAAAATGCCGGCTGGCAGTTATTTTTTGTTTGATGCCGCAAAGACTTTTGCGGCGCAAATAAATTCTAACAACTTTACAAAACCAACATTGTCATTTTTGTAAAGTTTTTTCGAATTTAATGTGTTCTCTTCCGATGAGGGTTTCTAGTTCGCTGGCAAGTTCATTGGTGGGGCTTACAAAAAGTTTTCTATCTATAAGCATGCGATATGAATCATTTGTCTTTGTCGCAAAATTCAAGTAAACAGGCGTATCCCCCTGATACCTGCTAAATACCCCCCTTAATCTTCCAAAAAGTTCTTCATCCATTTCCTGCGATAAAAGGTCTATTGAAACAGCCTGGGTAAATTTCTTTCTTGCATCTGCAATAGGTATTATTTCTTCAACTATTATCTTAGGCCTTTCTTCTTTAAGATTCAATCTGCCGTTTATGAAAATAGCTGCGTTAAGCACTATGTACTTAGAGACATTTTTGTATGAGTTCGGAAACACAAGGGCTTCTACACTGCCTTCCATGTCCTCTATCATCATAATAGCCATCTTTTCGCCTGAGCGCTTGGTGACTGTATTCTTTATCTTATTTATTATACCTCCAAACCAGACCTTCTGGCCATCTTCCAGGCTCTTTAGCCCGGTACTTACAGCGGTAGAATATTCTTTTAGTATTTTTTCATACTTGGCAAGCGGATGGCCTGTTATATAAAACCCTATCATCTCTTTTTCAAAATTCAAAAGCTGGTTTTCGGGCCACTCCTTCATATCAGGCATTTTCTGCGAAGAGCCGGATTCCGCAAAAAACGTCATCTGGCCTATAGCTGATTCTTTATGCGCTGCGACAGCTGCATCCATTGCTTCGCTCAATATCGCCATTAACTGCGATCTCTTCGGACCCAAACTGTCAAACGCGCCACATTTAATAAGGCTTTCCATAACTTTTTTATTTACAAGCCTCGAGTCCGTCCTTTTACAAAATTCATACAAGCTGGTGAAACTGCCATATTTTTTCCTAGCTTCTATTATAAATTCTATAGCCCCCTCTCCTACATTCTTAACAGCGCTCAAGCCGAATCTTATTTCATTTTTATTTATTATTGTAAAGTTCGCGTAACTCTCATTAACATCCGGCGGCAATATCTTTATACCCATGCGTTCCGCCTCGTCTATATATTCAACTATCTTATCGGTATCATCTTTTTCGCTTGTCAGCAAAGCTGTCATGAATTCAACAGGATAGTTGGCCTTAAGATACGCTGTCCTGTAAGAAATCATCGCATATGCAGCTGAATGGCTTTTGTTAAAACCGTATCCTGCGAAATGTTCTATTAAGCTGAATATCTTTTCTGCAATCCTTTTATCTACCTTGTTTTTTACAGCTCCGTCTATGAATGCTTTTTTCTGCTGTTCCATTATCTCCGGGGTTTTCTTGCCTATCGCCCTTCTTAAAATATCCGCTTGGCTAAGAGAAAAACCCGCAAGGCTGGAAACTATAGTCATTACCTGCTCCTGATAGACAATAATGCCGTATGTTTCCTTAAGGCTTGCTTCAAGAAGAGGATGGTCATATCGAACTCCTATTTTACCGTGTTTGCGTTTCATGTAATCGTCCAACATCCCGCTTCCTATAGGACCTGGCCTGTATAACGCTAAAAGAGCGATTATATCTTCAAATTTTTCAGCTTTCAATTTCCTTAACAAGTCCCTCATGCCTGAACTTTCTAGCTGGAATACACCTGTAGATTCTGCGTTGTTAAAAAGCTTATATGTCTTGGGGTCATCCATCGGGATATCTTCGACTTTCAGATTTATCCCGTTTACCCTGTTTATTATCTTGAGAGCTTCCTGGATAACGGTCAAAGTCCTTAAGCCCAGGAAATCCATTTTTAAAAGCCCTATCTTTTCAAGCGAACCCATTGCATAGCCGGTGGAAATCTGGCCGTCGCTTGTTTTGAAAAGCGGCGCGTGGTTAGTCAAAGAGTCTTCGCTTATGACAACACCTGCAGCATGAGTAGATGCGTGACGAGTAAGGCCTTCAAGTTTTTTAGAAACGTTTATAAGCTCTCTTATTTTTGAATCTTCTTTATATAGTCTTGCTAGCTCCGGTTCTTGTTCAAGCGCAAGCTCCAAGGTCATATCAGGATCCATTGGCACGAGTTTTGCGATTTTATCCACGTCCGCATACGGTAGATTCATCGCCCTTCCTACATCCCTTATAACCGCTCTGGCTGCCATGGTTCCGAATGTTATAATCTGGGCTACATTATCCTTGCCGTATTTCTGGATAACGTAATCTATGACTTCTCCTCTCTTTTCATAACAAAAATCTATATCTATATCAGGCATGCTAACGCGTTCAGAATTCAAAAATCTTTCAAACAGGAGATTATATCTCAAAGGATCTATATCTGTTATCCCGAGAAGATAACTTACAATACTTCCTGCGGCAGAGCCCCGTCCCGGGCCCACTGCTATGCCTTTTGATTTTGCATAATTAACAAAGTCCCAAACTATCAGAAAATAACTGACATAGCCTGCCTTGCTTATAACCTTCAATTCATTATCTAATCTTTCGCGTATATGCAGGGGATGATCGCGATCATCCCCTGCCTTATACCTCTTCTCAAGATTCTGTTCGCATAGATCTTTCAGGTATTTTTCACGCGTTACGCCCTGGGGAACAACATAATGAGGCAGAAAGGTCTTCTTGAAATCCAACTCCAGGTTACATCTCTCTGCTATTTTTATTGTGTTAGAAATCGCCTCCGGAACATCCTTGAAAAGGGCTTTCATTTCTTCTGTAGATTTAAAATAAAACTGGTCTGTTTGAAGTTTCATGCGGTTCGGATCGTCAAGAGTAGTCTGAGTTTGTATGCAAAGAAGGGCTTCATGAGCTCTTGCACTGTCTTTGGTAAGATAGTGCACGTCATTCGTGGCCACCAGAGGAATGCCTAATTCCTTGCCCAGCCTTATAAGCTCTTTGTTTACTTCTTGCTGCTCAGGTATGGAATGATCCTGCAGTTCAAAATAAAAATTTTCTTTGCCCATGATATTACGATATTCATCCGCCAACTCTTTCAGTTTTTCTTCTTTGCGGCTTATTACTAGGCGCGGGATTTCGCCTTTTAAACAGCTTGAAAGCGCTATTAATCCTTCTGAATGCTGCGCCAGCACCTCTCTGTCGATCCTCGGCTTATAATAAAACCCTTCCAAATAACCAATAGAAACCAGTTTCATTAAATTCTTATACCCGATTTCATTTTTCACAAGCAGTATTAAATGATTTGCAGTATCTTCTCCTTGTGAAAAAGTTTTATCGAATCTGCCCTTCGGAGCGATATAAGCCTCCGAACCTATTATAGGTTTTATTCCGCTTGCTATCGAAGATTGATAAAATTCTATGGCGCCGAACATGTTGCCGTGGTCGGTCATTGCGCAGGCCGGCATTTTCATGCGCTTCGCTAGTTCTGTAAGATTTTTTATAAGGCAGGCACCGTCGAGAAGGCTGTATTGTGTGTGGACGTGAAGATGGACAAAGTCTGAATGTAGCATCTTATAAAATAGTAACTGGGAACCAGTAACTCGTAACTAGGAATTTAAAAACAAAATCCTATTTATTCATGGATTTAAAATTCCCAGTTACTAGTTACGAGTTACAAGTACCTGTAAAATTATTTCCCCATCCCGACTCTTTGCACTCTCTGCATTATCTTTCCTTCGGTCTTAATGGATGGGGCTATAATAATATCTGTAAGCTGCATCTCTCTTATGTTTCTTGCTCCAAGGTTTCCCATTGATGTCATAAGAGCACCTACTAAATTTTGGGAACCATCATCGAGCTTTGCAGGCCCGAGAAGTATCTCTTCCAGAGTTCCTGTTGTTCCAACATGTATCCTGGTCCCACGCGGCAGATTAGCGTGAGGCGTTGCCATACCCCAGTGATAACCTCTGCCAGGAGCTTCTTTCGCCCTCGCGAAAGCAGACCCCACCATCACTGCATCCGCTCCGCAGGCAAATGCCTTACATATGTCTCCGCCCGAATCCATCCCCCCATCAGTAATAATGGGTATATATTTAGCGGTTTTCTTATAATAAAAATCCCTTGCCGCTGCAACATCTGAGGTTGCTGTTACCTGAGGTACACCTATCCCGAGAACTCCTCGAGTAGTGCAAGCTGCGCCAGGCCCTATGCCAACAAGAATAGCGCTCGGCCCCACCTCCATAAGCTCCAATGCCACAGAATATGTAACGCAATTTCCCAGAATCACCGGTATCTTCATTGATTTTATGAATTTGGCAAGATCTACGACTTTATATTCGCTGGAGGCATGTTTCACGCTGATAACCGTCGATTGTATCACAAAAATATCCGCACCTGAATCCTGGGCAATTTTCCCAAATTTCTCTGCGTCTTGAGGAATAGCGCTTACCACAGCCACGCCTTTTTTGTTTTTTATCTCTTTGATCCTTTTGGCAATAAGCTTTTCCTGCACAGGCTTTAGATAAAGAGATTGGACTAGTTTTGTAGCTTCTTCAGGATTAGCATGGGCTATCTTCTCAAGCACTTCTCCCGGATCTTCATAGCGGGTCTGGACGCCATTCAAATTTAATACTGCGATGCCGCCGAGTTTAGACATAGCTATTGCAAAATTTACATCCACTACGCCGTCCATTGCAGCAGCAAGTATGGGAACCTTGTATTTCTTGCCCGCCAACTCCCAGCTCGGGTCCACCTCTTTAGGATTTATTGTAACAGCACTTGGAACAAGCGCTATCTCGTCAAAACCATAACATCTTCTCGCTTTTCTGCCTCTCCCAACCCACTCGCCCATTTTATGCCTCCCAAATTTTGCGAAGCAAAAATTGATCCCGAGCCCCTTGCCGCATCATTTTTACCTTCTGACGGCTCGGGATGAGGAACATTTGTCTTTCGCTACTTGTTTTATGAAACAAAATTTTATTCCGAACCCTGATTTATCGGGTTGAAAAGCTACTTTAAATCCCAATCTTCATAAACTTGACAAAAGTAACATTGTCAGAGTGTCAAGATTATGGAGCATAATACAGCAAATTAGCTGTAAAGTCAAGATGGTATTGCAAAGTTATGCAAAGTTATGCGTCTATTATTTTACGCCTGGGGACCAGCAGGATATCTAATACGCAAAACCTGAACATGGTATTTTTCCAGAAAATATTTCGTTCTTCTCTTTCCAGAATGACCTCTTTAACTTCGTGGAATAACTCGATAGCCTTTTGCGTATGTTCTTCGGAAATTTCGTGGGTTGAAAAACTCGCTTCTAAAAAACTTTCCGTCAAATCCTGCATAGGCTCAGGATTTTTGGCGATAAGTTTTTTTGCAATATTGTAAAATTCTCTATAAGAGGTGCATTTAAATTTCGGAAGGCCATAAATCTTAAAGGCCTTACACATAGCGTAATACACCTCTTTTATAAATTCTTTCGGATTATTTCTGCGCATCACAATTAATCTCTGCAACCTGATGAAAGTCAGGATTAAAAAAATCACGATAGCTGCAGACACAATCCATAACAAGAAAAGAAAAATATAAAATAAAAATCCTTTTTTCTTTTTGGGCGCTACCGGCTCTATTGCTTTTATAATCAGCTCGTTGCTGAATGCACCCATGTAAGTTGCTGAAACCTGGATATAACCTGGTTCTTTAAAAGATAATGTCCCATTTTTATCGATTGAAACCTTTGCAGTGCCAATAGCCTTCCAGTCAGCGAGTTTTGTGGCAGGAAGCGTAGAGCCGTCTGCCAGTTTTAATACCGCAGCCAGAGCAACTTGCTGGCCTAATGTTGTCTCGCTCTTATTTGCGTTTATTATAAGCGCCTCTATTTTATACGCATCTATTTCTTTTTTGAATTCGGTTGCCTGAAATCTCTCCGTAGTTTCCTTTTCTTCTTGCTCTTCTACAGGCTTATTTACGTTTGTCTCTCTTTTTAAAAGATTGTCGTTTACAAGCTGTTCTTTTTTGACCTTGTTGTGTTTTACAGTTTTGCTGGTATTTTCAATTAATTTTAAAATCGGCACACGGCCAGGCAAAGTCAAAAACGAAGAGGGTATCCATCCCACAGAAAGGCTGTTAAATCTTGGAACCGCAGGATATACAAGCGCTGATAACGTAAGAATAACAGAAAACATGATCGCGCCGATCTTTATCTGATTCCATAAGCTCATTACCTCATCTCTATCGCCTATTATTAAAGACCCCAGGCTCTGCTTCTCGCATACCAGGGCTAGTCTCATTATAAAAATAAGCGTAAATAAAAAAACTATCAAATATAAGACATAAGCGGTTTCCTGTTCAAGGGCCATACTTACCGAAGAAATTAAAAGAGCAACAGAAATAAATTGTATCATGCCATAGCTTTTTTGCGCCTTGAGTCCAAATGATTGAAAAAGACTTAGCCACGCAAGAGCGGTTGAGAAAACACCCAGGAGGTTTTCAAAATTTATTTCTATCTCATATAGATTGCTCATAACAATCACTACGCTTGCCAGAGAAAGCATTCCGATAAAAGTATCTATATGCGGCAGCTTGGAGTTTTTCATATACCAGCTAAATAAAAATCCGCATGTTACACCCAAAATCAAGAATGCCGTCATGATAGGGCCTAATTCTTTATTAATGCTCAGGATCCCTATAATTACAAACCATAAATTTGCGAAATGAAAATATAATGCATCTCTATTCATAAATTAAGCCATTTCAAATTTTTTCTCAAGATCGTCACCTTTGGAAATTCTATATACATACGCCTCCAGCCCGGCAAGGGCTTCATTAAATCTATTTGCGCTTTCAGCATCAAGGTACTCGCTTTCTTCTGTGTGGCCAAACGTAGAGCTGGAAAGCACGACAACTATAAGCTTAATGCCTTTCAGCTGAAATTGCACAAGGCTTGAAAGAGCGTCCATATCATTATCAAGCATTATGGTAATAAGCGTTGAGCTATAAGGCGTAATAAAACTCGCTTCTTCGAGCGTTTCGCTAAGAGTAAAAGTGCCTTCTGAGCGTACGCCCGCCAGAAACTCCAACACCTTAAATAAATGAGATTCGCCTTTTCCGAAAGGCACTACTATTGCCTCATGCGCATAACCTATAATCTGCACAAATGCCCCGCTATTCATAAGAAATTTGGCAATAGAACCTGCTATTTTTACAGAATACTCAAGGGTAGTTTCTCTTCCCACTCCTATATCATTGCCTTTTTTAAGATCCAAAACAATTGTCGCTTCCTGAACTGAATTGCGCTCAAACTGTTTTACGATCAATTTATTATGTTTTGCTGTAGAAGGCCAGTGTATGCGGCTAATAGCATCTCCACGCTGATATTCTCTAATTCCAAAAAATTCATGACTGTCCCCGCTTATCTTCGCAGTCTCCACGCCCATCCATGAAACAGAACCGCTGGCGAGAGGAGAAAACGCAAATATCCTGAAAAATGAAGGATAAACAATAATGCTTGATTTTATATTGTATGTTTTTTTCATCCTGAAAAACCCAAGCGCATCCTGCGAAATAACTTCAATAGGCCCAATATTCCATATGCCTCTTTTATAGCAGTCAACTGTATAGCTGAAGTTTTTTTCTTCTTTCGCATAGAGGCCAAGCACAAATAAAGAGGTTTTTGTTTTTTCTGGATAGGCTGCCGGAAAACAATCCAATATCTCAAAAAAAGATACACCCCTAGAGAGATTATTACAGATGCTCAATTTAACATTCAGCACTTCGTCTTCAAACGCGGTCTCCTGCGCAAAACGCTGTATTTCTATATTCGGTATGTTTAAACGCATGTAAAAATAAGATAGGATAAACATGACAAATGCTATGACGAAAAATATATACACCATTGTTATGTCAGTATTCCAGGCAATTGCTATGAGAATAATTACGGCTAAAAGAAGTGAAATACCTCTGGAGGTCAGCATTTTATTTGTCGCTCGTGACTTGTCGTTCGTGGCTCGTACGTTCGTGGTTCGTAACGAACTACGACGAATCACGATTTACGAACGACGAACGACGATTTTATACCGGGACAGGGATCTTTTTTAATATATGATTTACTGTGTCTTTTACAGTCAAACCCCGCACCATAGAGCGGGGTTGTAAAATAAGCCTGTGTTTAAGGACTGAGTAAGAGAGATTTTTCACGTCATCAGGTATTACATAATCCCTTTTGTCAAGAAACGCCAGGGCTCTGGATGTACGCATAAGCGCAAGAGATGCCCTTGGGCTTGCCCCAAGCTTTATATCGCCGGGCATACTCCTCGAAGCAGATACTATCTGAACTATATAATCCGCTATTTTTTGATCTATATGAACCATTGTTACTGCTTTCTGCACTTCGATTATATCTTGAATAGTGACTACGCTCTGTAACGAATCTAATGGAGAATCTTTGAGGTTTCTGGTCAATATGTTGGATTCTTCCTGGCTAGAAGGGTAGCCTACGGCAAGCTGTATTAAAAACCTGTCTACCTGTGATTCCGGCAAAGGATACGTGCCGTGAAATTCTATAGGATTTTCAGTAGCTATTACAAAAAACGGGGATGGAAGTTCTCTCATGACGCCATCAATAGTAACCTTGAACTCCTGCATAGCTTCCAAAAGAGCCGACTGAGTCCTTGGCGTAGTGCGGTTTATTTCATCAGCCAGCACTATATTCGCAAATATAGGGCCTTCGTTAAATTCAAATTCCCCTCTTTTTTGATTATAAATAGAAACTCCCGTAACATCTGAAGGTAAAAGGTCAGGGGTAAATTGGATTCTTTTAAATTTGCCGGCTATAGATTTTGCAAGAGTACGGGAAAGCATTGTTTTACCAAGGCCAGGCACGTCTTCCAAAAGCACATGGCCGTTTGAGATAAGGCCGACAACTACAAGCTCAATCACGTCACGCTTACCAACTATAACCTTTGAAATATTATCGATGAGTTTTTGAGGTATTTCATGAAGATCTGACATATTATATCCTCCTAGTATTGTTAGTATAACATATTGTTATTAATGTATCATACTAAATGACTATTGTCAAAAATAAAAAGCCTGCGGCGATATTTTCGCCGCAGGCTTCATAACTTCAAACCTCTTACCCCAATGCTCTGTAGTTAACTTTACAAGCCGGAGATAAACCTCTGACTGATTAATACATCCCTGCTCCAGGAGGCATCCCGCCCGGCATTCCAGCTCCTCCGCCATGTCCTGGTTTCTCTTCCTCAGGCAAATCAGATATAAGAACTTCTGTCATGAGCAATAGCCCTGCAATGCTAGCTGCATTTTCAAGAGCTGTTCTTGACACCTTTGTAGGGTCTATAATACCTGATGCTACCATGTCTACATATTCATCGCTTTCTGCATTATAGCCTACGTTCTGCTTTTCGCCCTTTACTTTATTAACCACGACAGAACCTTCCATACCCGCATTTTCCACAATCTGACGGATAGGTTCTTCAAGCGCACGTCTTATAATATTAACTCCTATTTTTTCGTCGCCTTCTACCTTCAAATCATCCAGTTTTGGAGCGCATCTAAGGAAAGCAACTCCGCCGCCAGGAACAATGCCTTCCTCAACAGCAGCCCTTGTTGCATGAAGTGCGTCTTCAACTCTCGCTTTTTTTTCTTTCATCTCTGTTTCTGTTGCAGCCCCTACATTTATAACAGCTACCCCACCTGCAAGCTTTGCAAGACGCTCCTGCAATTTTTCCTTGTCATAATCTGAATCTGTTTCTTCGATCTGCCTTTTTATCTGTGCAATCCTGGCTTTTACATCGGCTGCCTTGCCTGAACCTTCGACTATCGTTGTCTCTTCTTTTCCTATAGTGACTCTTTTTGCTTTTCCTAAATCGTCCAGGCTGATATTCTCGAGCTTTATGCCAAGGTCTTCTGTTATTGCCTTGCCGCCTGTAAGAATCGCTATATCCTCTAACATTGCCTTACGCCTGTCGCCGTAACCCGGCGCTTTTACCGCACAGCAATTAAGAGTACCTCTTAGTTTATTTACAACAAGCGTAGCAAGCGCTTCTCCTTCAATATCCTCTGCAATTATAATAAGAGGTCTTCCTGAACGAGCTATCTTTTCAAGCAAAGGCAGCATATCTTTCATTCCTGAAATCTTTTTCTCATTAATCAGGATATAAGGGTCTTCGATCACTGCTTCCATTCTCTCTGCGTCTGTTACAAAATAAGGCGAAAGATAACCTTGATCGAACTGCATGCCTTCTACAACATCAAGTGTAGTAGCCATAGACTTTGCTTCTTCAACAGTTATAACCCCGTCTTTCCCTACTTTTTCCATTGCTTCTGCTATAAGCTCGCCTATTGCAGTATCATTATTAGCAGCTATTGAAGCAACCTGAGAAATCTCTTTCTTGTCTTTTATGGGCTTTGACATCTTCTTTAAATTTTCAACTATATGCACCACTGCTTTGTCAATTCCGCGTTTTAAACCAGTCGGATTTGAACCTGCCGTAACGTTCTTCAAGCCTTCCTTATATACTGCCTGTGCAAGAACCGTAGCAGTAGTTGTGCCATCACCTGCCAAGTCACTTGTTTTCTCAGCAACCTCTTTAACCATCTGCGCGCCCATGTTTTCGTATGGGTCTTTAAGTTCTATTTCCTTTGCAACACTAACTCCGTCTTTAGTAATTGTTGAGGATCCGAACTTTTTTTCCAGGATAACGTTTCTTCCTTTTGGGCCAAGCGTAGCTTTTACAGCTTTAGCAAGCTGGTCAATACCCTTTGCCAACTTCTGCCTAGCCTCTTCACTGAATAATAACTGCTTTGCCATCTTATTTCCCTCCCTTTTTCCCATAAACTTGACATTGTGACAATGTAAGTTTTGTCAAGTTGTTTACTTGATTATAGCCAGTATATCCTCTTCTTTCATTATAAGATATTCTTCTTCCTTATAAGTAACCTCTGCGCCTGAGTATTTTCCAAAAAGCACTGTGTCACCTTTTTTAACTTCCAAAGGCTCTACTTTACCGTTTTCCAGCAATTTACCTTTACCCACACTTACAACCTCCCCTTTTTGAGGTTTTTCCTTAGCAGTATCAGGTAAAACAATGCCTCCCTTTGTTTTCTCTTCTGCTTCCAATCTCTTTACGAGAACCCTGTCTCCTAAAGGCTGTATTGCCATACGACACCTCCCAATTTTTGCGAAGCAAAAATTGATCCCTAACCTCGATTTATCGGGGCGAAGGACCCTTGTCTTTCGCTACTTGTTTTGTGAAGCTAAATTAATCCAAAGCCGCCTTTATACCCCAGTATATGCAGCGAGGGACATTAGTTTTATCAGCACTCTATCTAGAGGAGTGCTATTTATAAGTTAACATAATACTCAAATTCAAGAACTTGTCAAGAAAAAAAATAACAAATTGTAAAATTACTGTGCTCAAGACCTGGTCTTGAGCACAGTAATTATTTATTCAATTCAAAAGATATTACTACATTAAAGGTAATCTGGTGCTGGGTCATATCTTGAGGAAATATTGGGAATGGGCTTGCGTCTCTTATGCTATTTATAGCTAAATTCCTTAATAATAAATCCTCTGCTGATTTCGCATCAATTATCATTATATGAAGGAGCTCTCCTCTGGAAGTTATCACAAAAGACAGAAAAATTTCTCCCTGGCTTGCGTTTCCCTCTTTTATATAATTTTTATCAGCATAGTATCTTATCTTTTCCCTGACCGACCTATAATAACTTATATATGTCGCTTTTCTGCCGTTATCTTTTTCATTATTGACAACTGTTTCAAATTTATCGCCCTTACCTCTTATAATAGCGCGGCCGCTTGAATCAGGACTTATTGTTTCAACAGTCGGTTCTTCTTTTCTAATCTGCTCCTGTTTCGAGGCAGCTTGCGGCAAAAGTTCAAAAACCGGAAGCGGATCTGTAATATCGTCTTTTCTTACTTCAGGCAATGCTTCAGGCGCTATAGGCGGAAGCACCTGATGATGCGAAGATTCAGACTTCCTGCCAACAAGTTTTTTAGTAGGCAACTCTTTTTCTTTTACCTTAAGATAAGCCACCTTTATAGGCTCAAAAGGCTGTTTTTTAGGCAAGACCCCCATATATGGAGCGCTTAAAAATACAGTAAAATGCAAAAGGACTGAAACCAATACTGCTAGTTGAAATGATTTATTCTCATACATTCGTACTTATAATAGCAATTACCTTCTATTTTGTCAAATACAACCACCTTAACCTAACGCGGTCACCGTGTAGGTTAAGGTGGTAACGGCAGTTAGATGGTTTTATTTTTCTTTAAATCTTTCTGGATAAAACCGTGCCGCTAATATTTCAACAGCTTTATCAATGCGAGCATTAGGATGACATAAATAGTCGCATGAGACAGACATCAGCCTTCTCTCTTTAGCAGCTCTTAATTCATTCCAACCAGCCTGCTCCAAAAACCATTTTATAGCTTCTTGTTCGTTATCCCGATTAAAAATAATCATATCCGGATCTTTTGCTTTCACATTTTCCAAACTAACAATAGGATACGCTTCTTTAATGCCTTCAAAAATATTTATACCTCCAGCTCTTTTTAAGATATCGCTCTGAAAGGATTTTCCGCCAATAACCATTGCCTGTGTAGACATAAGGCGCAGGCACTTGAGCCTTTTTTCCATTGGGATGTCATGAAATTTTTCTTCTATCCTTCTTAAATTATTTCTACATCTATTCACAATATCATAGGCTGTTTCCGCAGTTCCTGTAAGCTTACCAACCAATAATATTTGCTCCAGGGTTTGTTCTACCGTCTCCGGGAAAAATACAAATGTAGTTATATTTCTTTTTTCCAATTCTAGAACCAATGGGCTTTGCAATCCGCCAAAAGCCAATACTAAGTCAGGCTTTAATTCTGCAATCTTATCAACAATGTTTCGATCAGACCAGCCGCCTATAACAGTTTTCCCGGTTATATCACAGCTTTTTCCACAATGCGATGTAACTGCAATTACTTCATTCTTCAGGCCCAAATCATATAATATCTCTGTATTAGAAGGAACCGTTGCTATAATCCTCCGGGGAATTTTACCAACAGTTACCTTTCTTCCCATACCATCTGTCACCGTCATAGCAGTTTCAGTTGAGCCAGTATCAATATCATCTGCCCAGCTTGTTTTTATTCCGGCTAAAAACAATAACATTATCATTAATATTTTCATATCCGCTTTCATTTTTCCCCTCTTTTCTATCATTCTAATTCAAATACAAGACTTACCTCCATTGTAAAACTGGAGCAATTAAGCTTTGGTGGTATAGGGCAAAATGGCGAAGCCCTTTTAACTGTCGAGACAGCTTCTTTGTCAAGAATACCAAACCCCGAGGAGCGGATAAGTTTAATATCCTGAACCATGCCATTAGATAACAGCGTAAACACAAGGCAGCTGACTCCTTCAAGCTTCCGCTCCTTTGCCCAATGCGGATATCTACGACATGACTCTATTTTCTGCTTTACCATATCCTGATAACGAAGCATTGCTTCCTTGGCAGAATCAATCACTTCAAACTTTTCCTTGATTGAATCTTTATAAGGCTCTTCTACTGCTATTTCTTCTAGCCGAGGATGCGGCTTTGATTCAGGTTCGGGCTGTTTCGGCTTTTCTATAACTTCTTTAAATTTTTTCTCTTCACCTATAATATCTATTTTTGGCAAAAGAGCCGGTTTTTCGATTTCGACGCTAACCATAAGTTCTTCTGGATTCTTTATCTCACGAGGCAGGCGTAAATTATTACCTGGCATACTTAAAAACAGGCAGTGCCCGGCAAAAGAAATCAAGAAAGCTGTCCCGACTATCCTATCGTTTCGCATTTTCTTCTGTCTTGGTTGAAATAACCACTCCTCCGGCCTCCGCCTGTTTAGCAATATCCATAACCTTTACTGCCAAGCCCAAATCTATCTTCTCATCTGCTTTAATAATAACTGTTTTATTCTCCGCTTCCAGAATCTTTGGCCTCAGTTTCTCCAAAAGACCTTCCAACGTAATCCTCTCCTCATTAAGATATAAATCATTATTCTCCGTAATAAAAACAGTAATGTCTTCCTCCGGATGCAGTTTTGATGTAACAGCAGAAGGCAGGATCAATTTTATTCCCGGCTGGGTAATAAAACTCGCCGAAAGCATAAAAAAGATCAAGAGTTGGAAAACCACGTCGATTAAAGGTGCTATATTTAAACTGGTATCTATTTTTTTTCTTCCTTCGAATTCCATCATATCTCCAAAAGTTCTGAAGCCGCGTCTTTCATTTGACTGCTTATATCATCCACCCTGCCTTCGAAATAATGGTAGGCAACCAGGGTCGGGATAGCTACGAATAAACCCGCAGCCGTAGTAATTAACGCTTCCCAGATGCCGCCGGCTAAAACCACGGCATCCACCCTTCCGCCTAACTCCTGAATTTTCATAAATACCCTGATCATCCCTGTAACAGTCCCTAAAAGTCCTAATAAAGTAGCGACATTGCTTATCATAGCCAAGACGCGCAAATTCTTATCCATATGCCGGATAATCTTAGAACCTGCCTTTGAAATCAGCTTCTCTTTTTCCTCCGGGCTTCTATTGCGGATATGGATCCCAATAGCTAAAATGTGCGCGATTGGGCCAGGAGTTTTCTCGCAGAGTTTCAAAGCTTCATCTGGCTCCCCATCTTTCATAAGGGCTTTTACCCTGGGAAAGATATTGGGAGTTTTCGTCTTTGCGCGATAAAAACAATAAAAACGTTCTAAAATAACGGTAATTGATATTATCGAACACAATAGAATAGGCCACATCAGATGTCCGCCTTTTAAGAAAAAATTAAACATATTTATTTCTCCTATTTTTTAAAAATTCGCCCTGCCTCCGGCGTAAAATGACCTTCCCTCAGCAGTAAACCCCCGGACCTCCTGATATTTTTTATCAAAAAGGTTCTCTATTCTGGTAAAAAAATGCAGGTTATCCGTTATATCATATAAACAGGCCAAGCCTAGCTTGGCATAGCCTTTAGTAGTTGTATAACCTGTATCCTTGCGGCTGCCTACATAAGTTACGCCTAAATTAAGATTGGCTTTTTCTAAGAACCTCCAATTAACGTCAAGATTGGCCTGCCTTTTCGGACGCCGCTGTAACTCCAGGCCTGTTTCTTTGTCTTTAGTATCGGTATAGGTAAAATTTGTTCCTACCGTAAAATTCTCGCCAGGCAAAAACTTAGCTCCTATTTCAAAGCCTTTGGTTTCTGCCCTGCCGATATTTTTATATTTAGAAGTAGCGGAATCCCAATCAACCATATTCCTGAAGTCGTTATGGAAACGCATTAAATCAAAGGATACTTTATCCTTAAAAAATTTCTGCTCAAATCCAAAGTCATAACTTTTGCTTTCATCCGGTTCGAGGCTTGGGCTTCCATAGCTTGAATAAAGCTGATACAAAGAAGGCGCTTTAAATCCAGTGCCCCAGTTACCTTTAAGGCGGGTTCCTGTTTGAGGAATAAGGTAAGCTGTGGATATCTTATAGGTAGTTTCTGCCCCAAAAAGCTCGTGATCATCTATCCTTAAGCCGGGAGTGATAAAAAGTTTCTCCCAAAGCTTAAATTGATTTTGAAGATAATATCCTTTAGTATCCACTGTCTCCCTGTTGAACTTACTTGCGTATGGACCCCAAGCACTTTCTGAGTAATAATAAGAAGAACCTCTTTCCCATTCATATTCAAAACCAGTGGTCAGTGTATCCCAGCTGGCAGCTGAAAAACTATGCTGCCATTCAATTTTCTTATTGTCGCCTTTATACCAGCTATTTACATAATCAAGCGGCTCTGACGCATCCTTATCATCCCGGTATTTTCTGCGTACATCATGATAGGAAAAGGATAAAGCATGAGTCCACCAGGAATTTATTGATTGGTCAAATGTCAGCTTAGTGGCAAAATCCCTCCACCAGGCAATATAATTAGGATCATCGTCAGAAGCGCCGTCATCTATATCGGTCTGGGCATCTGTAAAACGGGTAACTAAACTCAATTCGCTACTGTCAAAAATCTTATATCCTATCTTGGAAGAAATAGCGGTATTTTCATATCCATCATTTTCGGTGCCGCTATCGGCTTTATTGATACCATCGGAATCGAGACGCGAAGCAGATAGAGAATAGTTAAGTTTCTCCGTACCACCGCTTACGCCGAAGTTTTCTTTAAAAGTCCTGTGTGCTCCGTTTTCAAAAGAACCGCTGTATCTCGGCTTACCCTTACCTTTCTTGGTAATAATATTAACAACCCCGGTCATAGCGTCAGAACCGTAAAGAGGAGACTGGGGTCCAGCCACCACTTCTATACGCTCAATATTATCCGTGGTTAAATGGGCAAAATCAAAGGAACGGTCGGTTGACATCGGGTCATTTACTTCGATACCGTCAATCAGAACTAGTGTTTGGCCCGGCTTTGCGCCACGCAGGTAAATAGAGGTTGTCCCCCCAAATGTACCGCTTTGCATAACAGCAACACCCGGGACATCCCGCAAAACTTCCTGGACAGTTTGTTTGCCTGTTCTTTCTATATCCTGGCCGGTAATAACGGTAGTAGAATTGCCCACTTCGGCCTGATAGCTCTCTGTTTTTGTTGCGCTAACGATAATATTTCCAAGATTATATCTGACGCCGGAGCCCTTTTCCTCCTCAGCCAAAACATGATTAGCCGTTAATACAATCATTACTGCCATAAAACTTAAGATTTTCTCTTTCATATTTTCTCCTCCCTTGAGAATACTTGCCGCGACAGGCAATCGTCCGGGCTCCCTTAAGAAACATAAGGATTACCGTTGCGGGGCAGCGGAAGGAATCCCTGCCTGTTGACAAGCAGGCCACCTTCACTTCCTTTACCTATCCGGGTAGTAGTTAATTAAATCCGATGTTTGACATATTTCGCACTCAATGAATGTTTTATGCCTCCTTTCCGCCTTTTCTCTTTTGTCTTTCCTCTTCAGAAACCAGCAATATGTAAGGTTTGGCAGATAAGGGATTTTTTTCGACCACAACTATTGTTTTATAAACCTCCTCGATAGTTTGATAATCAAGCACCTCATCGGACTGCCCCATTTTATGAATTCGGCCTTTGTTAATAAGCAAGAGCTTCTGGCAGTATTCACTGGCTAAATTCAGGTCATGCAGGACTATGATTACCGTAAGGCCAAATTCTTTATTCAACCTCTTTATAAGATCTAAGATCTCTACCTGATGGGCAATGTCCAGGTGCGCGGTCGGTTCATCCAGGAAGAGCACCTTGGGTTCCTGCGCGAGAGCGCGGGCAATAAGAACAAGCTGTCTTTCTCCTCCGCTGATTTGACTTAAAGACTGGCTTTTAAGCTTGAAGATGCCTGTTAAATCCATAGACCGCCCGGCAATTTCCATGTCTTTTTTTGTCTCGAAAAACTGGAATCCCTGGTAATGGGGAATCCTTCCTAAAAGGATAAATTCTTCTACGCTCATATGATTTAAAGGCGGATTTTGCGAAACCACGGCAATATCCCTTGCTAACTCTTTTGACGGCGCAGTCCGGATGTTTTTCCCTTCCATAAGAATTTCTCCTCTCATTGGCACAATGGCCCGTGAGAGAGCACGCAGGAGCGTGGTTTTGCCTGACCCGTTAGGCCCGATGATTCCCAAAAATTCACCCCTATTTATATTAAAACTGATGTCGTAAAGCACAATCTTTGTCCCGTATCCGCACGTTAAATTTATTATCTTGAGCACTGGCTTCTCCTCAATGAATTTCTCTCCTCGTCAACGCATAGACAAAAAGACTGCCTCCTAATATCCCGGTAATAACTCCGACAGGCAATTCCAGAGGAGCAATGATTGTTCTGGCCAAGGTATCGCAAAAGATTAAAAACGCTCCTCCAGCTAAAAACGCAGCTATCAGTGATATCCGATGATCGCTGCCTACAAACATCCTGACAAAATGCGGCACGACCAGGCCGACAAACCCAATCATGCCGGCTACGGAAACGCTAAAACCTGTAAGTAAAGAAGCTATAATAAAAAGTAACCGTTTGGTTCTCTCTATAGACACACCAAGATGGAGGGCTTCTTCTTCTCCCAGAGAAAATGCATTAAGATCGAGACAAAATAGATGAGAAATAACGAGAAGGACGATGGCCGCCGAAACCGTTATTTTAATAATAGCCCAATCCGGCTCCTCCAGGGATCCCATTATCCAAAACACAATCCCATGAAGATCCTCACTGCGCGATAAAGACATAATAAGCATAATTAAGGAAGAAGATATAAAACTAATCATCACGCCGTTCAAAAGTAACCCCTGAAGTTTTACTATACCTTTTCTCATGTTCAAAAAATACACCAGCATTATGACCAGCGCTGCTCCTAAAAAGCCAAAAAAAGGCAATGTCAGGATGCCTATTTTGTACAACCCAAAAATAATATTCAAGGATACGCCTAATGCCGCTCCTCCGGAAATACCCAGCGTATACGGCTCAACCAGGGGGTTACGAAACATCCCCTGTAGAATTATTCCTGCCAGGCTTAGGCCTCCTCCAATGGCAAAACCCAGAATAATGCGCGGCAGGCGGATATCAAAGAGAATGTTATATTCAACAGAGTCTTTCCCTTTTAGAAGTATTGGAATAATTTTCTTAACAGGTATTCCCGCAGGGCCAACCGCTAAAGAAAAAACAGCCACGCATAGAAGTATACCGCCCAGCATTAATACCCAGAAAACTCTGTTAGAAAGCCTATTAACGTTCATATTGTTCCCGGATGCAACAAGCCTGCTATTGTTTCCAATGCTTCAACAAAACTTACCGGCGTAGGGCTGCAAAGCCAGTAAGAATCAAGAATATAAATCCTGTTATCTCTTGCGGCCTTTAGCGCCCTGTAACCCTGCCAGGTTTCCCTCTCCTTCTCTCCATTAATACCCATAGTTACAATAAATATCACTTCAGGATTGCTTTCAAGAACTTTTTCCCTTGAATAACGCGGATACATTATCCCCTTAGCGATATTTATGCCGCTGGAAAATTCAATGAAATCATTCACAAATGAATCCTCGGTTACCGTAACCAGGGGCTTTGCGCCCACCTGAATAAAAACCCTTGGTTTTGGCAAGCCGCGCAGTTTTGCTGTCAGGGCGCTGACTTTATTTCCGGCGGTTTTTATAATTTCCTCTGCCTCTTTTTCCCTGCCCACAATCCTTCCTAATTCCAGAAACGATGAGCAGATTTCGCTAAAATTTCTTGCAGCGGGAAATTCAATTACCTTTATTCCTGAATTTTTCAATAATTCTATTGCCCTGGGATTCGTTAATGACGCCGCTAGTACCACATCGGGTTGAAGGGCTATAATTTTTTCCAAATTGACTTCAATTACTGTGCCGATTTTTTCCTTCTTTTTTGCCCCCTCAGGCCTTTGGCAATATACGGTACAGCCAACCAACCTATCACCTGCTCCCAGAAGGAAAAGTTCTTCAGTTATCGCCGGCCCCAGAGAAATAATCCTTTGCGGATAATCTTCTTTGGCAAAACCGCTTCCCTGTAACAACAAACCAGCGCAGAATACAATGGTTAATAATTTTAATCTCATTTAACAGATACCTCTAAAAACCAATGGTTATTCTTCAGCATCTTTTTCCCGGTTGTAAACTCTACCGGTTTTCTAAAAATAGGGCTGTCATAGACAAAGGTATGAAACTCGCCCTTCTCTCCGCAAGGGTCAATCTCCGGGCTCAGTTCTTCAATAAATCCTTTGTCTACCTTGCGGCCCAGCCACTCCCTGCCCAAGAGATCAGCCCTGGTTGAGACCACCACGGCTTTAAAACCGGAATTGACAATTTCCAGAATTAATTCTCTGGTATCCCTGCCCCATAAAGGCAAAATTGCCTCTATATCTAATTCCCTGCAAACTTTGTCAATCCAGTCCTTATGTTCCTGCAGGTATATATCACCAAAAACAATGCCTTCGATCCCTTCTTTCTTTTTCCAGGTAAAAATTAAATCCTTGAATCTTCCCCGGTAAACCTCCTTAGGCATAGCCTTTTGTACGACTGGAATTCCAGTAAGCTCTGCCTGCTTAAGAATGGCCCCTGAAGGCAGGCCATGAGATAATGACTCTTCGCCAAGCGCTTGTATAAAATTAAACAAGGCTAAAACTTTATGACCTGAAGCCATGGCCTTATAACAGGCAAAACAGCTATCCTTACCTCCGCTCCATAACCCTATGACTTTCATCCCGCCCTTCCTTTCTTTTATTCATCCCCGCATTGCAGTAAAAACCATCGGTAGCCGCAGGCTTTAGCCTGCGCCTGCTCGTTACGCAACCTAAAGGTTGCGGCTACCCCATTCATCAACCAAAGGTTGCGGCTACCCCATTCATCAACCAAAGGTTGCGGCTACCCCATTCATCAACCATCGGTAGCCGCAGGCTTTAGCCTGCGCCTGCTTACGTTATCAGCTTCTCCAAATTATAATTCAATGACCCTTTGTATTTATACGCCCGCCAATCCCCGGCCAATCCTTTCCGAACAGGATTTTCTAATATATACCTTATCTGCCTTTTTAAATCCTCCTCTTTTCTATGAACATGATCGTAATAATCCTTCTGCAATTCAATGCCAACCCTATTCCTCGACAAATAATATCCGCAATACTGCTTAAATAAATTCATCCCTTTCAGAAGGTCTGATGTTTCAGCCATGCCTTCATTAAGGATATGCGCATGATCCGGCATAAACATATAACACCAGTTTATAATCTGATGTTTTTCATTTGCCATCCTCAGTCTCTCTATGAATTCATCTATAATTTCGTCTCTGGTGAATAGATTAGCTTTATCTTTAGAGCATACTGTAAAGGTGGCCCGGACCATTCCCTTATATTGCTCTGCGGACAATCTGTGGTTTCTTTCTTGTATCATCATTATCCTCAGTCACTTGTTGCGGCTACCTCATTCATCAACCATCGGTAGCCGCAGGCTTTAGCCTGCGCCTGCTCGTTACGCAACCTAAAGGTTGCGGCTACCAAATCCTCACTCATCAGTAACCGTCATAACTCTTACGCCTAGCGGCGAGGGGCTTTTCTATAAAACTGTCATCCCTAAAATCAACATTAGCGCAGAAGATATATATGCAACCTGAATACTCTCCTGAATATGTCCAATAACTAAAGGCTGAAAATCCTTACCAATAAATGGTTTATATGCAGGAACTGAATTATAAAAATTTACGCCTCCTAATCGGATCTTGAGGCTGCCTGCCATAGCCGCTTCCGTTGACTCGCTGTTAATTTTTGGCCCTTGAAAGAAGTATTTCGATCCCTGCTTAAGCGAGTTAAGCCAGTCCTTTCCATAACAAAAGCTGGAGATGCTGATTAAAAAACAAGTTATCTTCGCAGGAATAAAACTCATCGCCCCATCCAGCAAAGCGGATACCCTGCCAAATTTTATAAATCTTTCGTTTCTGTATCCCACCATAGAGTCTAAAGTATTTATGGCTTTATAAGCCCATGCCAGTACAGGGCCTCCTAAAAAAGCATAGAACAAAGGCGCGACTATGCCGTCCATGGTACTTTCTGCCACTGTTTCCACAGACGCCCTGATTATTTCCGGCTCATCTAATCCTTTTGTATCCCTGCCTACAATCATGGAAAGATCATCCCTTGCCTTCTGAATATCCCCGCTCTTCAGGTCTTTATAAACCCTGTCTGCCTCAACTGCAAGGGACTTGATTGAAAGTGAAAAATAAATAAACAACACGGATACGCCATAGTAGAAAAACGGATGGATAAATTTAGCCAACCTTAACACCCCCCAAACGCAAAAAGCAGTTGCCCCAACCACCAGGATAACCAATATGGCCCCGCAGAATTCTTTGTTCACCCTGCTCTTTCTTGCTTCGCAGTCTTTCTTCGCAGTAGAAAGGGCGGGGTTCGTCCTGTCCGAGTTTAATTTATTTTCCAGTTTTTCGATCAGCCTTCCGATAAGCCTTACCGGATGCCAATACCATTCGGGGTCGCCAAAAACCAAATCCAGAAGATACGCAAGAGGAATAATTAATAACTCATAACTCATAGTCCAGAACCTATGATTCCATACAATAAATCCATATTCATATTCTCCCTGACAAGCCGGGCAAGTTTGTCAAATTCCTTATCCAGGTTAAAATTCGTTGTCTCAGACCGACACGGCCAGCCTTTCTTTAATCTCAGCTTATTCAGAAAATTTCTTCTAAAATTATCCTCATCAAATACCCCATGTATATACGTACCCCAGATTCTGCCATTTTCGGAAAACACACCATCAACATCTTTTATCTTCTTCCCCTGCTGTTCGATAATTTTAAAAACAGGTTTGCCCTCCTTCAGTATCTTCGTCCTGCCATGATGAATCTCATAACCGGTTACCTTCAGGCCTGAGTTTATTTCCACGGCCTTCACCTGGGATAAAATCTTTTCCTGTTCAAAGCTGGTAACAACAGGCAGAATCCCCATGCCCTTAACCGCCAATTTTGCTGATCCTGTTTTCTTGCGGTCATGAAGCTCCACGGCTTTACAACCGTGGTATCTTTTATTGCGGTGTTTGCTTGAGCGAACCCTGAGCCAGCCCCGTTCATTTCCGCCTTCACAGGAGAGGCTTTCCGGCGAGGGGTAAATTTTTTCTCCCAACATCTGGTATCCGCCGCAAATTCCGATTAGATGAAACGCAGGACAACCTTTGACAAGTGATAATATCCTTCCCGCTAGGCCGGATTTTTTCAGGTAATTCAAATCCGCTATGGTGCTTTTCGTCCCCGGGATAATCAGCGCATCCGGATTATTCAGTTCGGCCTCACTAGTTACATAGCGCAACCTGACATCCGGCTCGTTTTCCAGGGCATCAAAGTCCGTAAAATTGGACATGTGCGGCAGCTTAATTACCGCTATATCTATTTGTCTCATTGTTCGACGTTCGACGTTCGCCGTTCGTCTGGAGTTCTCAAGGGAGACCGAATCTTCCTCCGGAATCCTTATATCCCTAAAATAAGGTATAACGGCTAAGACCTTTATGCCTGTTTTTTTCTCCAGGAAATCTATTCCTGATTTCAGCAGTCTCTTATCCCCTCTGAATTTATTGATTATAATGCCTTTTATCCGTTTTCTTTCTTCCTTTGTCAATAATTCGAGCGTGCCTACAATCCAGGCAAAAACTCCGCCTTTGTCAATATCGCCTACTAAGATTACCGGCGCACCGGCAATTTTAGACATATACATATTTACTATATCGTGCGCTTTCAGGTTTACCTCGCTGGGAGAGCCTGCACCTTCAATAACAACCAGTTCATATTCACCCGCCAGGCGTTTATAAGATTTCACGACAGCTGCTTTTGCTTTTTTTTTGTAACGCACATATTCGACTGCTGACATATCCCCTTGAGGCTTGCCGCATAAGATTATCTGCGCTTTTGTATCCTGGATTGGCTTAATCAATATAGGATTCATATCCACAGTCGGTTCTATCCTCGAGGCCTGCGCCTGGACTGCCTGGGCCCTGCCCATTTCTCCGCCTTCACTAGTCACAAAAGAATTCAAGGCCATGTTCTGCGCCTTAAAAGGGCAAACCTTTAAACCATCCTGCAAAAAGATTCTGCATAACGCAGAGACTATTACGCTTTTGCCTACTCCTGAACCTGTTCCGCAGATTTGCAGACTTTTCATTTGAATATTCCTTCCAGGCAAGAAAGAAGAAGGACATTCTCTTCTCTCCTTTTTACCGCAATCCTTACAAAACGGTCATCCAATCCCCGGAAATTACTGCAATCGCGGATAAGTATTCCCTTGCTACCGCAATAATCGCAAAGCCTGCGGGCATTTATCTTTTTATTCTCTAATCTGCAGAATATAAAATTAGCGCTCGCTGGATAGGGTTTCAGGAATTTAAGCTTTTGAAGTCTTTTAAATAAAAAACTGCTTTCTTTTAACACATAGTCCCGGCTTTTTTTGATAAATACAGGGTCTTTGATAATTTCACAGGCGGTCATCTGTGCCAGGACGTTCACCGACCAGGGCGGCTGATAGGATGAAATCCTGCTCAATAATTTCTTATTTCCCGCCAGGTATCCTATTCTTAAACCTGCAAGGGCAAAAAATTTGGTCAGCGACCGTAACACCAAAACATGCTTTTTGTAAGGCCTGGCCACAGCCATAGATGATGTATTATTTTCTTCGACAAAATCCATAAATGCCTCATCAATAACCAGAAAAACGCCCTTCTTTTCGCACTTATCAGCTAAAAATCGCATTGCCTCTTTGTCCCATAAAAATCCCGTGGGATTGTTAGGGTTGCAAATAAATAATAAATCCACAGAATCGAGACGTTTAACTATTTCCGTTATATTTACCGCAAAATCATTCTCTTCGCGTGTTTTTACAAAAAGGCACCTGCCTCCGGCTAAATGCACTGCTCTCTCATATTCATTAAACGCAGGTATAGGAATAAGGGCTCTTTTTGGCTTTAAGGCAAAGGTAAGCGAAAAAATCAGGCCCATTGACCCGTTGCCGATCAATAAATTATCTGCGGAAATATTGAGGCAGCCGGCAAGCGCCTTTCTTAAATCTTTGCAGTCAGGGTCAGGATAACGCGCGATATCATCTAAATGCGACAAAATAATTTTACCAACACTGCCGGGAAAACCCAACGGGTTGATATTGGCGCTGAAATCAATGATCTCTTCCTTCTTTAACAAGTACCTCTCCTGCGCCTCCTTAAGATTTCCTCCATGCAATCCCATTATCACTCCCCGCTTTTTCTTTCAGTAGCCGCAGGGGACGGCCACGGCCATCCCCTGCAACTAACTGATGCAAATTGTGAATAAAACAATGATTTCTGATAATTCTATAACCGCGCCAAGGGTATCGCCGGTTATGCCTCCAATTTTTCTACTGACAAATTTACCTCCTAAATAAGCGCAGCCGGCCACGATCAATAACGTAAGCAACCCTTTCAACCGCCATATAGCAAATGCAAATACAAGAACCATAATGAGAGAAAATACGAAAATCTTTAAATTCATTCCATGTATAAATGCCTTTGCTTTACCATCCTTCCGGGCATAAGGAAATAAAAACATCGCCAATAAACTAGACCATCTGCTTAAAACGCATGCAAGGAGTAACGCAGTTGTCTTTAACGGCGCAGCTACAGCGCCAAGCAAACCGACTTTTAAGAGTAATATGCTGATAATACTTATGGCGCCCATTACTCCTATGTGGGGATCTCGCATGACTGCCAGCATTTCATCCCTGGATTTTCCGCTTAAAAAAGCGTCACTGGTATCAGAAAGGCCGTCTAAGTGCATCCCGCCGGTAAGCGCTGTCAATATTACGACCAAAATAATATTCACCAGCAATTCTTTAAAATTCAAAATAAATAACAGGTTATTCATACCGGCCAAAATCAGGCCGATCACCAACCCGACAAAAGGAAAATACAATAAAGATACGCCGAGATCTGTTTCCTGTATCTCAGACTTAATTTTTATCGGCAAAACAGTTAAGAATTGTAAGGCAATTAGAAAATATCTTACCTTCATGCTAATACCGTTTCCTTTATCATTCGCGGTGATGCCTATCATTAGATCCCTCGGCTCCCTTAGGCCGCGCTCGGGATGACAGAGAGGCGGAAACGTTCGCGCTCTTGAGGGAAACAGAAACATTTGCGCTCTTAAAAGTAGCCATCTCTGTCAGGATCTTGATTGCAGCATCAGCTAATCCTATACCTAAAGCACCGCCTGTCCCTTCTCCAAGCCTTAAATCCAAATCAAAAAGCGGCTTTAATCCGATGTGCTCTAAAATGACCTTATGCCCGCTTTCTACTGAACAATGCGCCGCAATCATATAATCTTTTACCTTCGGCTCGATGTGGAAAGCAGCCAATGCCGCGGCCCCTGATATAAAGCCATCAAGAACCACAGGAACCCTTTTTGAAGCGGCAGCGAGAATTATTCCCGCAAGCCCTGCAATTTCAAATCCGCCTACTTTGGATAGAATATCAATGGGGTCGGAAGAATCCGGCTTGTTCAGAGAGATTGACTTTCTGATAATATCTATTTTATTTTTCAAGCCTTTATCATCCAAGCCTGTCCCCCTTCCTGTTATTTCTTCAATTGGTTTTTTTGTAAAAACCGCTGTTATCGCGCTGGAAGCAGTGGTGTTTCCTATTCCCATATCGCCTGTTCCTGCAATATCAATCCCGCGTTTAAATTCATCCTCGAATATTTCAATCCCGGCATAGATTGAATCTACTGCCTCCTTTCTGCTCATGGCAGGGCCTTTAGCTATATTTTTCGTCCCATAATTTATTTTTTTAATCACAAGCCGCGGGTCAGGCTTAAGATCGAAAGCAACGCCTATATCCATAACCACTACTCTCGCGCCGACATGATTTGCCAGCACATTTATACCTGCGCCGCCGGCAAGAAAATTATAAACCATCTGGCCAGTTACTTCTTTTGGATATGCGCTGATGCCTTCTTCGGTCACACCATGGTCACCAGCCAGCGTAAAAATAACTTTATTGCGTAATAGCCTGCCTTCTTTTCCTGTGATACCGCAAATTTGCTTGGCTAACTCTTCCAGCCTGCCGAGGCTCCCTCGAGGCTTGGTTAAATTATCCAGCCTCTCCTGGATGATATTCATAAAATTCTTATCAATACTTTTAATGTTTGAGGTTATTTTTTTAAATTCTTCCATTTTTTGTCCTTTTTTTGGCCTTATATCAGGCTCAGGTTATAGGCATATTCGAGTTTATCCGGAGAATCATCCCTCAGGATATATTTAATTTTATCCTCGGCTATCATTTTAAAAGCATATTTAATTACCTCTTTATAAAAATTGCAGAATACGGATTTTTGATACATCCCGCCCTTTGTTATTGAATAAGGTTTCTCTGAAGCAGAAAGAGCGGGATACATGTTGCCGAGCGAATGCAGTTCCGCAGGGCATGGCGCGCCGCATATATTCCTCAAGGCGCAGGTATTGCATTCCGGAATATTTTCGACAGCCCTTTTCCTGATTTCTTTAAACGCTTTTGACTGCATAGCCTTTGGAATAGAGTCTCTGAAAATATTCCCTCCGGAAAATTCTTTTAATCCGGTAAATTCGCCGCAGGGTATCATCGAGCCCCGGGCAGTAATCGTAAAAAAACAACGCCCTCCTCCGCATGGAGAAATATCGCACATTAACCTGCGCGCAAGCGGGGCAATTATCGCCAAGATTGTGTTGGTAAAATTTCCGATTATAATCTTGTGTTTTGATTTGCTGGATAATTCTACCGCAGTATCAACCGCCTTTATAAAATATTCTGCCAGGGTTTTATCGTCTGGCCTCAAGGCCTTCATGGAGGCTCTAGTGAACCTCACCGGATTCAGCAGAACACAAGGGACCTTTCTTGCGTGCAGAAACTTCACGAGACCCGGCATGTCGTTAACATTGAGTTTCGTTACTGTGGCAATGATATTTAATCCTTTATATCCGTCAAACCATTCTATAGCCCTGACTGCCTGGGCAAAATTACCTTTGGTTTCCGAGCCCCTTGATTGCGTTCGGGATTCCCTTCGGCCGCTTGCCCTTAACCTGTCATTTGTAGAGGGCAAAAATGAATCCAGCGAAATACCTACGCCAACACGATGCTTTTTTAGGAATATGATGTCCTTTTTTTCCATCAGTATAGCATTCGTCTGGATACCGAACTTAAATATTTTTTTATATCTTTGGATTGCTTCAAATATGATATCTTTGACTAAAAGCGGCTCGCTGGCATGAAAAATAATAACCTGTTTTCTTTTGCTGCCCTTAAAATACTTGGCGAGTTTATTGAGAATAAAATCAAGCTCTTCCCTGGTCATTGAACGGCCGCTTTGCCTTGTCTTTGCCGGGATGTAACAATAAGAGCAGCTGGCATTGCATTTATCAGTCGGGTCTATATAAATAGCTGTCAATTCCTGGCCGAACCTGAACTCTTCAATCTCACGGCTTAATTTATACTTGACCTTTTCGTAAAGAGAAAACACACTGGCGGGTATAAAAATATCGGATTCGCTCTGCCTGGGACTAATGGCCCAAAAAAGGTTATCGGCATCAAGCAGTATGTTATTTTTATTATTCTTCAAGAAATTTAATCCTGGTGGCATATAAATGGCCTCATCGTTGTTGCCATCCCTCCCGGGTCACCCTTTCAACGGAGTAGCGAAGCGAGGCCACAGGCCTTAGCTTCGCGCCAAAGAGTTTTGTGCGCAGCTTCGATCCGCTACTCCAGTATTCCAGACAAATCAGAATTTAAAACGCTGCCTCTTTGAATGGCTGAACCGTTACTGCTAAAGAAGGGTCTTTTCTTTAGACACATCTCCGTACATCACAAAATGAGACAAACCATTAGCAGTTTTGACGCATTTCAGGCGATAAGAAACTGCCGCTGAACCACCCCTGTCTCTTTCAGTTTCAATCTTCTTGCTTTTTGTTTTTCCGCTGCGCATCTTTACACCTCCTGATTTTTGCGAAGCAAAAGTTGATCCCGAATCCGCCACAGAACTTTGGCGGACGAGGGACTTTTGTTTTTCGCTACTTGTTTTTCGAAACAAAATTTGATCCCGCCTCGCGCCGAGGTGCCAGCTATCAGGGCGCTCAGCGGCGAGGGACCTCATTCCCGGAGAGATCCTTCGTCGCCTTCGGCTCCTCAAGATAAATAAAACCAACCAACATATTAAATCTCATAGTTGGTTTTATTTAATTTTAAAGGTATCCCTGAAACCACAAAAAATACCTCGTTAGCTTCTTTGGCTATTATTTGATTTACTTTACCTGCCACATCCCGGAAATCCCTGCCTAATTTATTCGCAGGAACCAATCCCAGGCCTACCTCATTTGAAACCATGACTACTTTTGCTTTTTTCTTTCTAAGATTAACCAGTATGGCATCGATTTTTTTGAGGATTCCTTCCTCTTTATAACCGTCCAAAATAAGATTTGAAATCAGAAGTGTCAAACAGTCAATAATAATGCAATCAAACTCATTGCCAATCTTCTCTGATAAAACCTCTATATCTTTAGGCTCCTCAAAAGTCTTCCAATGTCCCGGCCTTGCCTCTTTATGCAGCCGGATACGCTCCTGCATTTCTTTATCCAACGGCTGGCAAGTTGCGACAAAAGCAACTTTTCTGTATTTCTTTGCCAGACTCAAAGCATACGTGCTTTTTCCGCTTCTTGCTCCGCCCAAAATAAAGGTTATTTTTCCCATCGTTTCCATCAATTGTGCGCAACATTCGCAAACAACTTTACATTTTGACAATGTCAGTTTGTAAAGTTGTTTATATTACTTCAAATGCGCGGTATCGTTGAACAGCTTTATCATGGGCCTGTCTTCCTTGTATTCTACAATAGTTATGCTTGCCGCAGACGGGACATAGCGCCAGAAATTTCTACTTTTTAATATACTGCTGACAAATATGCCTATTACTCCTCCGTGGCAGGCTATTGCAACGGTCTTACCGTAACTGATAGAGGCAATCTTTTTTATAGCAGCATGGGCCCTCTTTTTAAAAGCGCTCATCGGCTCTGCGCCCGGGATACGATTCTTGAAAGGGTCTTTGAGCCATTTTTCATAGACATCTGTATACCTTTTCATAATTTCTTCATGAGTCAATCCCTCAAGCACGCCAAAATTAATCTCTCTTAACGCTTCTACTTTAATGATTTTTGCCCCATTAAGTATTATCCTGCCGGTCTGGATCGCCCGTTTTCTGCCGCTGGTATAAATTTTATGGATGCCCATACCATTTAACTTTTCCTTAAGGCGTCTTGCCTGTTTCTTTCCTTTAGCGCTGAGACCTATATCTGTAGAGCCGCAATATCTTTTTTGGGCATTCCAAAGCGTTTCACCGTGCCTTATTAGTATCAATTTCGTAGCCATATCCTGCCTTAAAAATAAAAAACCCTTGACGTTTTCGCATCAAGGGTTGCACCCTGTTTTTCTTAGCCCTTTATACTGCCCTGCGCAGCAAAAATATACTCTAATATCATAAGGTTTTCTGGCTTAAGGCATCCTACTCTCTGCGCCTTCTCGTCCCGAAGAATCAGAACAATGGCTTATCACAGATTTCGCTCCTATTACAGCAGCGGGGCTGCGCTGAATTCTCATCAGCTTCCCTTATACAATATAATATTACTTATTCAATTCTTATTTTTTTATACACCAATAACTAAGGCGTGTCAATCTTTTTTTCATAATCAAGTTTATATTTTTGACAATGAAAAAGTATAAACTTATTAATACTCTATGCCGCGGCGGGCGTTTACGCGCTGTCTGAGCGGATGCTTTTTGTCTATCATAATGGTTACATAATCCGCAAATTTTTCTATTTCTGAGATATCGCCTCTTCCGGTAAGAATAAGCTCTACGCTTTTTGGAACTTTCTTAATCAGCTTTAGAAATTCTTTTTTTTCAGCAAATCCCTGATCTATAGCATTTATAATCTCATCCATGATAACCATATCGTACTTGCCGCCAAAAACAGCCTTTTCCGCCTCCATCATCGCCCTATTCACGGATTTCCTTATCTCTCTCTGCCCTCTGCTATTTGCCATTTGCCCTATGCCCTCTACCCTCTGCACTGCAAACATCGGATGTTCTTGTTCGTATTTCACTATCTTCAGATTTATCTTCTTTGCTGCTTTTTCTTCGCCTGTTACAAGCGATTTTGGTTTCAGAAATTGAAATATAATAACCCTGAGCCCCTGCCCGCTTGCGCGCATAGCAAGGCCAAAGCTTGAAGTAGTTTTTCCTTTTCCATTACCTGCATAGATATGTATCATCTCTATAAATAAGGTATTCTGGTTCGGTTACTTTCGCATATATTCATTGATAATAAATTTAACGAATCTGATAGTGTCTAAAAACGGGTTTATCTGGCTGGTTTCGCCCTCATAAATAGACTCTATGTTTACAGAAGACATCTTCAGGCCTCTGCGCTTCGCCTCCATAATCATCTCTGATTCAATCTCATATTTTGTAGTAATGAGTTTCATTTTCTCTATGCCTTTTCTGGATATAAGCCTGTAGCCGCATTGGGAATCATTAACTCTTTCAGTTATAAGAAGGGATATTATAGAAGACATGCACAGGTTTGTGCACCGTCTTAGGAAAGGCATCTTTTTGGGGCTGTGAAGCCTGTTGCCCAGAATTACATCCGAGCCTGATTTTTTATATTCATCGATAAATTTATCGATATCGCTAAGGCTATGCTGGCCGTCTCCATCCATTGTAATAGCGGCTTCGCAATTATTCTCCAGGGCATATTCCAATCCTTCGCGTATGCAGCGGCCTTTGCCGGCATTCCTTGAGTAGACAATAAGTTCTGCCCCTGATTTATTGGCCTCTATTATGGTCTTATCTTTGGAGCCATCGTCAACCACAACCACCCTGAAACCCCTATGACACAGTTGGTCAACAATAGACCCTATGGTCTTGGCTTCATTGTACGTAGGAATTACTATAAAAATATTAGGCTCGCTCATAGTACTGACACGTCAACCGGCGTTTCCCAGAATTTTCTGAATATAAGCCACTGGTCAGGATACGCCCTGATATATTTTTCCATACTGGCTACAAACTTTTTATTTGCTTCTTTTATGATTTCTTCTTTATCCATTCCCGGGGTCCCTTTCAAATCTATAGGCCGATCGAATATAAGATTGTAGTTAAAAGCATCTCTTCTGATAAAAAATCCTGGGATTACAGGCGAATCTGTTTTTAAGGCGAACATGGCAGGGCCTTTTGGAATACTGGTAGGCATACCAAAAAAATCCATTATTACTCCATTATTGGTAAAATCCCTGTCTCCCACAAGCGCCAGAAGGCCTTTTCTTCGCAGGGCTGATACGCAGCGTTTCATAATATGATCTATCGGTATTACCTTCAGGCCTTTTTCTTCGCGTTGTTTTATAAAAAAATCGTTTATATTTTTGTGTTTATGATTCAAGGCAACTGCGCTTATGTCATAACCAAGCATGGTCATAACAACGCCTCCCATCTCCCAATTTCCTATATGGCACGTCAATATAATCCCGCCCTTATTTTGTTTCAAAACTCCATCTATGTTTTCAATACCCTCCACCTTGACCCTTTTTTGTATATCTTTTTTGCTAAGATTCACCATCCTAAAAAAATCCACGAGATATAATCCAAAATTCCTGAATACTTTCCTGGCGAGCTTATGGCATTCGTCAGCGTCTTTCTTTGTTATAATGCCCAGGTTTTGTACAACCGCTTCCCTGTCTTTTGTGGCAAGAGTATATTGAAAGTCGGAAATCCTTTTCGCAAGGCTGTAAGCAAGCTTCAATGGTAAAATATTTGCCAGCAAAAAACCTATTCTATATAAAATATAAAAAATCATCTGGTATTATTAATCGCATGCAGGATAAGCTGCGCGGTATTCATTGCTGAGTTGGGTTTCTTTATCGAATCCGTTTTTTTTCGCATCTCGTCCAGTTTAACGCTGTTTGAAAATAGTTCCTGCACCAGGGCTGTTACATCGCCCTCATCTTCCGCTCTCAGCGCAACTCCCTGCTGCAAAAGGAACTCTGTATTCTTTGTTTCCTGTCCAGGTATAGGATGGATTATAATCATCGGGAGGTTTTTGGCAAGCGCCTCGGAAGTTGTCAACCCGCCCGGCTTGGTAATTATAATATCCGAAGCCTCCATTAGTTCATCCACGTTTTCCACTAGGCCCAAAGCAAGCATCTTTTTCCTGTATCTCGCTTTCCTTTTAATCAATATCTTTTGAAGCCGTTTGTTAATGCCGCAGACTACCAGAATCTGAAAATCAAGAGGAAGCCGTTCCAGAGCGTCCACCATTTTTTCAACAGGGCCAAGGCCCTGGCTGCCGCCCATTATAAGAATAACGTGCTTTAAAGCATCAAGCCCAAGTTTTCTGCGTATATCTTCTTTTCCGTGCCTCTCGCTGAACCGCGGACTGATAGGTATGCCAAAAGCCCTTATTCTGGCATCTTCCACGCCGTTTTTTATAAAATGATTTCTGCTTGCCTCAGACGGTACAATATAATAGTCTACATTATCAAATATCCAGTATGAATGAGGAGCGTGGTCGGTCAAGACCCCAAAAAGCGGAAGATTCAATCCAAGATATTTTTTATAATCCGCTACCATGCCGCAAGGAAATGCCTGAGTGCATACAACCGCGTCAGGTTTGAATTCGTCCTGAATCAAGACCTTTAATTTTTTAGAGTTAGACCTGTGAATAGCGTTCCTCATACCTTGCACGTTTTTTAGCACCTTTGGATTATCGTAAAGATACTCCCACACTTCGGGCTTACTCCTTATGACGCTCATGTACGTCCTATTGATAAGTTTTTCAAAAAAAGGATTCGTGTAGGCAAAACCATTGATATTCATGGTTGTTATACCCGGGGAAAGCGTCTTTAATGCGTTTTCTATAGCAAGGCTGGCGCGGTAATGGCCTGAATGCGAGGTTATATACATTAAAAGAACTTTTTTATGATTTAACATTGATCTTTAAAAAATGCTCTATGCGAGCTATTGCCTCTTTGAGATTATCCATGCTGGAAGCGTAAGCAATCCTTATATAACCTTCTCCCTGCGAACCAAATGCGCTTCCCGGCACTACCGCAACCTTTTCTTTGTGCAATAATTTTTTTGCGAAATCAACAGAACCCATTCCTGTATTTTTAATAGACGGGAAAACATAAAAAGTGCCTTCCGGCATACGGCATTCCAGCCCTATTTCATTAAGCTTCGAAACAATAAACTCCCTGCGCCTTTTATATTCCCTTTTCATTTCCAAAACAGAGTTTGCAGACCCTCTTAGCGCTTCTATTGCGCCTAATTGGCCCATTATAGGAGCACACAGCATTGTATATTGATGAATCTTTGTCATCGCGCTTATTATTTCTCCAGGGCCGCATGCATAACCCATCCTCCAGCCTGTCATTGCAAATGCCTTTGAAAAACCGTTCAGATATACAGTCCTCTCCTTCATGCCAGGCAACGTTGCAATAGGGGTATGTGAAAAATCATATGTAAGCTCATCGTATATTTCATCGCTTATTACAATTAAATCGTGTTCTATAAAAACTTTTGAAAGTGCCAGGAGCTCTTTCTTTGTATAAGAAATCCCTGTGGGATTTGCAGGATAATTCAGGACGACTGCTTTTACGCCGCTGGATACATATCCGGTTAAAATCCCGGGCGTTAATTTAAAATCGTCCCTTCCGCTCGTTTTCATCAATATAACCCTGCCTCCTGCTAATTCGCTCACGGGCTCATAAGACACATAAGATGGGTCAGGAATAAGTATTTTGTCCCCGCGGTTCAGGATAGCCCTTAAAACAAGGTCTACCGCCTCGCTTACACCTGTAGTTATCAGCATGTTATCGTCAGGGCTATAAAAAAGAGAGTATTTGTTTTTAAGATATTTTGATATCGCGGATCTTAATTCGTATAATCCTTTATTAGAAGTATAGGATGTATAGCCTTTTTCGAGGGAAAATATCGCAGACTCGCAGATATTCCAGGGCGTGACAAAATCCGGCTCTCCTACTCCCAGGGAAATAACATCCTTCATCCCTATCACGAGATCAAAAAATTCTCTTATACCTGAAGGTTTTATTTTCTCTACTACCTTAGAAATTTTCATGTTATTAGCAGAGACAGCATAATGTACTGTCCCTGCTTCCATGTTGTGCCGCGATATTAGAACGATATCGCTATGCGATTATTTCTTTCTATGCGTTTTAAAATATCTCCGTCTACTTTGTATCTCTTAAGAATAAAATGCGTAACAGTGCTGTTTACATTGTCTATTGTTGCGAGTCTTTCGGAAACGAAACTGCTGACTTCCTGGATATCCCTGCCCTCTACGACAATCAGCAGATCATAGGACCCTGACAAAAGATAACAGCTTATGACCTCAGGGAATCTATATATCCTTTCGGCTATATGATCAAAACCATGGCCTCTTTGAGGAGCAACCCTCACTTCTATAAGAGCCCTCACTTTTTGCACGTCGTCTTTCAATATATCCCTATTGACTACTGTTTTATATTTAACTATAATCCCTTCTTTTTCGTATTTTTTAATTGCGCTTTTTACGGCGCTGACGCCTTTTTTCAGCATCTTCGCTATTTCTTCAGGCGTCGTCCTTGCGTCCTTTTCCAAAATTTCCAATATCTCTTTCATACCACCCTCCATTTGTTCACAAAAACTTGACATTCTGACAATGTCACATTTGTCAACTTTATACCGCCTGAACTGCAACATAAACTTGACAAAACTAACATTGTCATAGTGTCAAGTTTTTATTCTATTACAGCCAGCGTTTCGCCTACTTTTACAGTATCGCCCTCCTGAGCTACTATTTTTTTTAAAATTCCGGAAAATTTACATGGCACATTAAACGCTGCCTTATCAGTAGCCATCTCAACTATTTCATCGCCTTCTACAATGCTGTCTCCTTCCATAAAATGCCAGAAAGAAACCACTGCTTCATTAACCCCTTCTGCTAATTCAGGTAATTTTAATTCAGCCATTCTTTCCTCCTTTAAAACATTCTTCCCGACTATGCCTCTCAGTCTCGTTCGGGACGCCCATTGGCCGTTCGAATAATATTGTTCGAGCGATCTGCCGCAGGCGAAGAGCCTAGAATTCATATGAACTACGGACAAATGGGCCGCAATAATATTTTTTAAATCCCTCCTCTTTCGCCCATTCCGAAAATTTATCAAATTCCGCCGGTTCTAAAAATTCCTCCACATCCAGACAGCCAGCACCCGGCTTTAAATACTGCCCTATCGTAATAATATCGCAGTCCGTCTTTCTCAAATCCCGCATCGCATCACGGATCTCTTCCCTGAATTCGCCAAGGCCTGCCATGATACCGCTTTTAGTAACCAAGCTGGTATCTAATCTCTTGGCGTACCTGAGGACTTCCAGCGAACGGTTATAATCCGCCCCCTGCCTCACTTTACCGTAAAGCCTTGATACAGTCTCCAGATTATGCGAAAAAATGTCAGGCTTCGCAGCTACAACTTTCTCGATTGACCTTTTATTCCCAAGAAAATCCGGAACAAGTGTTTCTATCTTTAAATCTTTGCCTGTGTCTCTCAAAATATTTATACAATCTGCGAAGTAGCCTGCTCCTCCGTCGCTCAAATCATCCCTTGTAACAGATGTTATCACTACGTTCCTGATATCCAGCTTTACAACCGCTTCTCTGATCCTTAAAAGCTCTTCCTTGTCTGGTCTTTCCAGTCCTGTTTTTTTCTTATCTACGGCACAGAAACCGCAATGTCTTATGCAAGATTTACCGAGTATTAAAAACGTGCACCTTTTATTTGAAAAACACTTGTATATATTAGGACAGCGGGCACTCTGGCATACTGTATTCAGTCTGAGCTGAGAAATAAGCTCTTTTGTCCCGGTTAAAATTTCATTATCCTTTACAGACTGCTTCAGCCAGTAAGGGAACTTTTTCAAACGACTCTCTGAGCTTGCGCTTTGCATCCTCAATATCTAATCTTTTTTTTAGTAAAACTTCCAGCGAAGTCATTTTAACCCCTTCAATGCCACAGGGTTTTATAAACGAAAAAGGCGTCAGATCTGTATTTATATTTATTGCCATGCCGTGATAAGTAACCCATTTTTTCACGCCTATGCCTATTGAACCGATTTTTGCGCCTTTAACCCAGATGCCTCTTAAGCCGGGAATTGTCTCTGAATACACGTCATATTTACTTAAAAAATTTACGCCCACATCTTCCAGAAACCTTAAAAAATTATGTATATCCCTTGCTTCGTTTTCTAATTTAAAAATAGGGTAGGCCACCAACTGGCCGGGGCAATGATAAGTTACATCTCCACCTCTGTCAATATTCAAGACCGCTATACCTTCTGTCTTAAATACATGCTTCTCTGAGCCGGTTCTTCCTATTGTTATAACTCTTTTATGCTCTGTAATTATCAGCGTATTTTCGGACATCCCTCTGGCTACTTTATCCGCAACTTCGCGCTGAACCTCATACGCCTCTTTATAATCGCTCAACCCTAAATCTAAATATCTCATAAAACTACCTTTGTCCAACTTCGCAAGTTGCCCAGCTGGGCAACTTGCGAAGTTGGACAGGTGAACTTAGCGCACCTTCGGTGCGGACTTACCCTTACCATCAAAGCCGAACTTGACCGGAGCCAAGGACGATATATTTGTAAATACAGAGTTCTTCAAGCGCCATCGGACCGCGGGCGTGAATCTTGTCCGTGCTTATGCCTATCTCAGCGCCCATGCCGAACTGATACCCGTCTGTAAATCTTGTAGACGCATTATGATAGACGCACGAGGAATCCACTTCTTTTAAAAATTTTTCGGCTACGGATTTACTTTTCGTAACAATTGCGTCTGAATGTCTTGAGCCGTATTTATTTATATGGCAAATCGCTTCGTCCACGTCTTTTACAACTTTAATTGCCAGAATTAAATCCAGGTATTCTTCATACCAGTCTTTTTCTGTGGCATTTTTTATACCCTTTAAAATTTTCGATGTCCCGGAACATCCCCTGAGCTCTACGCCTTTATCGTCTAAAATCTCGGCCGAAAGAGGCAGAAATTTATGCGCTATATCTTTATGGACCAGCATCTTTTCTATGGCGTTACAGACGCCCGGGCGTTGGACCTTTGCGTTGAGCATAATATCGAGGGCCATTTTAAAATCAGCGTCTTTGTCAACATACAGGTGGCAAACGCCTTTATAATGTTTTATCACGGGTATCAATGAGTTTTCCGCAACATATCTTATAAGGCCTTCGCCGCCTCTCGGAATAACCACGTCTATGAGGCCGGGTTGTTTCAATAAAATTTCTATTGCCCGCCTGTCAGTTACATTAATCATAGTAACAGCTGATTCAGGTATGCCAAATTTTCCAAGGTCTTTTGTAATTACCCTGTGAATAGCCAGGTTGGAATTTATCGCTTCACTTCCGCCTCTTAAGATACACACATTGCCTGACTTGACGCACAAACCGGCCGAGTCGCTTGTAACATTCGGCCTTGATTCATATATGATCCCGATAACGCCTATCGGAACGGAAACCTTTTTTATAACAAGGCCGTTGGGCCTTTTCCATTGCCTGAGAATTTTACCTACAGGATCTTTTAAAGACGCAACCTGTTCTAAAGAATCCGCCATTTCTTTTATGCGGTTTTCTGTAAGGGTTAATCTGTCTACAAGGGCTTCTGAAATGCCGATTTTATTCGCTATCGCAACATCCCTTGAATTTTCTGACAAAAGATAACCGGTGTTTTTCAAAAGGGCCGAAGCCATCCCGGAAAGAGCTCTATTCTTTTGCTTGGTTGAAACATTCGCAAGCTTTATTGAGGCATCTTTCGCTTGTTTTAATATCTTGATAATTCTTTCTTTAAGCACCATTCAATTTCGCTTCCTCGTTACGCCTTCCACAACTTCTGAAGCCGCACGGCGGAGATTTTTATAAAACTACCTGATTTATGGCTTTGTCGTAAAAATCCCTGCCTGTTATTTTATGCTTATGAGCCTGAAAAAGCGTCCCTGTTTTTTCTCCTCTTAAAATTTTTAAAAGCGCATCTTTTTCCCTGCCATTGGCTATAACGCAATCTATGCCTGACCTGATAGCTATTTTCGCAGCTTCTAATTTTGTTTTCATGCCTCCGCGGGAACATTCTTTATCGGTCCCGCATGCAAGTTTCTCTATCTCTGAATTTATCTCCCGGACAACGCTTATTATAGTTTTTTTATCGTCTATATATAAGCCGTCCACATCTGTAAGCATTATCAATAGATCCGCGGACACCAGGCTTGCCACAAGAGCAGAAAGTTTATCATTGTCTCCGAATTTTATCTCATCTACGGACACGGTATCATTCTCGTTTATTACAGGGACCGCCTTTTTGCTCAAAAGCGTATGCAATGTGTTTTCGGCATTTAAATATCTCCGTTTTTCCCTCAGGTCCTCCCATGTTAAAAGTATCTGGGCTGCATGAAAACCTTTTTTTCTGAAAAATTCCTCATATGTTTTCATTAAATATCCCTGGCCAAGCGCTGCCGAAGCCTGCTGCTCGGGTAAACCCTTGGGCCTGTTTTTCATACCTAATAGGCCCATGCCTGCTGCAATAGCACCTGATGAAACAATGACCACCTGATAGCCTTTCTTAAACAAAGTCGCCACCTGGGAGGCAAAACTCTTTATCCATTTCTCGTCAAGACACAGAGAACGGCTACGGCCAGTACCTGTATTTAGAGTCAGCACGCTTGCGCCTACTTTTATAACTATTCGCTTTGCTTTCTTTATCTTTTCACGTTCCATAACCACCCTAACCGTGTAGGTTGCCTGCTTCTTTCCCGTTCGGCGATCGGGATTGGAAACCCGATCGCCGAACGGGAAGGTTATAATTTTTTATAAACTGCTTCCAGCAATTCTTTTATCCCTTCGCCTGTAGCGCAAGATACCGGATAAACGGTTTTCTTTACTTTTTTCTTAAATTTTTTTAAATGTTCCTTTGCTTCAGGAATATCCATCTTATTCACTGCAATCACCTGTGGCCTTTTCATCAGCTCTGGGTTGTAAAGATTCAATTCATTGTTTATTGATTTAAAATCTTCCGCTGGATTTCTTCCATCCACGCTCGCCATATCTATCATATGGATCAGAACTCTAGTGCGTTCCACGTGACGCAAAAAGTCATCCCCAAGGCCTCTGCCTGAATGCGCACCCTCTATTAAACCAGGTATATCGCAGATAATAAAACTTCTCTCATTGCTCAGCTTCACAACGCCAAGGATCGGCGTCTTTGTGGTAAACGGGTAGTTGGCTACTTTTGATTTTGCCTTTGACACACGTGAAATCAGGCTTGACTTTCCTGCATTCGGATATACGATTATGCCGACGTCAGCTATTAATTTTAACTCCAGGGTTATTTCTTTTTCCTCGCCGGGATCTCCCTGAGTAGCTTGCCTGAATTTGGAATTACCATGGCCGCCCAGGCCGCCTTTTATAAGAATTACCGACTGGCCGTCTTCTTTTAAATCGCAATACGTGATGTCTTCGTATTTGTCTCTTACAATAGTACCGAGCGGAAGCCTTATGATGCAGTCAGCCGCATTTGCGCCTTTTTTGTGGTTACTTCCCCCGTTTGAGCCTTTATCCGCCCTGAAATGTTTGCGAAAATGAAAATCTAAAAGAGTCTGGACATTTTTATCAGCTAACAGGATTATATCCCCACCTTTTCCGCCGTCTCCGCCGTCCTGCCTCTTTTTGAGGCCTTTTATTTTACAGAAACTATTACAGCCGTCTCCGCCGTCTCCTGCTTGTACAAAAATATCTGCCTGGTCTATAAACATTTAAATTATATTAACCTTGCGGTATCCAAATTTTACAGTTCCGGCTTTAAGCGCAAACAGGGTATTATCTTTGCCTATGCCTACTCCGAGGCCAGGAAAAAATTTAGTCCCTTTCTGTCTTATAATAATGCTTCCGCTAGTTACTGTCTGCCCTTCAAAGCATTTTATCCCAAGCCTCTGTCCATTTGAATCTTTTCCGTTCTTACAACTGCCTTGAGCTTTAGTATGTGCCATGTTATCCTCTCAAATTTGCGGAGCAAATTTGATCCCGAGCCGCCTTAATTCTCCGCATATGCGGCGAGGGACCTTTACGATACCACCACTATCTCTTTCACTTTCAACATTACATATCCCTGCCTATGCCCGATTTTTTTCTTAGAACTTGCGTGCCTGCGCCTGTATCTAAAAGAGATTACCTTTTTGGCGCGCTTTTCTCCCAGGATATCGCAAAGGACATGGGCACCTTTTATATAAGGGTTCCCTATAGTCGCATCTTTTGTGTCAGAGATAAAAAGAACCTTATCCAGTTTTACCTCTTTTGCCTTTCCCGGCCCCAACTTTTCAACCTCAATTGTGTCATTTTTTTCTACCTTGTACTGCTTTGAGCCTGTCTCAACTATTGCGTACATTCATTACCTCCCAAATTTTGTGAAACGAAATTTGATCCCGTGTGGCCCTGTTTATTTCCACCGTGCCGCGAGGGACTGTTCCACTCTATTTAAAAATATATATTATACAAAAAAGCCGCTTATTTTTCAATCCTGAAATTTTCTATATGCATTTCCGGCTCAGCTATGATAACTATCCTTGTTTTATACAAGACTTCAAGTTTAGCTATGGCTGAGCGGTCTTCATTCAGCATATAATTGGCAACCTCCGGATGTACATAAGAACGAATCTCTTTTAACCTTACTTTTTCTATCTGCTTTCTTATCGACCTCAAAACCTCTATTGCCATTGTTGTAGCTGATTTAACAGATCCTCTGCCGCAGCAATAAGGGCAGTCCTTGTAAGAAACTTTTTTGACGCCCCTTCTGATCCTCTGCCTTGTCATCTGCACAATCCCGAACTCAGACATCTTGAGTATGCTTATCTTCGCCCTGTCTTTTTTGAACATGTTTACAAGTATATCGAAGATCTCGCGGTTGTGTTTCTCTCTTAACATATCTATAAAATCTATTATTACTATACCTCCTATATCCCTCATTCGTATCTGTCTTGCAATTTCCGTGGCAGCTTCGCAATTGACCTTAAAAGCTGTTTCCTCCATGTGCTTCTTATTATAACTTCCGCTATTCACATCTATGGCTATAAGGCCTTCTGTTTCTTCAATAAATATATAGCCGCCGCATTTAAGCGCTATCTTCTTGTTATAAAGTTTTTCCACCTCTTTTTCTATGCCGCGGGAATCAAAAAGAGATACTTTTTCCTGATAAAGCAGGAGCTTCCTTTTCATACTGGGCATCATATTGTTTGCAAAATGCACCAGTTTTTTATATTCGTCCCTGTTATCCACAAGAACTGCCGCAACGTCCTCGGTAAATATATCCCTGAGGATCCTGAAGGTCAGAGAATATTCCTCGTTAACAAGGTTCGGCGCTTTCACTTTAGCCGAACGATTTTTTATATTGCGCCACAATGCCGCCAGATATCTTATCTCGCGCCTGAAATCAGCCTCGCTTTTTCCCACGCCTGCGGTCCGCACGATGAGCCCCATATTCAGGTTAGGCATTATTTTCTTGAATATCTGGCGCAGCCTTTCTCTTTCAGCGTGGTCAGTGACCTTTTTGGAAATGCCCATGTGGTTGTCAAAAGGCATCAGGACAACAAATCTTCCCGGTATCCCTACATGTGTTGTAAGCCGCGGGCCTTTATTGCCTATAGGCTCCTTTACGATTTGGACAAGCACCTCCTGTCCTTTTTTCACAAGCTTATCTATATCTGAAGGCTTTGGCCTTGGTGTATGCCCTGGATGATGACCGGCTGTTTCCAGTAAATCAAATTCCTGTATCGGCGCCATCATATCAGTAACATATAAAAATCCGTTCTTACCGAACCCTATGTCAACAAAAGCAGCTCCTATGCCTGACATGACAGAATTCACGATGCCTTTATAGATATTGCCGACAAGACTTACCTCCGAAGGCCTCTCTATATAATATTCTTCAAGAGTCCCGCCTTCAACCACAGCAACCCTTTTTTCCTGCGGTTCTACATTTATTAAAATCTCTTTTCGCACTCCATCACCTTTATTCCTTCTGGCAATTTTTCATTAAGCCTGATTTTAAATTCTGCAGGATCCATCCAGTTATCTATCGCAAATACCGCGATCTCGCCTTCGCTTTCAACGCCAAGCTTCAGGGCGTTTGAAAAACCTATCTTGTAATGCGGGGTGAAACCCTGGCTTATGGTTACCGGCAAGCCGGCCCTTCTGACAGCCCTCTGAAAAAGTCGGACAATATCCAGATGAGAAATATACTTTAGCTGCCCTTTTTTACAAAATACTGTTTCTAATTTCATTTAACTTTTTCTTTTCAGCTACCTAATAGTTGCTGACCCAGGCTTGACAAGATTTACTGTTACAAAAAATAAAAGGTCTGTTTTTTCAGTTGTTTTCTCAGTTTTCCTGAAAGGTATGCCTAGTAAAGGAATATCCCCTAATAGCGGAATCTTGGTAACTTTATCTACCGCCTTCTCGCTGATAAGGCCTCCTATTACTATGGTCTGACCGTCTTTCAGCATTAATTGAGTTTCTGCTTTCCTGATAGAATAAACAGGCACCTGAACCTGCGCTGTAAGCTGATCATACCTGAGAAGCGAACTAAGCTCAGGTTTTAGATGAAGCGTTATGGCCCCTTCTGCATTTATCTGCGGAGTAACTTTTAACAAAATACCCAGTTCTTTTTCTGTATAACCTATGATCTCCATTGTTCCGGTAGATGCATTTCTTTCGTATTTAGGTATATTCAGAGTCTGGCCTACTGTAATAAGCGCGTCCTGATTATTTAAAACCACGATCTTCGGGTTAGATATTATTTTAGTATCTCCTCTCGAAGATAAAACTTCCAACACTGCCTGGAATTGCGAGAAATCCAAAGTCCCAAATGTAAAGTTGCTGACAGTTGCATATGGAAAGCTCGGGGTGCCGCCAGAAGCTGTAGGAAAATCCGCTACTGATTGAGTTACAATTGCATTGCCCTGGGAATCATAGTTAATCGTATCTTGCGGCGGTTTCGGTATAGGTATATATTTATACCCTGTACTCGCAGTAAGATTACTCTTAAAAGGAGCTGTCACAGGAATTTTTGCACCAGAGGCAACAACCTTTGTCTGCCACTCGATGCCAAGCTTATCGGAATTACCAAGCGTAGTCTCTATTATCTTTGCCTCTATCATGACCTGCTTTGTCTGCGCATCAAGTTTCAGCACCACTTCCCTTATTTTGTAAATATTCGTAGCTATGTCTGTGACTATCAGCAGGTTTGTTCTTTCGTCAAATTTTACCTTACCGCGGCTAGAGAGCATCTCTTCTATTGATTGAGGCACATTTTTCGCATCTGCATAATTAAGCGAAAAAACTTCTGTGACGAGTTCTTCGTTCTCCAGATTTACGGTAGTGGCTACACGTATGATATTCCCTTCCTTCTCGTATACGTAGCCATATGTCCTAAGTATAATATCCAGGGCCTTCTCCCATGGCACATCGGTAAGCCTTATAGTAATAAGCCCGGTAACATCCTTACCGGCAACAATATTCATGCCGCTTTTGTAAGAAAGTATTCTGAGAACATTGCTTATATCTGCGTCTTTAAAATCCATTGTCACGTTACCCGGAGCTGTCTCCGTTGCAGCCTGGCTGACTTCGGCGGCTTTGCCAGATTCGTCAGCTTTATTGTCAACAGCTTCATCCTGGCCAAAAGAAGTGCACGTAAAAGCAAATAATAAAACAAAAAAAGCCGCGCATATTTTCATATTAATCCTCCCAATTTTTGTGAAGCAAAAATTGATCCCGAGTCCGCCACAGAACTTTGGCGGACGAGAGACCATTATTCCTGATTAAGATTTATCTTTACACCTTTCCCGCCCACGTCGAAAATAACGCTGTCTTTATTTATCTTTAAAATTTTTATAGACCCTACAAAGTCCCCTTCTTTTGCTATTTCGCCATTTATAATCGCTATAGACCCTTTCACATCATCCCACACAATACCTTCCAGCCTTATATCCTCAGCTGCGCTTGCTTCATACGCGTCAGAGGCATATCCTCCGCCCGATCCTGAAACAAGCGGAATAAACGGATCCCTCTTACCCTTTGCGTCATAAGCAAACTCCCCTTCCGCAAATGCCATATCGCAAACCACCATACACATAATCAACATAACAACTGCCGCCATAAACTTGACAAAACCGACATTGTTAAATTTGTAAAGATTATTGAAGGACATAAGTAATTATCCGTATTTTTATATCATGATCACGCGGATTTTTAGCGTTTCCAGACACATCCATATCTATAATTTTTATAAACCTGTCCATCGTCTCCAGTTTATTAACAAAGGCCCCGAGCTGGTGATAACCTGCCCTGGCCTCTATTAAAATCGGAAATTCTGTATAAGAATTGCTGACAACCTTCAGCTTAGACAGAGGCGCGGATTCTTCCAGCGGTTTTATCTTGAGTATATTGACGTCCGAAGATTCCGCTACATCTGAAAAGTCCTCAAGTAAGCTTGAGATCTGGTCCTGGCTGGGTAATCTTTTTTCAAGATAGCCTGCCTGTTTTTTAAAATTATCGTACTGCCTTGTTAACTCTGTTTTATTAGCAATTAACGCCTCTCCGGCTTTTACTCTTTCCTTAACCACGCAAAACTCTTTATTCCTCGCGATAAAACTCAAAAATTGAGGCTTTAAAAGAAGATTATAATAAAGCATAAGCCCTGCAATGCCGAATATGGCTACCAATATATATATTTTCTGTTTTTCTTTACTGTCCATATTTGTATTTTTAGAGCAAGGCCGAAAGCCGAGCCTGAAATTATTGAAAATAAAGGGCTATCTTGAAATCCACCATATCCTTTTCTTCTTTATTTTTTCTTTGCACAGATTCCAGTTTTATATTTTTGAAATCCTTAAAAAACTGCTGGTCTTCTTTTAAATTTTTCATAAACTTACCGACAGAAGCCATCGCCTCTTCACTTTTTGATACAACGCTACCTTCTATAATAAGCCTGTTTTCAGAATCCGTATAAACATGGGTAAACCATATGCCCGGCAAGACCAGGTCCGAAAGCTGGTTTAGTTTTTCAGTCCATAAAAATTTTCTCTTCGTAAGCTGGTCCAACGCACTCATTTTGGCTCTGAGGACAACTATCTCTTTGTTCACGGAGTCTACCTGAGAAAATTTACTGGAAAAATCTTTTTCCCTGGCAAGCAAGCCGTCTATCTGAGTCTTTCTGACAAAAGAGGCTGTAAATATCACCATAAAAATTAAGATTAAAATTCCGACAGCTCCTCCGGCTATCCAGAATTTAAGTTTTTCCGCCTCCATGTTCAGATCAAAAGAAAACTCTGATTTTTTCTTCCTCAACTCTTCAGGCAATAGATTTATTTCAATCATTGAAAACGCCCCTCAAATCTCATAGGTTTATTTTCTCAGCGCTAACCCTGTTGCCACTGCAAATCTACCGGGAGAATCTTTAAACTCACTATCAACTGACTCGTCTATAATTTTAATACCTTCAAAAGGATTCCACAGAACAACCTCTACCTCCAGGCTATTTTTTAAGAAATCCGACATATTAAAAAGATACGCGGTTCCGCCGCTTATATAAAGCCTCTCTATGTTTTTGCCGAACTGCGTCTCAAAATAATCAAAGGACATCCGGATTTCTGATTTAAATTTTTCAAGAACGGGCGTTATGACTCCGGCAATCTCCGCCTTTCTTTCGCCTGGATTACACTTTAATATTTCAGCCTCATTTGGGCTTAACCCTAACAATTCTTTGATCCTGCTGGAGAGATCCATACCTCCCCACATTATATCCCTTGTAAAATAAGGATATCCTTTTGTAATTATATTCATATTCGTAAACTTGGCTCCAATATTTATCATCGCATAAACGCTTTCCTGTTTAGCCTCCAGGCTTAATCTCTGAAACGCATTCAATATCGCCACGGTATCCACGTCTATAGAGACTACGTCCATGCCCATTTCTCTAAAAATCTCTCTATAGCTAGCCACCCTGTCCTTTTTAGCAGCCACAAGAAGCACCCTGTTTGTATTACCTGAAGGGCTTTTATCCAATATAGCGCAATCTAATATTGCTTCGTTCATGTCAAACGGTATGTATTTCCCACCTTCAAATTTTATTGCGCTTCTAAGTTCTTCCTTTTTCATGGGAGGCATTTCAATATAACGCACAATAACAGATGGCCCGGACAATGATACATTTACCCGCCTTGAGAATGGTTTTGAAAGTGCCAGCAAGTCCTTAAGGCTTGTCTTCACATCCTCACCCGGAATAATATTCACAGCGCACTTCAAAAGTTCAAACTTACCTTTTTTCTCCTGAAGCTCTACCAATTTTATACCGCTACTGCCTATGTCAATCCCAACAGGCCTTATCATTATTATTTAGCTCCTATATTAAATATATATAGCAGAGAATGGCCGCGACTGTTCTCTGCATATTATCCTTGCTATTCCACTGCAGGGTCAGCCAAGCCTGCCTGCACATTGCTGTTAACCTTTATAATCCCAGATTCATTGACAAAAAAATGCCTTGTGCCGGTTTTGCCCGGATTGGTAGGGTCAGCATTTAATGTAAAGCTCTCTGCGTCTATAAATACATATGTAAATACATATCCCTGCTTTGTTCCGCTTGCCAGCACGCTGTCAATATACGGAGGATTCGCCGCCGGGAGAACAAGGTCCGACAGGCCTGTAGGATAAGTATGCGGGATGGTATTTGCATAAAAAGTCTGGCAACCTGTAACTATAGTCCTGCAGGCAGCTACAGCAGCCATTTCATTTGCATTATGCCTGGCACGCAATACACTAGAAACAACAAGAGTCGCAAGAAGTGCTACTATTGCGACTACTATCATTATCTCAACTAACGTAAATCCTGTTCTTGATTTCATTTATAATAAATATATATTATTATGACCTAAAAGTCAATGACAAAAAAAGTGCCACGCATATGCGTGGCACTTTTTCCAAAACAATATCAATTATTTCTTTTATTCTATAGGTGCACCTGATGCATTAGTAAGCCTTATTACACCGCTTTCATCTACAAAGAAAACACGGGTGCCTGTTGTGCCGCTTACCGCAGGAGATGCTGTACAAGTATACTGATTTGCATTCACCATGGCATAAGTATAAAAATACCCCTGTTTCGCGGTAGCTACTGCTGTAGCGCCTGCTAGCCCAGCATCAATATAAGGCGGTACTGCTGAACTAAGTGCTGCGAGGTTTGCTGGATATGATGCAGGTGTCTGAGCTGCGCGGAAACTCTCACACGCAGTACTGATTGTCCTCAAGGCCGCTATTGCTGCCGCTTCATTGGCATTATGCCTTGCCCTTAACAAATTCGGGATTGCTATTGCTGCTAATAGAGATATGATGGCGACAACTATCATTATTTCTACAAGCGTAAAACCATGCCTGTTTCTTAATTTAAGCATGTTACTTCCTCCTTTCTTTTAGCCTTTAATGGCTTAAAATTATAATAATAACTGAAAAAAGTATAACATATATGCAATATTTTGTCAAGGAGCGCCTTCAAGAAACAGTGTTAAGTTTTTGACAAAAGCGACATTGTCAAGGCGCCAAGTTGAAGCGCCAAGATGTTGACAAAAGTGACATTGTTAAGATGTCAACTTCTTGACAAAAGGACATTGTTAGAACGCGTTAGAGCTCCAAGATGTTGACAAAAGTGACATTGTTAGAATGTCAACTTCTTGACAAAAGGACATTGTCAAGGCGCCAAGTTGAAGCTCCAAGATGTTGACAAAAGTGACATTGTTAAGATGTCAACTTCT